>Ga0131853_10000221_pt1 | contig 101752 bp, 95 predicted proteins | sample TergutLab28metaG_FD_92764 | JGI IMG/M metagenome (GOLD analysis project Ga0131853, IMG submission 92764) | Labiotermes labralis P1 segment gut microbial communities from Petit-Saut dam, French Guiana - Lab288 P1 (version 2) (version 2) | ecosystem: Host-associated > Arthropoda: Insects >...
CAAAAAAGAATTTTCTTCTTTCAGCTGCCACAAAATACCAGGGGCAAAAGAGTTGCTTTTTGTAAATTCGGCATGTATTATGTAACAAAACAACATTAATATAAGGTGGTATGTGTGTATGTATGATTGCGATTATAACTACGACTTTACACCCCCTTTTGTTTGGATAGGTATTATGCCGTTAGGGCTTGCTATTTGCCCGGGTGTTCTTCTTCCTGACGACCCTATTGACCCCTGATTGGCTTAGTTTCCGCCATTAGGCGGTTGCTACGTCATTACGAGCAAAGCGAAGTAATCCAGAAAGCATTGGATTGCCACGTCGCAAGCTCCTCGCAATGACGAATGTATGTGAAAATAATTAATACAAGGTGGTATGTGTGTATGTATGATTGCGATTATAACTGCGACGTTACACCCCCTTTTGTTGGCTGGATAGGTATTATGCCGCGTGGTGGCAATATTTGCCCAGGTTTTCTTCTGCCAGACGAACCTATTGACCCCTGATTGGCTTAGTTTCCGCCATTAGGCGGTTGCTACGTCATTACGAGCAAAGCGAAGTAATCCAGAAAGCATTGGATTGCCGCGTCGCAAGCTCCTCGCAATGACGAATGTATGTGAAAATAATTAATACAAGGTGGTATGTGTGTATGTACGATTATAACTGTGACGTTACACCCCCTTTTGTTGGCTGGATAGGTATTATGCCACTTGGTGGTAACATTGGTCCTGGCGACCTTATTATTCCTGACGAGCCTATTGATCCCTGACTTTACCCTGCCTACAGGCAGGCTTTTTAAACAGAAAAGAGGTATAGTATGAATATCACTAAAGATGTTCTTGTTAATGAACTTTTGAATTTCAAGATTATATCTGACATTTCGGAAATGGATAACCGCATTAAGCGGCTTGAAGCTGCCATTGAGCGGAGCGACCCCGACAAAGATTTTATGTATGGCATTTTGGCGTTGCGTGCCAACCGTGAAGAACATGCGACCAGCAATTTTGACAATTGCAGAGAAATTGCTAAACCAATATTTGCTTGGCTGCAAGGTAAGCCCACATGGTCTGGTTTAGAACTTGTTATTATCAGCATGGTGATAGGTTACACAGAAACATATAAACATTCTGATGCGTTAGCAAAACAAGCAATTAAAGCTGCTGAGTATGCTTTTAACAATGAGGCATATAAAAAAGTCTTAATTAGCGCAATCCAGTTCAACATGACTTTCCGCCTACTACGTGCAAAATATTTCGATATTACAGACCCAGACAATCAAAAATCCACAATCGACGATATCCAAGGTCTTTTTGACCGTTATATGGCAGATGTTCGTTCTTCTCTTGACGAAAAACACCACAAAACACCCCTGCTTATGCTTGATATCCGCGAAGCCCTTTTTAACCACAACTGCGAGGGCATAATCCAGCACTTAGAAACCTTGCGCAAGTCTGCCGACAAACATACCTATGCCGCCATGCGCAGCGAATGTATAGAATTTATTGCAAATTTACACGGCAGCCTGGATACTCACTTATTCAACTTGCTTGTTGGCAGCCGCATACAGCACTACCGCAAGCTAAGGCTAAAAACCACCGCCCAACTTGCCGAACATCTTGAAACTCTAAGCAATGTGGTAAACGATGTAGAGGCCGGCAGGCGCGGCGCAAGCTTAGAGCGGATTTGCAATATCGCCAATTTTTTAGATGTGTCGGTAGAAGATTTGATTGGGCACAGATATATTACAAAACCAATTGCAGAAACTGTAGACCCTAGGGCTCCTAAATTGCTTAAACTATGGGACCAAGTAAGAGATAAAGACAGAGATTATATCTTGGAGATGCTGGCAGTAAACATAAAGCATTTAGATAAGCTTGACGGTATCAAACGATGATAGCGAAACCAACCACCGATAATAACTAATATAAAAAGGACTTCCCGCGTGGGCAGTCCTTTTTTAATGCTCTCGCCATTTTAGACTCGACGCAGCAACGCTATTGCCTCCACATGCGGCGTCCGTGGGAACATATCCATACCCTCGATTATAACCACTTCATACCCTGCGGCAACAAGCAAGTCTAAATCCCGTGCCAGGGATTTTGGCTTGCAAGCAACGTATACTAACCACGGCGCACCCAGCGCAACAATATGCGGCAACGCCTTGGGATGTAGCCCGTCCCGCGGCGGGTCTACTACCACCACATTTGGCGCAGCGACTTGTTCCTGTATTACGTGCAGCACATCTCCCGCATAAAAGCTGCAATTGACAATGCCATTTAACGCGGCATTGTCTTTTGCGGCTTTTATTGCGTCCTCCACAAGCTCTATGCCCAGCACATTTTGGAAATGAGGTGACAAAATTTGTGCAATGGTACCTGTGCCGCAATACAGGTCGTATGCTAGCGAATGCAATGGCACTGGGGATTGCGGGTCAACCCCGCAATGACACGACAACGCTTGTGTGGCAAAATTTTTAACAATATCATATAGCTTTTCCGCCCCGGCGGAATTGGTTTGGAAAAACGAAAACATCGACACTTTAAACTTTAGCCCGCAAATTTCTTCGTTATAATAGTCACGTCCCCAAAGGAGTTTTGTGTTTTCATTTTTTACCGCATCGGCAACACCGTCGTTTGTACAATGCATAATGCCCACAATTTTACCGTCCAACTGTAAGTTAAGAAGACCTTCTACAAGCGGCTCTAATGACGTAGCAAGGGTAGACGTAGTGGAAAGATTAAGCAAAATTTCACCGGTAAATTCGCCACGCCTAAGCACAAGGTGGCGCAATGAACCCGTGTGCCGCTTGCGGTGGAAAAACGCTTCACCACTATTGCGGAAATATTCCAGTACATATACAATGATGCGTTTAAAATCGTCGCAAATTAACACGCAGTTTGTTGGCGTGGCCACCTCGTAAAAACTGCGCTGTTTGCGCATGCCCAGCGCAAGCTGGCCGTCACGCCCCTCGTCGCCAAAGGCCAGTTCCATCTTGTTGCGATAGCCCTCTACTGCCGGCGCAGGGTGCAGAATATTCAGCAAGTTTCCATATTCGCCAAGTGTTTCTTGCAGGGTTTGCTTCTTTATTTCTAATTCCTGCGGATATGGCATATCAAGATATGTACAGCCGCCGCATCTTCCAAAATGTTCGCACATATATTTCATCTCCTAAATATTTTTCTGATTCTTTTTTAGATTTTATCACGCGGGCAGTCTTCTTTCAAAATATTTGCAGTCGCTTGCCCATTGTAAAAAAATTTTGTATGATTATGAAAGTTAAAATAGGCATTTGCATATGCAGGTTACGAAAAGGAGCTTTTATTTATGTCATGTAGGAAGTTTTTGATTGCTTGTACGGCTTTACTTATGTTACTGACCGGCCTTGCGGTACAACCGGTTGCGGCGGCTCCGCAAAGGCGGCATTATATCCCATGGCGGTTTACTGTACATGTGCAGCCATGCTTCGAGTCACAAGTTATTGGCAGTTTTGACCCGCAATATGTAATTGTTTTGTGCGGTGGGCAATATGGCTGGGTTTCTGTAAGTACAAGACATGGCGCAAGCTGGGTTTATCTTTGTGCAAACAAGCGGTTTATAAACAGGACAATGGGGTTATTTTACTACATAGGCGCAAGCGCGCATGTAGGGCTTGTGAGCCCCCAAGTCATTACCATACTTGACCAATACGGCGATTGGTCACTGATTAACACCTGGATGGGGCAAAAGTGGATTTATGATAATTTTGCACCCCCAACTGCAGAACTCGATGCCCTGCTTCGGCGGTTTGGTAACAGCATTTCTGTCTATTTCGAAAATCTTGAAACAGGGTTTATATACCGCCACAATGCAGACCGGCAGTTTTTTTCTGCCAGTGTCCCAAAAGCATTCTTGGCTTTATATGTCTACCAAATGGCAGCACGCGGCGAAACCTGCCTGGACACACCCATTACTTTTACCAACCAGGATATATGGGGAGGGTCTGGGGTTATACAGCATAGGTACATGGTTGGCACTCAACTTACCCAGCGGTATCTTTTAGGGCTTAACCTTAGCCATAGCGACAATATAGCCACACTTATGCTGCGGCGCTACCATGGGCTAAATAACTATCGCCAATTTATTGCCAACACCGGCGGTAACCCGGCATGGGTAGGCGACAGGATTGTTAATGGCCGATTAACTGCTAACGAAGCCGGGCATTTTGCACGCGAAATTTTTAATTTTATAGAATCCGACAGCAGATATGGGCAGGAATTTAAATACCATCTGCTAAACAACCATTTTCCGTTCATCGTTTCAGATTATCCTGTTGCAAGCAAAACTGGCTGGACACGTTATTACGCATGGCATGATATGGCGATAGTATATGCCACTTCCCCATATGTGCTGGTTATATTAAGTGCGCGTGCAGGCTGGACACCGCAAGATTACCACGACTTTGAAGAAATTTCTATGGCGTTTCAAGACTTTAACGCACGGTGGTTTGGTGGTTGACACATGCCTTTCGTAAGTGTATGATTGTGTCGTATTTTAAAATATTTTTCTTTGCTATTTCGGTTATTACCGCATAGATTTCTGGAGTGGGCGTGTCCGTACGCCTGCTCTTTTTTATATATTGCCACCGCTTTGGCTGTCGTTTATACTACAATAAAGGAGGCTTTTATATGATATATCGTGATTTTGGTAACACAGGCAAAAAGATTTCGGCATTGGGTTTTGGCTGTATGAGGCTGCCCGAGATTAAAATCGCCGAAATGAGCGAAGAGGAAAAACGCGCAAGGGAAAAGCTTTCGTGGTACGAAGCGCAACGCGACGACACCTGGATTGTAGATGAAGAAAAGGCGATCCCAATGTTGAAGGCTGCCTATGACGCAGGGGTTAATTATTTTGACACCGCGCAGTTTTATTGCCATTTTAAAAGCCAAGCCACCCTTGGTAAGGCAGCAAAACTTATGGAACGCGAAAAAGTAATGATCGCAACTAAAATCCCAATGGACGAAGTAAACAGCACCGCAGACTTCCGCCGTATGTTGGAGTTGCAACTTGGCTTGCTGGACATGGACTACATCGACTTCTATCACCTGCACGGTATAAACCGGGAAAGATATGACGAAAAAATCTTGAAATTTGGTATAAAACAAGAAGTGCAAAAGGCACTGGACGAGGGACTAATCAAGCATATATCGTTCTCGTTCCATGGCAATGTAAAGGATGTGCCTTATGTAGTGGAAGATTTCGAGATATTCTCGTCTGCGTTATTGCAATATAACTTGCTAGACCGTTCACATGAAGAGAACATAGATTACCTTGCAAGCAAGGGCATAGGCGTTGTGGTTATGGGGCCTATCGCCGGTGGGCGGCTATCTATGCCATCGGAACTTGCGGGCAAATTGCTAGGGCAAGATATCTCTACGCCGGAATTGGCACTACGTTTTGTACTGGGTAACAAAAATGTATCGTGCGGGCTCTCCGGTATGGGTACCATGGAAATGTTGGAAGGCAACCTCAAAGTTGCTAATATGGAAGTACCCATGACAGAGGAAGATTTCCGTAAAGCTGCCATAATGATGGAGGAATTAAAAAAATTCTCGGATCTTTATTGCACTGGCTGTAACTACTGCTTACCATGCCCGCAAGACATTAATATTCCTCATGTTTTTAACGCCTACACCCATCACAATGTATATGGGTTATCTACCCACGCGAAAAATATGTGGAATTCAAAACGCGGTGCCGCTGTATCAGAATGTACAGGCTGTGGCGTATGTAACGAAAAATGTCCGCAAAATATTAATGTGGTGGAAAAACTGCAAGAAGTCGCAAAGGTATTATCTGCGTTGTAAGACGAAATAAAAAAGTGCGTTTCCGGGCATGGAAACGCACTTTTTTTATATCCAAACTTACCAACTTTACCAACTTACAACCGCCCTTTTTTCAATAACAACTGGTGCTTCCCGCGTACCCACAATACTGACACCATCTTCTATCACCGCATTTTTATCTACTATGGCATATTCTATATGGCAACCCACCCCCACATACGAGCCTTCCATTATGATAGAATTGTTGACTACTGCATTGTCGCGTACGCGCACATTGCGGAATATAATGCTACTGTGTGCATCACCGTCCAAAATGGCACCGCTGCCAACCAACGAATGAACAATGCTGGCTTGGCTGTTAAATTTAGCCGGCGGTTCGTCCTTTGGTTTGGACAAAATGTACGGGGTCTGCTCTGTAAAACTTTTGCGTACACTGCGGTTTAAAAAGTCCATATTGCAGTTATAGTAAGATTCCACACTGCCCAAATTGCGCCAATAGCCATCAAAACGGTAACCATAAATGCGCAACCGCTTACGATACCGCGAAAAAATATCGCGTACAAGGTTGTAACGCCCTTCTTCTACGATTTCTTGTATCAAGCGAATCAGTAGTTCACGTTCGACTACATACACACCAATGGATGCAAGGTTAGACTGCGGCTCTAGCGGTTTTTCCTCGATATCAATCAGCCGGTGGTCGCCGTCGAGTTCCATCACGCCGTATTGCCTAATATTCTCGCTTGATGGTACCTGGCGGTACGCAATCGTAATTTCTGCGCCCTTGGATTCATGGAAATCTATAATGTTCCTGTAATCCATTTTGTAAACACAATCGCCGGAAGAAATAACGACATATTTTTCCTTACTGCGGCTAAGAAACGAAAGGTTTTGATAAATGGAATCGGCCGTGTCCCTAAACAAGAACGCGCTTTCGCTGGAAAGGAAGGGCGACAGTACAAATAGGCCGCCGTTCTTGCGTCCCAAATCCCACCATTTAGACGACGACAAATGGTCGTGCAGGCTACGCGCATGGTACTGTGTCATCACCGCTATTTTGCCAATGCCAGAGTTGGTCATGTTACTTAACGGGAAGTCTATCGCACGGTAACAACTACCCACCGGAAGTGCCGACGTTGCGCGATTTTTTATAAGCTTGCCAAGTTTATCGTTTTTGCCGCCTGCTAAAATAATACCTACGGCGTTCATATGCCCACCTCGCTTGCTGTTATTTCCAAGCTTTTACCGCTTGCAAGATTGTTGTCGGGGTAATTTTCTGGTGCTGTAAAGCCGTGTACAACACAGTTTTTGCCTATGTTTACATTGTCGGGGATAGATGTGCCTTCGCCTAGCACGGTAATACCTGCGTCGTAAATTTTTGGCTTATCTTCGTTGGGAATGTCTTCGCCCTTACCGATAGACACCCCTTCGCCAATGGTGCAAGCCGCGTCCATGATGCAATGGTTGATGTACGCACCCTTGCCAATGTGGCAATTTTCCATAATAATAGAGCCTTGTATCACAGCCCCTTCGTCTATGGTAACGCCCGGGCCAATGACGGAATTATAAACCTTACCCAGTATTTCGCACCCTTCGGAAATTAAACTGCTTTTGACCTCGGCAAACTCGCCTGTAAACAACGGCGGCTGATGGTCGGAATCGGTATAAATTTTTAGGAAGTCGTCGTATAAATTAAACTCCGGCAGTGTTTGGATAAGATCCATGTTTGCTGCCCAGTACGAACCAATCGTGCCAACATCCTTCCAATATTCGTCAAAGGCATACGCATACATACGCTTGCCTTCATCCAACAACATTGGCAAAACATGCATACCAAAATCCAAATTTTCATGTATCTTGCTAGCGCGTTCCAACGCAGTACGCAACACAGGCCAAGAAAAAATGTAGATGCCCATGTTAGCCAGGTCACTTTTAGGGTATTGTGGCTTTTCTTCAAACTCGTAGATACGATTGTCATCGTGTATATTCATAAGGCCAAAGCGGCTGGCCTCTTCCAATGGTACTTTTAACGCTGCGATGCTTACATCACAATAATTGTCCTTATGAAACGCCAGCATTTGGGAATAATCCATTTTGTAGATATGATCACCCGAAAGGATAAGCACATAGTCCGGGTTATGTTGTTCGATAAAGTCTATGTTTTGGTAAATTGCGTCCGCGGTACCCGCATACCATTCCCCTTGTGCGCTTTCCTTCATATATGGTGCAAGCACAGTGACGCCACCTGTGCGGCGGTCCAAATCCCAGGGGGTGCCAATCCCTATGTGCTGGTTTAGCTGCAATGGCATATACTGTGTAAGCACACCCACTGTATCTACCCCAGAATTAATGCAGTTGGACATTGGGAAGTCGATTATGCGATACTTCCCACCAAAGGGTACTGCTGGTTTTGCCTTGTGCGATGTCAGTATGCCTAAGCGGCTACCTTGGCCACCTGCAAGCAACATTGCCATCATTTCTTTCTTTTTACGCAAACATATCACCCTTTCTTGGATTTGGAACAATTTCTTACTTTAATTTGCAAAATCTGCCATAATTATTTCACCAAATTTGCACATAGTCAATGCAAAAAATAAATTTTTTTTGTATATATACACAAATTAAATATGTTAAAATATGAAAAAGGAGCGAAGATTATGAAAAAAATCAATTTAGGCACCGCGCAAAAAATCCACTTTATCGGCATAGGTGGCATTAGTATGAGCGGCCTTGCAGAAGTATTGCTGCGCGACGGATATACTGTAACAGGGTCTGACGATGTAAAAAGCCGCATTACAGACCACTTGCAGCAAGTTGGCATTCGTATTGCCATACCCAATTGCGAAAAAAATATCACCGCCGACATAGATTTGGTTGTGTACACCGCGGCAGTTAAACCCGATAATCCAGAATTTGCAACCGCAGCGTCCCTAGGAATTAAAATGATGGAACGCGCGGCACTGCTTGGTGTTATTTTACAAAAGTACGACCATGCCATTTGCATTGCAGGTACACATGGCAAAACCACATCTACATCGCTGATGGCAGAAGTCGCAATGGACGCAGGGCTTGACCCCACCATTTCCATCGGCGGGTACCTTGGGCGTGATGGCACAAATTACCGCGTAGGCGACTCGTCGTATTTTGTACTGGAATCTTGCGAATATAACAACAGTTACCATCACTGGTACCCACACGCAGCAATTATTTTAAACATAGATAACGACCACGAAGACTTTTTTGGCGGCCTAAGCGGTGTTATCGCATCATTTAAACGCTTTGCACAAAATATCCACCCCGGCGGGCTACTGGTAATACAACACGGCACACCGGGCTTCCAAGAAGTAATAGATGGGCTGGCATGCGAAGTTGTCACCTTTGGGCTTACCCAGGACGCTTTATACTGGGCAGCAAATATAAATTTTGACCAGCTTGGCCACCCCACTTTTAATGTTATGCATGGGCATGATTTTATAGTACAAGTTGGCTTACCCCTGCCCGGGCAGTACAACATGCTTAACGCGCTGGCTGTTTTTGCAACCGCGCACAAACTGGGCATTGCGCCACAGGTTATTGCAGCTTCGCTTTCTAACGCAAAAGGGGTACAGCGGCGGTTTGAATACAAGGGCGAATACAATGGCGCGCGCGTTATAGACGACTATGCCCACCACCCCACAGAAATTATTAGCTGCTTACAAGCAGCGCGTAAAAGTGCAAGCGGCAAGTTATATTGCTTGTTTCAACCGCATACTTATACCCGTACCAAAAATTTGTTTAATGAATTTTGCGAAGCTTTTACAGATGCAGATGTTATTGTGCTTTTGCCTATCTACGCCGCACGTGAGGCCTTTGACCCAAACATATCATCCTTACACTTAGCAGAGGGAATAAAACGCTTTGGTGGCAATGTTTTACACATCAATAACTTTGACGAAGCTTGTAAATTTTTACAGGCAAATCTGTCCCCGGGGGACATGTTGATAACCATGGGTGCCGGGGATGTGTACTTTGTTGGCGAGGCTGTTGTTTCCACGTGATTCTCCACACTATCCACAGATTGTGTGTGGAATCACGGATGTACGACCATAGCAAATCTTTGCTTATAAACAATGCTTGTAAACACTGGACTTGATGTGAAATGTTCAGTATTTACGGGCATTTTTGGTAATTATTTTACTTTAAATGTGCATAAAAAATGCTTGACATTTATAATGAAACCTCTTATATCGCAAAATGCCTAGCTTTTTTCGGCACCGTGTTATCCACAGCTTTATCAACAATCCACACCAAAACTGTGGATAACAAAAGGTACCAAAACTGTCGCAAATGGGGTATTATTATAAAGACAAAGTCTTGGAAATGGGGCAGCAATCATGGGTAATTTAAACATAAAATTGGGGTACGACCGCCAATCGACAGAAATCCCCAGCAACTTTATAGAACACTACACAGCAAGTTGCCCGCCTGTATACGCACTCGTTTACATATTTAGCATCAAAAGGTTACTGAATGGTGAAAATACTTCTACCGCAGAACTTGCAGGCAGGTTTAACATCACAGAAGGTGATGTTTTAAATGCATGGAACCATTGGGAAAGTGCCGGGCTGGTTACTTTTGATGCAAAAAATAAATCTATTACATTCTTACCTGTTGGTATCCCCGAAAAAGTTGATACTGCGCCCCCGGCATCCAAGCCAATTATGGGGGTGCGCCCACAGTACTCTATAGAAGAATTGACATTATACCGCCAGCAAAACCGCGATATTGCCAGGCTCTTTTCGCGTGCAGAAAAGACACTGGGCAAGCTGCTTTATTACACAGACATGAACATCATCTTTGGCTTTTACGACTGGTTGCGCTTGCCACTGGACGTAGTCGAGTATCTGCTGAATTATTGCGAGGAAAATGGACACCGCAACCTACGCTACATCGAAAAATGTGCAATGGACTGGGCAGACAACGACATTACAGACCTGGAAAAGGCATTAAACTATGTACAAGCATTTGATAAAAACTATCGTACAATTTTGCATTATATGGGGCAAACCACCGCGTATCCAACACCAAGCCATCGTAAATTTATGGACAAATGGCTAGACGACTGGAAAATGCCGCTTGACCTTATCATGGAGGCTTGCGACCGCAGTGTCGCGCAAATTAATAAGCCAAAGTTCTCGTATGTAGACGGCATTTTGGCAAAATGGCACAAAGCCAATATCTGTGATATTGCTGCCGTTAAAGCCGCAGATGCCGCTTTTGCTAAGGAAAACGAAATTGTGCCAATTAACAGTGCGCCAGACAAACCTAAAACAAATAGGTTTGTAAACTTTAACCAACGTGAAAACGATTATTCTAAGTTTGAACAAATGGAACGCGAATATTTGCAGCAAAAACTCAAATAGTTGGAGAATTGCCATGACACACAAAGCCGCATACCATAAAATAATGCGCGAATACGAAACCGCTCGCGATAAGGCAGTGACATTGCAGGAAGAGCGCAAGATGGAAGTATATCGCATCACACCGGAAATTGCAGAAATTGATTTTAGGCTTTCGAAAATTGGGGTTGGGCTTGCAAAGCTTGCGCTTGCCGGGGACACAAACGGCATTAACGAATCGCGCAGCGAAGCCACACGCCTTAAAGAGAAACGTCATCAATTGCTTGCCGCAAGTTATGGCGAAAATTATCTTGATATCATTTATAACTGCCCCGCCTGCCAAGACACAGGCTACATAAAAGAAGCGGGAGAACCTTTACGTTGCGCCTGCTTTAAACAACGGCTGATTACAGAATACTATGCCCTTTCTAACATGAAAAACGCGCTGATGGAAGAAAACTTTGACCATTACGACTTCCGCCTTTTTAGTACAGAAGTTATCGCATCGGAGGGTATATCACCGCAGGCAAACATGCAAACCGTATACCGGCTTGCAACAAAATTTGTTTCAGAATTTGATGCCGAGTTTAACAATTTGCTATTGTATGGCGAACCCGGGCTTGGCAAAACTTTTGTTTGCCACTGCATTGCTAAAGATTTGCTTGATGCCGGGCGCACGGTACTGTATCAAACTGCACCACGCCTGTGTAAGGTACTGGAAAACTACCGCTTTAACCGCGATTCACTACACGAGCCGGACGAAATGCTTGCCGCAGTAGATGAAGCGGATCTACTGATACTGGATGACTTAGGTGCGGAACTATCTACAATAGTAACCTCTGCGGCGTTGTTTGATATCATTAACCAACGGCTGCTTGCACGCAAACACACCGTCATTTCTACCAACCTTACACCCAGCGCACTACAGGCACAATATTCGGAGCGTATCGTATCCAGGTTTTTTGGCAATTATCAAATGATAAAATTTTTTGGCGAAGATATTAGAGTGAAGAAAAAGTACGGCGGTTTACGTATGTAATAGTAAAGCAAACGACAATTTGAGGGAGTGCTACTATGAATGAGAAATTAATGATTTTAAAAATGCTAGAAAGCGGACAAATTTCTGCAGATGAAGCGGCAAGGCTATTACAAAGCGTAGATGCGGGAGGATCGGCACCACCAACCCCGCCGCCCACCCCAACACCACATGCTGCACCACCACCATACAGTGCGTCATCTTCGCATAGCCACAGCAGCGCAAGCAACAATGGCAAACGCCCAGAGCATACCTCTTCCCACAAAACAATGGAAGACTTAGGGCGCAAATTTGAAAGTTTTGCGCGCGACATGGCACCTAAGGTGCAAAAATTTGCAGAGTCTGCCGTGGGCGCGATTGTTACCGCGACAGACAAAGTTTCCGATGCATTTTCGTCCGCGGCGTCTTCTGGCGGGTCGCATGGTGGTGGGCATAGTGCGGAAAAAACACATCATGGTGGGCAATCGCACCGCCCTACACCGCCACGCGCCGCATCAACTGCTGCCGGCGGCATGACAGTTGTAAACATAGAACAGCTTGTGGAAGCAGGCGGATACAACGAACTTAGCCTTTCTGGCCTTAATGGCGAAGTGCGCGTAAAGGGCTACAATGGTGACAAAATTACTGCACGTCTTTCTTACAAAGCAAAACGCACCGGTGCGCCAATAGAGCTTGTTAAACTGGGCGGCAAATATTTCTTAAATTACGAATCTGACGATTTTCAGCAAGTTTCTGTCGACGCATACGTACCAGAGCGCGCTTTTGGCGTTATAAAAGTTGACGGGTTAAACTGCGTTGTAGATTGCTCGTCGCTGGCGGCAGGCGACATAAACATTTCCAATGTAAACGGCAATACATCGCTTTCCGGCATTGCGGCCACCACCTTAAAGGCAGAAAACGGAAATGGGCGTTTTGTGATTTCCGGCGTTTCTGCAGATACAGCAACCATAGAAAACATGAACGGCACACTAGAATGTACCGAATTGGATATTGCCAACCTAAACATGTCCAACTTCAATAGCCCAATTTCCATCATAATGTCCGGCTTTAACCGCCATACAGACTACCTGTGGAGCGTGGAAACAGGCAACGCAAAATTATCTATGAACCTGCCTACCATGCCAAACCTTGGCTACCACATTAAGGCTCATGCATCTATGGGTAGTATCAGGCTTGGGCTTACGGGGCTGCAATTTTTAATAAACGAACCGTCGCTAGTAGAAGCCAGGAGCGTATCGTTCGACAGCGCGGGCAAAAGGCTAAAGCTTGCGGCAGAAACCTCTAATGCGGCGTTGACGATTAGTTGATTGATAATAAATGAAAATAAAAAAACGCCGCGTATGCGGCGTTTTTTTATTGGCTAGAAAGGAATAATTCCTCTTTACTACCTTCCCGGCGCGCTTTGGTCGTGCAGCCTGTTCACCGCAGTAACAACAAAGTGGTAACCCTCGCTGTCAAACGGCATTACAAAACTATAACCCACCTGCCCGGGTTCTGCCGGCACTTTTGCCACAATATTAGCCGGGTTGTAAATATCTACATTACGGCTGGTGCTGCGGTAAATAACAAAGTAGCGTGGTGTAACCAACTGGCTTGTGTCCATTTCTGCATTGTCCCAGCTAATTGTGTTGCCTTGCACCCGCACATTTACAGGTGCGGCAGGCGCAATGCCACCAAGGTGCGGCATGGGTGGCACAAGTGCCGGGTAACGCCACAGCCCGGTGCTTAGGTTGTACATGGTCGGCCACATGCCATTGCGGCGGAAGCCCGGGCCTTCTTGCGGACGCATTTGGTTTTGCGTAAATGTCATGGTACCGCTGATATGCGGGTTGCCTGTGGCATATGCATATTGGCGGTGAATGGTACGCTGCCCTTCCCACTCGTGCATGTTGTTCCATTTATGCACTAGGTTGGTTTCGTCCATGCGGTACAGGCCAATGCCAATAAACAACTGTGCGTTGGTGTATTCGCCTTGAGAATTGCGCAAGTGTCCGTCTGGCCCAAAGTCGTGGAATAAACGCCCCCACCATTCGGCAATGTGGCCGTATGGCGCGGTGTTGTGCGCCCAATCCCAATAAATTTGTGGAGTCAAGTAATCGATAAAATTCTCAATTACCCAGCGACGTGTATCCGCCCAAGAGGAATGATAGTTAGACCATGTGGTTGTAGAGGTCGAACCTGTTCCCGCGTCGTACCCACCGCCGTCAAGCCCGGTGTTGCCACCCGTGGCAGATTTCCAAACCCCGCCAGGGCTTATACCAAACTTCACCCACGGTGCTTCGGCACGCAGGGCAGCTTGCACGTCGCGTATCATCATTTCGGTATTTTCCCTACGCCAGTCGTTGCGGCCTTGTGGCGTATCTGGGAAAACACGGTTGGTTGCCCAGTTGTTTTCCAGTGTGTTGTGGCGGTCAAATGTATCTCTGTCTACATAATCTGACGGGTAAAAGTAGTCGTCAAAATGCACAACGTCAATGTCGTAGTTGCGCACCACTTCCATCACACGCGCAACAATCCAGTCGCGCACACCGGGCGCGCCGGGGTCTACGACATAGCGGTTTTCGCCAATTTTTACATAGTCGTAGAACAAGTAAAACGCCGTGCCGGGTATCTGCGCCCACTCTGCCCTAATTTCTGCAAGGCTGGTGACGCGCCGCCCCGTAGACGACAAGATAATACCTGCGCCGCCTGTGTATTGTGGAAGGGTATGGGTGATTCTGTACGGGTTAAACCATGCGCGCAGTTCCATGTTGCGCTCACGGGCAAGTTGCACAGCATATGCCAGCGGATCAAATTCTGTTCCGTCAGACGCCATCAACCTGCCTTGGAAGTTTGTTTCGCCCGTTAACCATGCCGACCACGGCGAAACTTCTGACGGGAAGAACGCGTCACCCGTAGGGCTAATTTGGAAAATGACAGAGTTAAAACCCAGTACATAAAGCTCGTCAAAACGCTGGCGCAGTTCTGCCCTTTGCATGTCTACATGCGCCGGGGTTGTGCCGCGCGCCGCTACAGATGGCCAGTCGATATTAAGCACGGTTGCAATCCACGCGGCGCGCAGTTCGCGTATGGGTGGGTTGTCTTCGCCAAGTGCAATCTCTTCCAGAAACGGGCGATAGCGGTTGCTAGGGTCAATTACCGCGTCAAAAAACGTTTGTATTTCTTGGTATAGTTCATATGTTGCGGCTTCTGCCACTATATCTGCCAAATCTTCTTGTTCCAATACCGCTGTTGCGCGGGATATTGCCGCTTCCAACACGTCTTGGTCTGCCTGGTAAAAACGCCCCACGCGCACCACTTCGCCAGGTGCTTCTGCCAAATCCAAGCGGTTTTGTGCAAAGTTTATCATTGCGCGTAGCTGGCGTATGGCTTCGGGTTCTTGTGGCTCTACCACCTCTGGTACATATTCTGTTGTGGCAACATAGGCGTCGTCTGCACCATTTTGGTCATCGGTTTCACCATTTTCATTATTATCTATCGCTGCATTGTTGTCACTTTGTAAATTGGCGTTGTCTACGCCAGCATGCACGGTGTCCTCGTCGCCGCCAAGCTGCCAAATGGCAATACCCACGCTGGCTACAATTAGGAACACAATGACTGTTATTGTTGCTGCTAAAAATTGCTTTTTCATCTTGTCCTCCAAAAATGGGCGGCCAGCGGCCGCCCTTTATTTCATTCTTATTATGTTCTAATTTTACCCAACAATACCCGAACGTTCTACACCTTGCACAAATTGGCGTTGTATAATCAAGAATAAAAATACCAGCGGCAAGATAGAAAGCAGGTTTGCAACGCCAACTATCAGTGCGTCGTATGTCGGTGTTGTTAGCGTAACAATATCATTTGGCAGGCGTCCCATCATCATTTCGATATTCTGCTGGATAATGGTTACACCACCGGTGCCGGGTGCGTTAAGGTTGTTTATCCGCACACGCATATATTGATCCGACGGGTGAAAGACCGATTGGAAGAAACCGTCGTTCCAATTCCAAATAAAGCTTAGTGTACCAACGGTTAAAATTGCCGGTTTTGCCATGGGCATTGCAATGGTAAAGAATGTACGCAACACGCCCGCGCCATCTACATATGCCGCTTCTTCCAGCTCTTTTGGCAACCCACGGAAAAACTGGCGGAAGATATAAATAAATATACCACCCGCAATGCCTTGCCCCAAGCCGGCCATGATAAACATAACCGTAGGTTCGCCGCGTAGGTTTAGCGGGCCTATGCCAATAAGCGCCAATATACCAAAAACATCAAAGTTACCAAACATAACAAACTGCGGCAGGAATAGCACTTGGTTAGGCACTACTATGGTTATAAGCACCAGGGCAAAAAATATACCCATAAACCTAAACTTTAACCGCGCAAACGCATAACCCGCAAATGCCGAGTTAAAAAGCTGTAAAACCATTATGCCGGCCATAATTGCCGTGGTAAAAATAAGCGTAGGCACAAAATTTAACAGATGAAATGCAACAATAAAGTTGTCAAATGTCACACGCTCGGGTATCCATAAGCTACTAACAGACCCCAATACATGCGGATGTACAAATGCATTAGAAATCATGCGTAGCAGCGGGTACAAAATCATGTACATTAGGCTAATAATAAGCGCAAACCTAAAGAACCCCGTTACAAACTGTCCACCCTTTTTTGCAAACTTATCCTTATTCATGTGCTTTGCCACTTTAGTCATAGTAGAACACCCCTTTAGAAATCAACCAAGTAACAAGCACAATAACAATAAGCGTTACCATAACAAACATAAATGCCATGGCACTTGCAAGGCCATAATTCATACTGTGTACGCCGCCCCCGGTCATACCGATAAACCGGATATACTCTAAGAATGGAGCCGGCCCACCGGCGAGTGCAACCCTTGGTATACCTACCCCGGTTATAGCATGGCGTGCAAAAAGGTCTGTAACGGTGTAAACCGTGCTTATCAAAATCATAGGGCTTATCATAGGAAGTGTTACTTTCCAGAATGTTTCGTACTTTGTGCTACCCTCTATATGCGCAACTTCGTAAAGCGACGGCGGTATGGCTTGCAACCCGGCAAGGAAGATAAGAATCGGCACCCCAGACTGCGCAAGCACTTCAAATATGCGTGATATTGCGTCCATAACTGTGACAACTAAGTTTGCAGGTATACCGGCTTCATACAGCAATATAAACCAAAACATTGTGGAAAACCCGCCAAACCCGTCACCCGCGGATGTTGCTTCGGTTATCATGTCATTGCCCGCAATTTGTGCAACCGCAAGGTTGGCAGCCATAATAATTGGTATAAAAAACACCGTGCGCACTATACCACGCCCAAAGTATTTACCATTGATAAGAATCGCCGCCAAAAGCGAAAATATTACAACAATTATAACCATAACAAGCGTTGTAGGCAGCGCAAAGATATACCTGTTAAAATGCACATCTACTGTCAAGGCATGTATAAAATTATCAAGCCCAACCCATTCCATGCTCATGCCGCCATCAACAATATCTACACTCACATCAGAAAATGCATAGCGTACTGTATCAATAAACGGCCGTGCAAAAAACAACAGGAAACCAAGGAACCACGGTGCCAAAAATATCATGCCCCATATACCCTGCTTTTGCCGCAGCGAAATTAGGTTTTTTTTCTTTTTAGGTTCTGCCACTGCTGCCATACTACACCACCTCAAAGGATACTGGCGCAATTGTCCTGCCGCCAATTTGCCATGGGTTGTTGCAATAGTTGATATACACAACAACACCGTTGCTATACACCATACGTACATGCAACCCACGCTCAAAAACTGTGTGTTCCACAACGTCCGCGCCTATCACACGCTGGTAAAACGCGTTAAACCTTGCATAATACTCGCCAATGCGGTGCGTCCAGTGTGTGTCGTACTCGGTTTGGAAGAACATGTTTGTCATATATCGCGTTCCCCACGCTGTAAACGTAGGTAGAAATTCTACCTCGCTTTGGTAGGTTAGTATCAGTTGCAGGCCGCTACGGCTTTCTACCGCGCGTAGCATATACTCGTCAAAACCGCGCCAGGCCATTGTATCTACATTGTACGCAGGCAAGCCAAACTGCACATAGTTGCCAAGCACCCACTGTACAAACGGGATGTTAAAGTCCACAATCCTGCGTCCGCCCGGCTGGAAAGGCAAGTCCGTAATGATATTTGCATGTTGGAATGCATAAGCGTTTGGACTTACAAGCATAAGGTTTAAATCGTTACCAAGTGATGTAAGCGCGGTGTCCACATAACTTAGGGCATCCATACGTGACATTTGATGGTTGCGCCCATAGTCGGCAAACAACAACCAGCCAATATCTACTGCCGCAACACCGTCAAAACCCAGGTTGGACAAATTACGGTTTATGCGCGATACATAGGTATCCCAATGTACAGGCGAAAGAAGAGTTACCATGTACGCCATTGCCCTATCGTGTACTTGCGGTATTTGTACACCCGCAATCGAGTTACTGATATTGCGCGTTAACATTCCGCGTGTAGTGCGCCCTATGCGCCCCGGTGGCGCACCAAATGACACCGCATGTACAGTTGGGTACAGCGCGATATTGTTATTGCGCGTAAACTGTTGCAAATCGCGCATTCCACTATTGCCACCTACGGAACTTATTGTGGATATACTATCCAGCGTTTGCGTCATCATTCCGTCGTTTGCCCAGTGAGTAAACTGCGCGTGTATGTTACGTACACCCTGGTCTGTTAGCGATTGCAAAATGGTTTGTGCGTTCTCCGTTGTTGTCATTGCAAATTGCTCTGTATAAGGTATACCCAAGAACACACGATGCCTTGGTGCGCTGGCAATAAAATCGACAAAGAAAGGCGCGTTCTGCGGCGGTGGGTTGTTTGGCAACTCTCCACGGCTTCGCAAATAATTTTGGTACGCGCGTGCAAGCCCAACATAATTGGCTTCTTCGCCAACCAAGAATATATAACGCATGGTTATATCCACGTCGTAAAGTTCATCAAAGTGGCGGCCAGCAGTGGAAGCAAGACTGCGCCCGCGCAGAAACTGGTTTTCGTGGTACAACAACTCAAAAGATGCCCATACGCGGTTAAACTCGTCCACGCGCCCACTCACATTGGCATGTATTGTGGCAACCGGCGCGCCTTCTTCAATAATTGCAAGCACAGCCTCGTCGTTACGTACTATACCAAATATGGGCAGTGTTGCTTGCATAAAATATTCGCGATATCTAAAGCTTGCAAACAATGGATCATGCCCAAACACAGGAATGTTAAGGTCATGGGCAGACATGCCGTTGTTAAACATAATAATACCGCCACTACCATCTGGTACAAAGATATAACCCTCGTCATCTTCTGTACCGGATAAAAAGTACGGGTGCAACATGATAGACCTAAACGGCGAACCGTCTACATATTCCATACCACTACGCGGCACGGTAACGATAAGATCCGGCCCGCAAAGTGTGTATTGTATTTCTAAATAAACAAGCGGCGCAGGCACAAATGGGTCGTAACCCCAATATGTGTTGTCGTATTCAAGCTCCTCAAATGTGTAGTTACCAATGACATAAAACATGTTCCATGCTTCGCGCAGCCATGGGATTGGCACCGGCGTAGGGTCGCCCGTTGCGGCAACAGTTGTGGCATGGAAGCGTACATAACGCTGTTCTGCACGTGACCATCTGTAAAACAGCGGAAATTCTTCTACTTGCCGTTCCGAAACATGATCACGCACAAGATAATCCAAACGCTCGCGGGTTATATAACGCGGGAACATGGTTAGGTGAATTGCATCCGGGTCGCCCACGGTAAAACGCGCACTCACACCGCCTTCGATAGGCGTATATTCAACTTGTTCGCGCTGTACACTTTCAGAAAAGCTGTCCATACGAAGCACACTGCCCGTAAAGGTATCGCGGAAAATTGTAAGCTCGAAGTCGCTGCGTTGCACATTCCTAATAAATGCGTTACCACGCTGCCCGTCCATAACTAATGTATCAAAATGCCTGCCATTGGCACGCTGGAAAACACGCACGGTGTTGTTGTCTTGGTTTAAAAACAAACCGGCATACTGGTTATAATACATCAGTTCAAAACCCGGGAAACTTGGTAATGCCGCGGCACGCACGTTTACAAATGTAAAATACGGCACAACCAACACGATAATCAGTAAAAATGCTAAACATTTTTTCATATACATACCTCTATTCTGTATCTGTTCCGGATTATAGCCAGTGTGCTTCTGCTTCATTAAACACTGTAATAATAAATGAAATCAAATCGCTTAAAAGTGAAACAAACAATACGATTACAAAAACAATAATAAGCATGGCCAAAACGGTTAGTAAAACCATCAAAATTGCTTTAAGAAACGTAAACTCATGGATAACCAAAAGCCCTAGGAAAAGGTAAAAGTACATGACTATTTGCCCAAAACCAAGGAAAAACCACACAAAATTAATCTCATTTGTGGTTACAAAATTAGAAAGTGTGATACCAATCATATAACACACAATGGCCGGGAACAGTGCATAGCAATACACCTGGAATATTTCTTTTAGCTTGCCCTTACCCTCGGTTATGCTGGTTATGCTCCAGTTAGCGACGGAAATAAGCACGATTGGCGCGAATGTGAACATCAACGTCCACGGCACATTTACCAAGGAAACATCGGAATGGAAGCCGGTTGCAACAAAGCCCATGCCCCCAACCCACCAAATATTAACCATACCATAAATCACAAGGATAATAATTGCATACAGCATACTGCCGCGGTTATATGTTTTCATTTCGTCAAAGCCTTTAAACGGGCTTGCCAAAATAAACAGCGGGAAGTCCAGCATGGTTTCCTTTAGTTTTAACGCACTTTCCTTTAGGTTAAAATTTTTAAATTTATCTACAATTGCCGTCATGCTGTTACGCTCCTTTGCCGTGCGCGTATATGTTTATAAATTTTGTAAATCACATATAACGCAAGCAAAATTGTTAAAACTGTCATAGCGGTGTTAAAGTGACGGTACATAAAATCTGCCCGCACATGCGCATACGCCATGGAAAAGAACCCCGAGTCTTGTCCGCGTTGGAAGTAAACCATAGCCTCGGCATAGTAACCCTGACGGTGCAACGCGATACCAACACCCACATACGCATATTGGAAGAACGGGTTTAGGCGAAGCACTTCCTGCCAGTGCATTGCCGCGTTCATATAATCGTGTCTAAATTGATACTGTGCTGCGTCCAACAACAAATTACCATATGGTGTACGTTCAAAAACTTCGATACTACGGTTACCACGGTCTGCAAAAACAAGGCGGTTGCCAGCTGTTACCATTCCGGTTACCGCAGCGGTGGTACCTTCACGCGTACCCTCGCCACCAAATGCAAACAACAAATGCCCATCAACATTGTAGGCAAAAACACGGTTGCGGTTGCTGTCAAAAACATAATATACGCCAAAATCTGTAACGGTAATAATAGAAATTACAGAAGGCCCAAGCGGTATACCTATACCAAAATAGTTAAAGGTCATATCACCAACATGGTGACCATCACCGGGGCGACGCATAATATTTGCGCCACGGGAGTTAAGCTGCTTCGCCGCAACATCTGTACCTGGGTCGCTTAATGTGGCAAAAACAAAGCCCCTATCACAAATCGTAAGGTTAGAAAAGTTGGTTGGCAATAATAGCTGCGTACGTATGCGCTGCTGCGTTGTTTGGAAACGACGCAAAAACAATTGCATAGCTGAAGGACGCACATCTACCACGCCAAAATAGCGCAAGAAAGTACCGTCCGGGTTAATCTCCACTATACCTTCAAAAACGCCATCTGCGATAACAAACATGCGGCCATTTTGATCCACCGCTATTTTTGTTGGGCGGTAGGTTTCTGTATCAGGCATGCCGTACGGCCTGCCAATAATACGCACTAACTCCAAGTTTGCGTCAAAATGTATAACACGCCCTGCACCCGGTTCGGCCACATAAACTTCGCCGGTTTGGGCAACAAAAATGCCGTCTAATGGGGTAAAATATTCCCATGTGCCGTCTACATAAATACCTTCTATTATTCTTGTCGCAACAAAATTATCGTCTGTGATAATAATTTGTGCGCCATTGGTTATAAAAAACTGCCCGTTAAGATATTTAATTTCCGAAAGGTGCATAAGCGAATCCACACCCATATCGTGCGCATATACACTGTGCAAAAACCTGTACGGCAGCGGCGCAGGTATTGGATAGCTAAAGCCCGGTCCACGCCAAGCATATATATAACTTTCGGGCATTAGCCTGTTGCGCGGGGTATTAGCAATGGACGATACACTTGCACTTGCTGTGAGCGGTGCCGCCAAAACAAAAACAACGACCAAACACATTGCAACAATTTTCTTATACATACCTATCACTCCTTCATACCTGAAGTGGCCATGGTTTCAATTACTCTGCTTTGCAAGAAGATGAAAAGGAATAGCGGGATTGCAAACATAATGAGGGAAACAACCATCATATCGCCTACCCTGGCAACACTTGCCGCAGCGGCAATTTGCCCAAGCGCAGCAGAAAGCGGTTTAAGTTGCTCTGTATAAAGTACCTGCCCACCTGTTACGCCCCACATAGCCTGGAAGCTTAGGATAAACAGCGTTACAAACGCAGGTTTTACAGCAGGGAAAACTACCTTGTAAAGACACTTAAACTCGTTTGCACCGTCTATTTGTGCAGCCTCAATAAGCGAAGATGGCACAACCGTCATAAAGTTCCGCATGAGATATAACCCAAGCGTGCCACCAAACGTAGGCAATATAACCGCAAGGTAGGTATCAATGATACCCATGTAGGACATTACCAGATATGTTGGCACAGCGGTTACTGCAGCACTAAACATCAGTGCAATAACTATCGCACGCGACATAATATTGTCGCCAGCGAAGTCAAACTTTGCTAATGGAAATGCTGCCATAGCACCAAACAACACTTGCCCAAATACACCTGCAGCTACAATTAAACCTGTGTTAAACACATACCGCCAAAACGGAACAAGCGTGCTATTAAACAATGTAGTTACAGAAATGAAATGGTCAAAAGTAGGGTTGCGCACTACAATCAGCGGCGGGAAGCGCAAAAGTTCCGACAGTGGCATAAATGCCCTGTTTACCATAAAGAAAATGGGAAACAGGAATATTGCCGCCATAACTGCCAACACCAAAAATAAGAAAAAGCTACCCCAGAACGAACGGCTCCGGCGTTTTTTAAATATATTCCTAACCCTAACGACTCTAATCATGTCCCCATCCGCCTCAAAAATTTCTGGAATAGTGCATTAGCACCCAACATAAGACCCAGCATAATAACTGCAATTGCAGATGCATAACCCATTTCCATACGCACGTTTCCGTAATCTATCAAGTGTAAAAGCACTGTGTGTGTAGCGTATTGCGGGCTTGGGTTGCCCGTTAGCGCAGCACCAACAGCACCAACACTAAGCGCACTTGTTATAGAAATTACAGCACCAAACATTAGCATTGGGCGCATATTGGGTAGGGTTATAAACCATAACTCTTGCCAGCGGCTTTTTATGCCATCTACATAACCTGCTTCGTATTGAGCCTTGTCTATCGTTTGTAAACCAGCAACAAACGATAGGAAACCAATACCCATGCTTAACCAAATAGAAACACCAATGGTAATTGGCATCATCCATGTTGTGCTTTCCAGCCATATGACATGGGTATCCATAAAACCCCAACGCATGAGCAAGGCGTTTAACCAGCCCTGCGGGTCACCACTAAACAAAATTGTAAACATCATAAATGCCTGGCCGGACATACTTGGTGCGTAAAATATTACCGTTAGTACCGCGCGCAGTTTAACTGGTAGCTCATTGAGCATCCAGGCGATTAAAAATGATAATGTAAAACCAATCGGCCCTACAAAAATTGCCATTACAAATGTATTTTGCAAAGTCAGCGTAAATAATGGGTCTTCTACAAACAACCTACGATAGTTATCAAACCCAACAAATGCAGGCGGGTTTAAAATATCGTAGTGGGTAAAGCTTGCAAACATGCTAAACGCAACCGGTATAATTGTAAAAACAAAGAACAGCGACATAAACGGTAAAACTAACAGATACAAGTTCCTGTTCTTTTTAAAATTGTACCTACCATTGGCGCGTATTTTATCGTCATTCATATATACCAAACTCCCGGCGTTTTAAAGTAAGTTCACGGTTAATTGCATCCCTTGCATCAAACAACGCATGCGAAGGATTACGGCCATCCACTACCGCTTGATTAAACGCATTATGCAATTCGCGCCCTACAATATAGCCACCAGGCACTTGCGGCATCGCAAATGTCCATGCCAGGCTTTCTTCCAGGGTTGGCCACACGTTGCGCCCCCAAGCTAAACTGCTAAACGCTTCCATATTGGCGGTCTGATAACGCCAGTTATGACCCCATACAACTTCTGCGTCTACTGCAAAACGCTCTTGCACAGGGGCAGAAGTGAACCATTTTAGGAATTCCCACGCGGCGTCTGCTGTGCCACGGCGTTCTACTGTGTTACCCACAATAAAGTTACTGCTTACAGAAATTAAACCATCACGTCTAAACTCACCGCACGGGCGGTAATGCCCCGGTATTGGCGCAATACCCCAGTTGCCGCGTATTTCTGGCGCGGTGGCAGTTAGCGTATTAAACATACCAACGTCCGCAACTATAATTGGCATATTACCAATTCTAAAACGCGTTAATGCATCTGCCACAAGAAGGAACCCATGGTTTGTGTAAAGTTCTGTCCAGAAATCAAAAGCCTCAAGACCAATTGGGGTTGCAACATTTGTGTATGCACCACCGCTGCCAAAAATACTACCGCCGCGTTGGTGTAAAATATTTGTGTGTACGGTATTTACACCGCGGGTTGTTGCACCAACGCCACCTTCAGAACCAGGCGTTGGCTGTGGCGCACGCGTAAAAAATACATCCATAAATTGCGATTGTAGAAGAGGCACCATGGCCAAAAGTTCTTCCATTGTATTTGGCACTTCAAGCCCAAGCTCCTCTAAAATATCGGAACGGTAGAACATGACGTCAAAGTGCATTTGGTCTGGCAGGGCGTATACGCCATCCATAAACCTAAACGTGTCTACTGCCGCAGGGGCAAAGCGCATTGCAACTTCTTCAAAATCTGCAAACTGGGTAAGGTCTATTGCGCCGCCACGGTGTGCAAAGTTAATCGGCATCATAGCACTGCCCTGCAACACAACGTCCGGACCGCGGCCTGTTAACGACGCAGGGAAAACAATAGACGCATCCACCAGCTTTAAATCGATATTGATATGCGGGTGGCTGGTAACGAATTGCTCGTTAATAAGCCTGCCTAAGTTGCTAAACATATCAAAACCGGAAGAAATCCAAACTTCAACTGTAATTTGATCTTCTGCATCTACCGTATCCAGTTGAACGGTAAAGTCGTTAAAGAACGAACCTATAAACGCACGCAGGTTATGCCAAAATATCTGGAAAATATTTGCCCTGGCACGGAAAAGCTCTGCTTCTTCGCCGCCAAGCCCAATAACGTCTATAAGCAACGGCTGGTCTTGTGCTTGCACAACAAAGTTAGAAAGCGCAGCAATACTAACCTGGAAAGCACTTAGCCAATAGGCCACCATGTACGGGCGGTCTGCAAGACGGGTGGCGTTAAAAATCAAACGCTCCAGTATAGCCGTAGTTTCCGTAAACTGTGCCCCTACAGCTTCCATTTCTGCAAGTATTTGCTCCAGGAATTCAGACTCTGCGCGCAAACGCTGCCTAAAATCTGGGATATACAACAAAATATTGTAATCCCTGTTCCTATCCGGTACAGCACTGGTTATTCTAACAATGTCACGGTAGATGTTTGTAAACGCGCGAAGCGCAGCAGTTGCGTCTGCTACAATATTTTCAAAAACGCCAAGCGTGGCTTCCAACCCAATCATGTTATACCCGGCTTCAAGGAAGAACCAAAAATATTCCCCTGTGTCAAAGCACGCCAAATAACGCGAATTAAAACTGTTGCGTCGCTCGAAACGCAGGTATGCGGCTTCGTCAAACGGTACTTCGCCATTTATGGTTAGTACGCGGGAAGAGAACCCGGTATTTTCGCGCTGTGCGTATCTAATTGCAATCCTATACATGCCTGTTTGTGGTACATATACGCTCCACTCAATTAACTGTCCTGCTGCACGCCATGCTTCGCCACCTATTGTATTTAATGTGATGTAGGTATGGTGGTATGGCGTAACCAATGGGCATGTACGGTCGTTTTGCGGGATAAGCGTACGGCTAGTTTTATATGCCGCGTGTTGTGCCTGGATAACAATCATTTCGCCGCTTGCACGCGGCACACCACTGTGTAGCTGACGATATTGCGCATAAGTGAGCCGTGGCATGGCAGGTACTGCCGTCGGCGGCTCTAAAATTGTCATGTATCCTTCAAGTTCCATAAATTCTATGGTATTGCGCCCCGCTTCAAGCCAAATGGCAATCGGTAACGCCGGGCGCGCTTCCAACACAAAATCCACAGGGCGCTCCACTTCCACCTGTGTTGGAAAAAGTTGATTACCTTGCTGGTACTGCCAGTCTGTGGTCGCATCTACAAAAAAACGCCTAAACGTAATCACTTCTGCGCCCAGGGCAACTTCGCCATTTACGCGTATTTCCCTAGTAATATCACCGCCGCCGGGTATGGCAACATATCTTACAGAAATATGATAATACCCTGCCTGGTCTACTATAATTTCAAAACTTTCGCTATCTTCATACGAGTTTGCCAGTACTGCTTGGCTCAAGGACAAACAAAAGATAAAGGCGAAACCCAAGAATAATTTCCATCTTCGCACTGCCGCGCCTCCTCTTTTTAATATGTATACCAACGCCCCATATAGGGGCGTTGGTGGTGTAGCTATTTAATTATTCTGCATCCTGTCCTTCAATAAACGAATCCATGAATGCAATCATTTCTGCAGGAACATTAGCAAGTTCAATTTGTCCGCGGTCAACCATGTTGAAGATATCTTCACCAATGATAGATTCGAATGCCGGACGGATATCTGTGTTTGCACCAATAGATGTTTGTACTGCGCCCCAGAAAGTACCTGGTAGTGTAACCCTACCGCTTGTTACATCTGCTCTTGCAGAGTCTGCATACCACTGCCACAATTCTCTGTCTTCGTCTTCAAACAATTGGGCTAGGTTTGGTGCGGGTACTGGGTTGCCTTCGCCAGCAGCAAATGCTTGCATTGCGTTAAGCGAGTTGGTGTGTAGCAAGAAAGAGAATGTGATGCTTGCTGCAAGCTCGTGAGTAATGCCAAGGTCGTTACGGATAACTGTGAAGATGTTGGCATCGTTTACGAAGCTTGCGTAGCCGTTGTTTACAAGGTCTGCCCAGTTACCAGAAGCTGGCCACTGTACGTTGCTACCCCATGGGTAAGGAACGAAACCGAACTCTACAAGCTCGCTTGCGCCACCAAACTGCCATCTTTGAAGTACTGTCATAGCAGATTCTTGGTCAGCTTGGAATTTAGGAACAGCTGGTTGGAAGAATGCAGCACCAGCCGACCATACGCCTGTTGCTGCGTCAAACCCTGGAGGTGACATAACGCCGCTTTGACCCATGCGTTGCATAAAACGCACAACTTCTAGGAAAGGCTCTTCAAGATATAGTGGAAGGTTTGTTGATGAATCTCTCACTTGGGTGCCGTTAGCAAATGCAAGACCTAAACCAAGTTGGTTAAATGGTGCATGCAGAGGCACAACGCCTTCTGGCAGCAATACTGCAAGCTCTGACAAGTAGTTGTAGAAATCGTCATGGCTCCAACGACCTTGTCTAAACATTTCAGATGGGGTGTAAGCAATACCAGAACGTTGAATCATGTCGCGGTTGTAAACCAAGCCCATGTTTGCTGCAAATGGGAACTCGGACTCGAAACCAACAACTTGGCCACCAAATTCGCCAAAGCCTGCCCACCAGTTTTCTGGGAAGTTTTGAACAATCCAGCCGTTGTCTGGAACTAGCACGTCTGCTGTTGCAAGGCGTGGTACCCAGTTGTTTGCATTTGTACCGCGCATAAGGTGAACAATTGGGTCACCAGCCGCTACAGAGGCAATAATTTGGTCTGGAACATCGCTCCATTCGATACCAGCAATCGCATCGAATTCAAGTGTTATGTTGAAAGACTGTTGTACCCAGTCACGACGGAATTGAGCCGCTTCGCGAGCGATATCGTCTTCAATGTTTTCTGGATCTGCAGAGTTAATGCGCAATGTAATGCCGCCAAGGTCTACAGGTGTGAAGTGGTTGTTAAACATTTCAAATCTTTCATGGAAATCTTCCCACTCTTCTGGGAAACCTTCTGGGAACGGCTGCCAGCCTGCAAATACTGTGTCACCAATATTGCGTACGACGTCATCCTCGTCATCTTGGTTTCCACCAGCTGGTGGTGGTGTTACTGGTGGTTGCTGGCCACTCACTGGCGGTTGCTCGTCGCCACCATTGTCATCGTCATCATCGCCGCCGAAACATGCGGTAGCAAGTGCAATAACCAATGCCAATAATGTTACTAATAATAAAGCTTTTTTCATGTGATTTGCCTCCTAATAATATTACCTTAGACTTTTCTCGCATAAATTGTGTCTAATTTGTACAATTACTCACGAGATGTTCTAGGCTTACTGTTACATTGTACAACGATTGGGCTCAAATGTCAACAAATTTCATTTCAAGCATCAAATGAAAATTTATTTTATAGCCAAATACGCTGCGCCCATTTCCGCACTTGTACTCATTTGCACGATTTGCATATTCGGGTACATTTCGTAAATATGTTGCTCAAATATTGTGCGGATATTCGTGTTTTGCAAAATTACACTGCCACTTAACACAATCTTGTGTGCATTAAGCTGCGCCCTTTCAATTAAAACTATAGCCACTGCAATTAAGTTTTGTGCCGCGCTTTGTAAAATCTGCTGGGCAACATTGTCACCCTGCTGGGCAGCCTGGCTTACCAGCAATGCAATTTTTGCTACTTTTGCCTTGTCAAAGTCACCCCCATAGATATATTTTAAAACTTGTTCCGTACTTTCTATATCAAAAAACTCTGTAACCATATTGGTTAAAAGTGTTTTTTCACCACGGCCATCAAAATCAAGCAGTGCAGCTTTTATGGCGTCCATGCCAATCCTATAGCCAGACCCTCCATCGTCGATAATATGCCCCCACCCCCCGACACGCAGCATATTGCCGCTGCCGTCAAGTGCGTATCCAACAGAGCCTGTACCCGAAATTATGATAATACCGGGCTGACCTTGCGTTGCGCTACGCAAAACCAATTCGGCATCATTTATTACAATTATATTACAAGTGAAGCCTATTGTGCAAAATATTTTTTTTAACAACTCTGCATTATCTCCGGTAGAAGCCCCTGCACTTCCGATGCAAACGCCCGCACAGTCTTTAATTCCCACACCGGACGTATATAAAAATTCGTCCACTAATTTCTTTATATTCGCAAAAACACCGTCGTATGTCTGGGAAGTTATATTCGTAGAACCGCCTACACTACGGCCAACTTCTTTTCCCTCTTTGGTTATGGCCACAAGCCGCGAGTTACTGCCGCCACCGTCTATACCAATGTAATATTGCATGTAAATTCCTCCTAAAAATGGGCGGCCATTGGCCGCCCTTACGCTGTTATTATTCCGAGGCAAGCCCGGAATCTAGCCATTTTTATTTAAAAAACCTTGGCAAATATTCTTTATGTGCTTCCAACAATTCGTCAAACGCGGCTTTCGCTTTTGCGGCGTCGCCAACCAGCGGGTTAGTTAACAATGCTGCAAGCCCTATGTTGCGGTCGCCTGTAAGCCCCGCTTGCACTGCAAGTTTTTCGTACGCTTTTACGCCCTGCACTAAGCCAATAATGTGCTGGCTAACATTGGGGTTAATAAGCGGAATGGGTTGCGGGCCGTTTTTGCCAACCACGCATTTAAGCTCTGCAACATCGTTTTCCCCCAAGAATGGCAATGCACCCTGGTGCCTTGTGTTTACAACATGAACCGAGTTACGGTCGTTTTCTATCGCATCTACCAGCGACACCGCCGCTTCGGAATAAAATGCCCCGCCGCGTTTATCAAGCAGTGCTGGCTTTTCTACCAATGTTTCGTCTTGGTAAAGTTTTAGCAGGTCTTCTTCTATTGTCATACAATCTTCGCCGCGGGTTATGCCACGCGCGTTAGAACTTGTTACACATTTGTCGTGGTTATAGAAATAGTTTAAATAATATGAAGGAAGCCCACCTATTGCACGCAAAAAGTCTGCATTTGGCGATTGCGCAAGGCTCAGGAAGCTTTCGTCATTAAACAAATCCTGGATAATGTCCTTGCCATTGGCGATAACGCTGGTTATCCAGCTTAAATGGTTTAACCCTACATAATCATAATCAAAGTCTGGCGGGTTTTGCGCTTTGTTACGCATCCGTTTTTCAAGCCCAAGTGGCACATTACAAAGCCCTACTGCATTTATACCTGGTTTTGCAGCAAGCATTTCTGCCAAAATACCAGACGGGTTTGCAAAGTTAATAAGCCACGCCCCGGGCGAAGCTACCTTTTGCATTGTGTCTGCAATATTTTCTAACACGGGCAAGGTACGCAACGCTTTAAAGAAACCGCCTGCCCCTGTTGTTTCTTGCCCAATAAGGCCATGCTTTAGCGGGATTTTCTCGTCCAGCACACGCGCAGGCAACCGCCCTACCCTAAGCTGGGAAACAATATAGTCTGCACCTGTCAGTGCTTCCTCTAAATTAGAGGTTACTACAACAGGTGTCTCCATGCCTTTGTGTTTAACCATGCGTTTTGCCAAGCTTGAAACAATGGTGTTTTTTGGCTCATCGATATCCATCATGTAAAAGCTACCAACGTCCAACATTTCGGTACGGGTTAAAAACCCGTTTACAAGCTCCGGCGTATAGGTACTGCCAGAACCTATTACTGCAATTTTTAGCTTTCTCATGCCAAACAACCCCTCAACTTATTTTTGTTGCTTTGCAGAATACGCCCTTACATAGTCCACTTCCATACGCACAGGCAACACACCCATATCAATGCCTTTTGCACCACCAAGGTTACCACCAAATGCAATGTTCAGAATAACATGAAACGGTTTGTCAAACGGCCATTCGGCATCTGTTACTTTTGCGCCCGCTTCTAAATGTTCCTTTGGGTCGTAGCTAAACAAAATGTCATCATTCACACGAAAAATCATTTTGTCGGGCATCCACTCTACCGAGTATACAAAAAAATGATCGTTCACGCCCTCATATTTTTTAATTTTCCCTTTTTGTGTACGTTTTATGTGGTTGTATGCCCCGGTGTGTACTGTTGCAAATATTTCTTCCGGCTTAAACCCAACATGTTCCATAATGTCAATTTCGCCACACGCAGGCCAACCACCCTTGCCATCACGTACGGAGGGCATCATCCAAATTGCAGGCCATGTACCAAGCCCTTTTGGCACTTTGGCACATATTTCTATAAGCCCGTATTGCCAATCGCCTTTGCCAACTGTACGCAAACGTGCAGAAGTGATTGTACGCCCTTCGTGCTGGTCAGCTTTGTCGGCCTCCTCGCGGGCTTCAATAATAAGCTTGCCATTCTCTACCCAGGCGTTGCCGCTTTCGGTGTAGTATTGCAGTTCGTTGTTGCCCCAGCCGTGGCCGCCAACTTGTGCGCTCCACTTATCCGGGTTTGGTAGGCCGTCGGTTTCAAAGTCGTCCTGCCAGATTAATTGGTATTTGTCTTTGTAGTCGCTCATGAATAGCCCCTTCCTACAACCCTGTTAACCCTGTATTTTCTATTCCCTTGATAAACTGCCTTTGCACCACCAGGTACAGTACAAACAATGGGAAAATTGCAATTAACGTACCCGACATGCGGAAAGCTTCGTTGATACGCATTTCTTCCAGCCCTGCACCCATGCCGTCGGTGGTATCCATTAAATGGCTAAACTCGGACTCAAACATACCAAGCCGCCGCGGGATAAGCGCCAAGCCATCGCGTACAAAAGTGCCGGTTACAATTGTTTCGTTCCAGTTCCATACAAATGCAAACAAGAAAACAACAAGCAACGTCGTTACACTCAATTTTAGGATAACATGGTAAAAAGTTTGTAAACTGCTTGCACCGTCAATTGCCGCTGCTTCGTCCAGCGCGAATGGTATCATTTTGGTAAAGTTATAAAAAATCAGTATTAAAATTGCAGAGAACACGCCCTGGCCGCCAATGGCCATAACAACTTGTGGCCTAATGGTGCCAAACATCTGAATTTGTCTGCCGAAAATCTCCATTTCCTGGATGCTAAACGCCATCATTGTGCGTGGTATAAGCAAAATTGGCATTGGCAAAACAAACGAAACAATAATCATAAAAAACCAAAACTTTTTTAATGGAAACTCAAACCTTGCCAAAGCATATCCGGTGGTAGCGGCCACCAGTGTAGAGCAAAATGCCAAAAGCCCAGAAAACCAGATAGAGTTTGTGAGGGTAGTTGAAGGATCTAGCACCCGCCACGCCACTCTCATATTCTCAAAAGAAAGTGCAGTTGGTACCCAGTTTACCGTTGGGTTAATAATATCGTCACTATCCATCATTGCCATGCTTATCATACGCAAAAGTGGATATAGGAACTGGTAGCTTATGAGTATCAACACGGCATATACAGCCAAATTTACATAGTTTAAGCTTTTTACACGCACGGCAAACGGGTTGTTGTCCCAAAAGTTTACAAATTTAGTTTTCATATGCTCACCTCGTCCGTGCTTTTTTTACAGTTGTAGGGCGGCTATCTGCCCAAGTGCGTTGGCGACGCTTAACCTCTGGCGGGACTTCGTCCTTTGGCCCTTTTAGTACGAGGAACGCAAAACCAATCAGAATCAGCACAACAAAAGTATAAATCCATGCAAAGGCACTTGCATGACCAAGGCCGCTAGCAAAATTGTCGATGGCGTCTTGTATCATTGGCAATACCGGGTTTAGTGTATAGTTAGCCAGTTGCACAATTGTTAATATGATACTAACCAAAATAACCGGGCGCAGTATCGGTAGCGTAATTTTCCATAGTATTTGCCAGCTAGTTGCAGAGTCTATTCTTGCGGCTTCCAATATGCCGTTATCTATCTTCTGCAAACCGCTAATAAACAAGATTATAGGAATACCCGTAAACCATAGCACAACTGTGTAGTTTTCAAACATAAACAGCAGCGCGCTACCCACAGTAAACGAGAAATAGTTAACCATGCGCAATATAACCATGTCCTCGATTGCAAAGGTCGACAACCCGCCTGTATCCATTAATTCATGCATAACAGGCCCGCTCATTACAATTACCGGCAAGAAGAACAGCGCACGAAACAAACCACGTGCTTTTATATTACGGTTTAGCAACAATGCCAATATAAAGGCAATAACAGTAATTGTTGGTGCGTATGTTACCTGCATAATAATGAAGGAAATAAGATTTGGCACAAAGTACGGGTTGCGCAGGAACGCCATGTTGTAATTGTCTATACCAACCGGCAGGATTTCCCACCCCGCCACCGTACGGTTAACACTGTTAAAGCTTAGATAAATTGTGCGTATGAATGGCCACGCCGTCAGCGTTAAAAAACCAATTATCCAAGGTGCCATAAACGCATAACCCACAATGGCACTGCGCTTTGCCTGGTAGCTTATAGACCTGCGCCTTATAGGTTTTTGATTTTCTGTCTTTGTTGTCATCAGAACACCCTCGCAGACTGAGGCGGTACACTTATGCCCCTATGAATAAAATTGTCCTCTGTATAGTTAATCAAAACTTCTACGCCACCAGCATATGTGTTAAGCACAACACCATCGGCAATGACTTGCCTGTTTATCCATTCCAGATGGCGCACTTGCGACAATATTTCGGAAGTTTGGGAATATACATTTATTATAATATCACGGTAAACCGAAAATTCTGTGGAGAAAAAGTTTAGCGAATTTGTGTTACTAAGATAATGCGCTGGCGAATACGTTAGCACAAATGTTGGAGAAACATTGTAGTCTATCATGCGTAATATATCCCGCTGGGTATAGAACGAAAAATTTGCATATGGCGCGTAAACTTCCATTGTATTGTGCAGCACCAGTTGCAAAAATGGCACTGTATCGGTTTGAATCATAAACTGTGTGTTAAACACAGGTGCTTGCAAGAAGCGATACGTGTACTGCCACAAGTACATGTTGGGCGAATGTGCGTTTATAAGCAGCGGAGAATCCGCAAACGCACCCTGTATAAGCTCGATAGACTCTGACGCAGTGATAGGGTCGTTACGTCCCCAGTGGCTTATTAGATTGTTAGTGATACCGCTAACCGTGTGCGAATGTGCGCCAACATTGTACGCGCGTGTAGACTGCCGTATTAACCAATCTGCACTGCGCGAAGGCCGCGCAAACGAAATTTCTGTTACAGGTAAGAACGGTTCAAAACTATCCCACGCACGCAACCCCCACCTATTTAGATGGAATGCCTGGTTACGCGACACGTTCATTTGGTGGCTATTAATATGGAAGTAATCTTGCGAGAAGCTTACGTCCACACCAAGTTCGCCCATGTCATCAAACAAGCGCACAAAATCACGCCGTGTACCGATAGCACGCGAGAAGTTGATTGTCCACGGGCGACCAGTGGTTATACCGCCGCTTTGGAAACCAAGCAACCCAACATTCATATTTTGTACGCCGTCGCTTTGTAACTCGCGAACTACATAGTCAACCTGCCTTGCTGTAGTTGTAACAACGTTTGTACGCCCAAAAACACTGCGACGCACATCGCTCATTACAAAGTCCAAGCGCATTGGCATAGGTTCACCCGCAGTAATTTGGTTTGGCGTTAACACACCTGTATCAATTAAGTGCTGGCGATATTCCCGCGCCATACCTACATAGCTTGCATTCTCGCCATATAAGAAGCGATATTGCATAGAAATATCAAAACTGCGCCTTTGCGGAAAACTACGGAAGAACCCATCGCCACGGCGGTTATACACTTGATAAATTGTCCCGTTAAATACAAAACGCGGATACACAAAATTGTAGTAAGTCACATTGTTGTGTGGCATTGCGATAATTTCCATATATTGCGCGCCACTGTCTGCCCAAGCAACAAAGGCCTGCTGCTGGTGGCCAAGTGCAACACCAAATACAGGCATTAGCGGGTTGGGGCGTGCAACCGCCCAAACGTCCATATTGGTATGGAACTCTGCCTCTGCCGGGTTAGCACCAAAAACGCGCCCTACATACTCGCTCAGGGAAACCGTGTTTTCTCTAAAGCGTATCAATGCGCCACTGCCGTCGGGTACAAAAATATAACCCGGCATCATTGGCACTTGTTCACGCGGTAAGTGCCGCCTTGTTTCAAAGTCGAACGGTTCTATTGCGCCGCCGCTTGCCCCCATAAACGGCGCAAGTATAATCGCCGCCAAAAGGTCTTGCCCCTCGCCCATAATTTCGTGGTCATAGATGTTATAGGTTATACCCACATCGCTAAGGTGAATATGGACAGAAATTTGCAAGTCTACCTGTGTAAAGTCTACATCTAATCTAAAATGGCTATCTGTAAGTTGCATTAAAGTTGAAGAAGCACCTACCCGCGACGCAGACGAAATACGCGTAATCGAGCGTGTTACCGGATCCATCATTTCAACAGTCAGTATGCTGTTTGCAAGCGATATCCATATATGATTAAGACGCACTTGTAACGGCTCGCCTACACGGCGCAAATCTTCATCAGTTTGCGCCGCGGCAATGTCTGCGCCAATGTCTTGCGAAAATGGTGCATCCAGCCCTGTGCGCCATACAAAGCGCCCTTGCGCGCACACAATTTTAATAATGTCCCTGTCTTGACGGAAGTAGTAGCGCAAATCGCCAAACTGCCCCATAAAAGCATAGCTATATGGTGGAACATCTGCAAACACAGCAACGCTAGGTGGCATTCTTGTATCCCTATTGGTTGGGATAAAACTTGCTGCCACTGCCACACCGCTAAACAACACAATACCTATAAGTGTAAGCACTAACACTCGCATTTTAATACATGCCCGTGACATTAGCGTACACCTCCCGCCATATAGATTCAAAGAACGCTGCAACTTCGCTAGTTAAAATATTGATGTTAAAAATCACAACAATTGCAAGCAACATAAACAACGCCGTTATAAACACGCTTTTAAAAGTTTGCCCAAAGCTGTAGTTGTGCATTTCTTGCAGCCCCAGCCACAAAACGACACCGGCATAAACAAAGCCTGCTCTTAGTAAGAAGGTAAGCAAGAATATTTCGTTGTGGGTAATAACATGAGAAACCGCCGTAACCGCAAAGAATGTAATCGTGAGCGGAAAAAGCCCGTAACTAACCAGTTTAAAAATATCAATTATATTACCCTCGCCGTCGTTTATCGACGTTACCAGATAGTTGCTTAGTATAAACAATACAAAAATGCCAAAGAAGCCGCCGATAATAACAAAGAAGTCCATATCAACAATGTCAATAAATTGCATGAGGAAACCTTGCGAAGTTTGCCATACCATAAACGAAATAAAGAACAACACAAAATGGAATAATGCACCCCACAACGTGCCTTTCTCCCTGCGCTTCATATAATAGAAGCTGTCTATCGGGTGACGCGCAACAGAAAACGCAAACAATATTGTCTTAAAACGCGACGCATTCATCACCCGCGATTTAACGCCACCAACTGCGGTTGCAACAACGCGCTTTTTATCTAAATTTCGCACTATAGACATGACAGCAAACAATATAGCCACACCAATAATAATGCCTACAAGGTTGTTCATCATCCATTCATTACGCACTTCCCAAAACGCGGCACTGTAATAATCCCTATGCCCCGCCAAGTAGAACGATGTACGTGCCTGGTCAAACCGTTGCTGGTAAAGATGTGCACGTCCAAGCCCGGTATGTGCAAGCACACTCATTTGGTTATGACGCAAAACATCTTCCCATACAACGGCGGATTCTTCGTACAAGCCGGCGTTAAACAAATCCAATGCATAATAAACAGAAAGCGCATATTCTGTTGGAGTAAAACTTTGTAAAAAGTTACGTGTAGAGTCTAATGCCCATACATGCCCTTGGCTTGAAACCGCGATAGATTGCAAAGCCTGGAACCAACCTGCAATGTCTAGGTTAGTTCCCCCTGCCCATGTACCAAAATAAAAAATCATTTCACCGCTGTTGGTAAACACGGTGATATAGCCATAGGTATTGGCAACAAAGATATTGCCGTTTTGGTCAACGTCTAAATCTATCAGGTTTGTAATGGGGATAAAGTTTTGGATTGTGTTTCGCCCTGCCATATCGTGGCGGCGTAAACCCTCGCCCCCCAAGAATCCCGGCGTACCCATAGCGGTAGAATACACAACGCCCCTATGGTCTACCGTTACGTTAGAAAATGTAGGTGGCAACCTATCAAGCAGCGCTTCACGTTGACGCTCTGTAAAAAATATGTCTTGCAACATTTGCGTAAATGTACGTGTCGTTTGGTTTGACGCAAAAAAGCTCAAAAATTCTCCCGCGCTGGAAAGCTGGATTATCCCGTCAAAAACGCCTTCGCCCACAATGTACATATTGCCCCGCACGTCGACGGCTATGCGATTTGGTGCAAAACGTGTTTCACCAAATGCCATTGCGGTTGGTGCGCCATGCGTATGCAAATGCTCGCCTGTTAACGCGTCAAAAATAAATACAGCACCTGCGCCGGCATCGGCAACATATAGCTTGTCATCCGGCGTTATAAATACACCACGTGGCGATTCAAAACCCTCGAAGCGTAAATCCTTATACACTTGGTTGGTTGTTGTGTCAAAAATTAAAATGCGTCTGTTGCCTGTGTCGGCAATGTACAACAAATCATTGCTGCCAAACGCCATATGCTGCGGCCCGTTCAAACCAAGGTCGGTAATATTCCTATCCGGCAGGTACGCGTCTTGAGTACGCACAAGCCAACCGCGCCGGTTCCAGGCAAATGTCATGGTTGTGTTTGCGCCAGCCGCAAAAATAACGATAGGTTGCGCAACCATAATGAGTACCAAAACCAGTGTTAAAGCCAATGACAAATATCTCTTTTTCATCCTCACACCTACTTAATGCCAGAATGGCTCATGGTACTCATAACGCGTGACTGCATTGCGATAAAAATAACCAGATTTGGCACAAACATTATAAGCCCTGCCGCCGCACCAACCCCTGCCATCATAGGGCTACCCCCTATGGCAAGCGTACCAAGGTAAAACGCAAACGTGCGCAATGTGTCGTCTTCTATAAACATATTTGAAGCTTCTGTTGCGCCCCACACACTTTGGAATGTGATAATCGCCAAAGTTGCGATAGCCGGTTTTATTAATGGGAACACGATACCAAACAGAACCCGCAATTCACCTGCACCATCTACTCGCGCGGCTTCGATAAGCGAGTCGGGTACGTTGTTGTCCATAAACTGTTTAACAAGGAATATACCAACCGGCAACGCCAAGAACGGAAATATGTGCGCAAAGAAGTTATTGTTGAGCCCGGAATTGATAATGACCAGATACCGCGGTATCCCTACCGCGGCAGGCACAAACATGAGTGCCGCCTGGTTTACTTTAAATAACCAATCCCGCGCGCGGAACTGCTTTTTACTTAACGCATATGCCGTCATGGTGGAAATAACAATGGTAAGCACCAAAGTAATTGCCGTAACTATGATTGTATTCGCAAGGAAACGACTCATTGGTACACCTGTGCCTTGCGTTACCGCCATTATTTGGCGAAAGTTGTTCATCGTTGGGCGTTCTACAATAAATGTGGGAGGGAAACGGTTTAACTCATCTATTGGCTTAAACGCGTTACTTACCACAAACATAACGGGCAGCAACATAAAAAGTGAAATTGGTATAAGTATCAAGTAAAACTTGACCTGCGAGATGTGAAAGCGGGTTGGGTTAATTTTTGTACCCTGAAAACTGGTCTTTTTCATATTATTCGTCCCTCGCGCCAAAGAATTTGTATGATAATTTCGAGAATATCCATACTATACACAGCAATACAACCGACACCGCGGCAGCATAGCCCATTTCGTATCTAATAAAACCAAAATCGTCTATGTGATTGGTGATAAGCTGTCCTGCATATTGCGGTGTCGGGTTTGCGCCACTAAGGGCAACACCAATACCGCCTGCATTAAACGCACCAACAATTGCCATAACAGAACCAAACAACATCTGCGGTTTAACCGACGGTATTGTAATGTAGATAATTTCCTGGAAACGATTGCGAATGCCGTCTATATATGCGGCTTCATAAAGTTCTTCGTTTACGTTTAGGATACCTGCAAGCATAGCCAGGAAACCAATACCCATGGCACTCCACATGGATACCAAAATCATAATGTTCATCAACCAATATGGCGATTGCAAGAACTGTATCGGCTGATCTATTAAATTGTTGTTTAGCAAAATTGCATTGACATACCCAAATTGGTTACCACTGAAAATAGTAGTCCACAACACGCCAACAAACGGCCCCGGTGCCAGCGACGGCATGTATAAGCACAGCGCGAAGATAGTCCGTGGCAAAGGTTGCACCTGCGCGAGTATCCATGCCATAAAGAATCCTAGCATAAAACCACCTGGGCCAACTATAATTGCAAACTGCAATGTATTGGGTAGTACATGCTGAAAGAAAATTGTATCTTGCGTGAGCAGCGCAATGTAGTTATTCAAACCTGCAAAAGCTGGTGCTTGCACCATATCAAAATAGGTAAACGACAAAAATATCGCTATTGCAATTGGGATAGCAATAAACATGGAAAACAAGACTCCATATGGCAGCAGCAAGAAAAACGCGTGTGCGCCATCGCTCATGGTATCAATTCTGTCTTTAAAGGACTTCCGTCTTACGCCTGGTTTCGTCAATTTGCTCACCTTCTCGCCTGTTCAATCATATATTCTACCCAGTCACGTTCGCGTACTACATATGGCCGCAATTGATTGCCTGCAGAATCTATAAACCCAAACTCTGTCATCTTTCGCCTAAACTCGCGGTTTATATCTATAACCCGTAGATCAATGGCAACCTGTGCAGGCGTGCCTTCAAATACCATGGTATTCCAAATGTCGGAAAGCCTACGTTCTAACATATATTGGCCAGGGCTACGCGGTACATCACGAAGCCACTGCATATTTTCCAAAATAATTTGGCGGTGACGGTAGTCAATTGGCATTTCTTGCAGGGCTTCCAAGTTAGAAGATACCCACAAAATATTAAAATTCGCCATAAGTGTCATTGCAAATTCGATTTGTGTTTCAGCACTTAGATACCATTTTAGGAAATCCCACGCTTCTTGTGGCATGTCGGTATTGTCAAAAATAATTGAAGCAACACCGTTGGCAATAAAGTCGCGGCGTATTTCGCCGTCTTCCTGCATAGTACCCGGGAATGGTGCAAGATTCCACTGCCCTAAAAGCTCTGGCGCGGCATTCATAAGCAACATGTACATACCTGGATCCATAATACCTACTGGGTTTTGCCCAAAACGGAATGCGTTAAAGAAGCTTGGCACTTGCTCGTCCAGGGCAAACGTTGTAAACAAGTCACCTAGGAAACGTATTGCTTCTACCGCTTCCGGCTGGTTAATTGCTGTAGACAACCCGTCTTCGCTAAACAGATAGCCACCATGCTGGTAAATGAGCGGCGATGTTTGGAAGAACCATTTATAGCCCACACCAGCAGCAATATGTTTGTAAAAACTCATATCAAAACGCTGTAATTCGGACTGCATCGCGGCAACGTCCAGCCAAGTATCCGGTGCGGCCATACCAAGCGGGTGTAAAATATCTGTACGGTACACCGTTGTCCAGAAACCAACCGTTTCAGGCACGGCAAAAACTCTTTCGTTAAAGATGTACCCGACCGCTGCACCCGGTACCAAGTTACCCATGAAGTACCAAAAGTCATCGAAACTTGACAAGTCGTAAAGCGCGCCACGTGCGCCCAATTCAAACGGCATAAATGCTGGCACACCCAGCGCAACATCCGGGTTAGTGCCTGCTGCACGCGCAAGTACTAGCCTGCCGACATCCGGCATTGTACTAAGGTTGACTTGTATGCCTGTGTACGGCGTAAACTGCGTGTCAACCATACGCTGCAAAATATCTACATGCAAGTATGAATGGTTTACCCACACATTTATCGCACCTTCCTCTGCGCGAGGAATAACAAATTTGTCTGACGTGTAACTCGCCCACAAATTTTGTGCGCCTGCGGCAAAACGCTCGTGTAGTGGTGCATGCGCACGTGGCAAATCGTCGGTACGCCCAAGATGAATCGCGCTTAATGTCATACCCGAGCCGACAAGTGCATCCATAGACACACCTGCCATCTGCAGTATAGATGCATATGGCCCCGTTAGCATCGAAAAATGTAGTGGCAGTTCGTCTGGGCTTTCCAACATTCTGTTTAGCAGCGATATTGCGGTTAGCATATTATTTGCCACGCCGGAATTATTGCCGCGCGGGCTATATTCTGCCAGTGCAAAAATCATATCGCGGAAAATTGTATGATAAGCTTCCAAGTAATATTGTGTACCCGGGATATACCTGGTCAAACGCCAAGTACGGTTGCGGTCTATCTCGCGCCCCGTTACACGGCGAACCTCCAGCGCAAACTGGTTGATATGGTCAATAAGCAAACGTAACTGACGTAGTTGCGTTGCAATTGGCGCAAGTTCTGTACGGATAGAAATCTGATTATACCCAGCTGGCAGGAAGAATAGCAACGGGTCGCCGTCTTCGCACACCATAGTGTGGTTGCGCCAGCGTAAATCTGCAAACGGTACAAGCGCATAAGATGCCGCTTCCAGAAATGGAATTTCTCCATTAATGCGTACAGTTACAAATGTGCTAAAGTCGTCTTGTGCGGTGACGGCATGCAGCGTAAGCGCGTAATACCCATCTGCTGGAACGTAAACAGTAAAGAAAACTTCATCACCTACGTTACCAAAGTCAAGCACATTCATACGGCGGTCTACCGGGTGAAATGGATACAAACTTGGGTTGCGCCAGCCTTGCAATTGGGTAAACGACGAGTTCTTATGTGTATACTCAATTGCACGCACGGTTATAAGCTCTTGGCTTTGCGTGCGGCCACGATTTGGGTTAGACGGCAAAATAATTTCTGAAAACACGCAAATATCCCCGACATTAATATCGCGGGAAGTTTCGTTTCTTATTTCTATGCGGTTAACCCCTGCCTCTAAGAGGAACAGAAGCGGAAGGCCTGTTGTAAAACCAGCATCAAAAAGTTCTACCCTGTGGAAACCGGGTATTTGTATTTGAGTTGGCGTAATTTCGTCACCAAAACGGTTTAACGGGAAGTCTTTTGTTTCATCCTCCCAAAATACCGGCAACGAAATAGTAGAGGCTTCTTCAAATTGGCGCTCGCCATTTATCCACATGGATATGTTAAGGTTAGTAAATGTGCGCGGCGGTAACTCGTACATTATTGCAAAAGAGTAAAGCCCACGCTGCGGCACTGTTACATATTTAACAATTACGCCGTCGCCCTCCAGCACAGCATCCACAGATATAGTTTCTCTAAATTGTGGCGTTTGCCCACGCAAGTCGGCATTCTCGTCCAGGAAGTCTACATATGTGAAACGCGGGTTGCTTAACGAATTGTTGAGCAACTGCATTGCCGCGCGCACTTCCTCCTGGGTTACGGGCTCTATCTCTACATTACCGGTTGCAAAAACAAAAAATGCTGCCGCTGCCGTTAACCCAAGAACCACCACAGTCTGGATAAATAACTTCAGATTCACAATTCCACCTCTTTATGTAGAAGAAGGCGAAGGAGTTTAATCCTTCGCCTCCAACTTTGATTTTATTATTATCTACCGCCGCGTACTTGTTCTGGATACCATCTTGCCAATGCTTCGTCCAGTTCAGCAAATGCGTCTTCAAAACGTTGGTTAATTACGCGATCCCATTCTGGCAATAACGCGAATACGTTATCTAACCACGCCGGATCCATTTCGCCAACACCTGCAACACCTGCGGTGTGCTTGTTGAGCCATTCAAATGCGATTAGACGGCGAGAACCTTCAAACTCGTGATGCCACGGAGAAGATTTGTCTGAGAATGTGCAAATTTCGCCTTGCTCCCATAGGTGGAGCACATATTGGAAACCAGGCATAAGCACTGGGTCTGCAAAACGTGCGCGTGGGCCACGGAACCAAATTTCCATTTGCTCATAAAAAGCTGGGCCTGTTACAAGCGGGAAAGAGTCATGCAATGCAGGAGCCATGCCACCACCTGTATTAAAGTATTGGTTTGCGCGAGCTTCCCAGCTACGTGTATCGCCTGTCATAAATTTAACAAACTCAAATGCGATTGCAAGGTTTGCATATTCTTCTGGGCTAAGCACTGGGTTGTTGTCGTCCATAGCAAAGTTACGTACTGCAATTGGGTCGTAAATGATACCAACGTGGTTGCCTCTGTATGGTGTTGCCGGGCGTGGGAAGATATCCCAACCAGGCATTGTTGCTGCACCATCTGTACCTTCGGCAGCAAGTGCGCCCATCATGTATGGGTTGCCTGCGTTTGTAAGAATACGACCTTGGTGGAAGAAACGATGTCCCCAGCTCCAGTGTTCGCTTCTAAATTCTGGTGTAGAACCAGGGCTTTGCCATACATAGTGTTCTGCACCTGACCATAGTGTTGCAAGAACATTGCGTGTAGCTTCGCTGTTTAGGTTTACAAACGGGTCGTTTGGACCGCGGTTTACAAGTTGATGACGGAAATCCATCGTACCTGTGTCACCAATTACCCACAAGAAGCTCATTGCGCCAAACCACAAGTCGCCCTCGTGGTTAGAGTTGCTTACAAAACGCATGTATTCGTCTAATGTCCAGTTTGGATTAGGAACGTCAATGTTGTTTTGCTCTGCAAGGGTATAGTTTACAAAAATACCATGAGGAATTACGTATTGCGGAAGACCAAATTGACGCCCACTGATTTGACCAAGCTCCATAAGTGCTGGGTTAAATGTTTGGAAAACAGGATCGTCTGCGAAAATTGTAAGGTCTGCAATTACGCCGCGCATAAAGTCGTTTACAAGGTTGTCAACGGTAAATACGTCTGGGTAATGGCCATGTTCCATACGGAAGTTTTCGCGGTATTGATCCCAAGAAATACCGTCGTCATTTGGGCCGTTTACGCGTGCATACGCATTCACTGTAATGTTAGGAAACACTTGATTAAATGCTTGTGCTGCTGCGTGCATTTGTGCATCTTGCCTTGCCATTAGCTGCTCGGCAGGAATGGCATTGCTAGGGTTACCAATGTCACGGTGGAATGTACCTGTACCGTTCCACATGAACAGGGTAATTTCGCCCTCTGTGTCAAATGGCAATTGCCAGATGTCATCTTCTTCAGGTGTCATGTCTACAGTTTGGTTGCCACCTGTTCCGCCAGGAACATTGTTGCCAGGACCTGGGTCTGTACCATTACCGTTGTCATCACCATTGCCACCGCAAGCTACAAGTGCTACAGATACAAGGGCAAGTGCCAATGTGGTTAACCCAAGTCTGAATTTTTTTGCTAAACTCATGATAAGCCTCCTTGTTATGTTGCCGTATGTACGGCGTTATGCGACAGGAAACATGCAACTTCCTGCCACTTACTTGTTTGTTTCTACAGGTACTCTAACACATATGAAACACAATTGCAATATATGTTTGTGAAAAAGCACATAAATTTGTTTTTATTAAACATTACACCTGGCAAATTGCACACCGAAATCCATTTTGCACAATAAAACTTTGCGCGATACTTCCTATTCATTTCGTTGATATTTACCAAATTCACATATATAATCAGATTTGTGTAGCAAGGAGGCATTAATGGAAGCTATTAATACATTTCATCGCCAAGAGGTAAAGTATGTACTTTCTCACAAACAGTATTCGTCTATTTTAGATATAATTAAACAACATGTCCCGCCAGACGTATTTTCGAACTATCTTGTACAAAGCCTATATTTTGACACAGACAATTGGGATATTGTGCGGCATTCTATTAGCAAACCCATATTTAAAGAAAAATTGCGCCTACGATGCTATGGCATACCCGGCGCAAGTTCTACAATTTATCTGGAACTTAAAAAAAAATACAAAGGCATTGTACACAAACGCAGAATTGAATTCCCTATGGAATTTTTAAACAACAAAACTGCCCGCGAAATTGTCACAAAAGACACGTCACAAACCGGGCGCGAACTTGAATTTTACTTGCGTACTAATCAAGTATACGAAAAAGCGCACATCTCCTATATACGCACGGCATTTTCGGACGATGGCGGCTTACGTATTACATTTGACACAAACCTGCTGTTTCGCACCACTATGCTGGATTACGCCCACCCGGGCGACGGACTGCCAATTATCCCAAATGACTTTGTAATAATGGAAGTCAAAACGCTTGGCGGGATACCAATATGGCTTGCAAATTTTTTGAGCAAGCTGTATATTTTCCCTAAGTCGTTCTCAAAAATTGGGACAGGCTACAAAAAATATATCATTGGCAAGGATGTTTAACTTATGGATTTTTTGACCCAATACATTACAGGTGATGGCCCAACAGTTGGCACATTTTTGTTTGCAACTGTTTGCTCACTTGCATTTGGTGTAGTTGTGGCGTGGATATATGTACTGCAAAACAAACGCAGCAAGACTATGGCGATAGCATTGGCGATAATGCCAGCCGTTGTACAAGCCATCATTATGCTGGTGAGTGGCAACATTGGCGCAGGGGTTGCGGTTGCAGGCGCATTCAACTTGGTACGTTTCCGATCTGCACCCGGCAATGCAAAAGATATCGGATATATCTTTTTTGCAATGTGCATCGGGTTTATTGCAGGCATGGGATTTTTGCTTTTTGCCGCTATATTTATGGTAGTCATTGGCGGTGCGCTGGTTTTTATGGTTGCAGTTGTAATGGATAAAAGCGAAGCGCGAATTCTGCGTGTAGTGGTGCCAGAAAATATCGACTTTAACAGCCTGTTTGACGACGTTTTCCAAAAATATGCCCAAGATGTTAACCTTACCAAGGTACGCACCACAAATATGGGCAGCCTTTATGAACTCACATATTCGCTTAGGCTAGCCGACCCAGCAAAAGTCAAACCTTTTATTGACGAATTGCGCTGCCGCAATGGCAACTTAAATGTATTGCTGGCTCAAAAAGCAGATGATACCGATGATTTATAAGCCCTAAAAACCCCCACAAGCATGCTTGCGGGGGTTTTTATTAAATGAGTACCATTCGATTGGTTTTAACAATTTCTGCACCAGCTAAGGACACCAACGCCCCAACTGTTTCGTCAAAAGGATTTGCGGTTACAAATCTTTCTGCGGCATGTTCTATCTGGTCAACAGTTAGCCCAACTCTTGGATCTGGAATGCGAACAATGCGTTTTGCATTCAAAGATGTATTAAAAATTAAGTTACACGTCTCACGAGTATACAAATGGACAACCTCCTTTCTTTAAAAATTTTACGAAACGTCCATTACATATGAAAAGTTTGAACTTTTAAAACTTTCGCTGCTTTATCTACCTGAAACGCATTTAAGCTTTGTGCCAGCGCATACAAATTTTCGTCGCTGGTGGTATGGATAAAGTTGCGGAAAGTAAATTGTCCTGGGTCATAACGCAGAACAAGCCTTCTGTCTATTTCTGAGCGCATAATCTCCCTCCTTTCGGTTAATTTTTTTTACATAATTTACACCATTACAATACGTTGAGTTTGTATAATTTCGGCGCCGCGAATTGTTCTTGGTATGCCTGCCGAAGTTAAAACGGCATTGGTATCGATAATCGCTTCCATAGCGTCACGGGCACCTTGGACACTTTTGTCCACACATGCGCGTGGGATAGAAAGCCTTACAACGTCGCCTGCGTTGGTGTAAAATGTTAATACTGCGCGGTTTGATGTAACCATAGTACTCACCTCCTTTCACGATTAGAATAAATTAGTTTTGTTACGCTTCGTGTAACTCTGATGTTACCGTTAGCGTAGTACCGCCTAACAAAGCACCGGTTACTGTGGTTATTGCATTTGTAATAAAGTCTGCTTCCGGTCGTGCAAAGTCTGGGCGGATGCGATGGATAGAAACAAGATAGTTGCTATCTAAATCCCTTGCGCGCAAAGTCGCGCTTACATGCCTGCTTTCTACTGCCATGTTGTCACCTCCTTTCTGAACACATGATACACGAGATGTGTAATCAAGTAACTAGGACAAAGTCTAAGACATTGTCCTAGGAAAATGTCACAAATAAAAAAACCGCCCTTAAACAAGAGCGGTTTCTTCCTAATATATAGCGTCAATTATTTTCCATAATACCTAACGGCAGCTTTTTGTTTGCTCCTTTACTTATTGGGGCGTAGTCTGCTGCAATTTCAAATGGGATCCGTTTTTCCCTTAATGCTGCCCTAATAAACATATTTACTGCCACAGATGGATTTAAACCTGCATTGGTACAAAATTCTTCAAAGTTCTTTTTTACATCTGCGTCTACACGCACGCTAAGGACTACTTGTGTCATACAATCACGCTCCGTTTTAAATATAGAATGTTACTTTATTACACAATAGTGTGACATGAAACTTCTTTTTTGTTGACTTTTGGTATCTTATAAGTAAAATATATCTAATACATAACTAATGAGGGGGTGCTGATATGCCAGGTATTGGAGATGTGATACGAGTGTACCGTGAAGCGCGAGGAATGTCACAAGCAGAGCTTAGCGGCAGCCGATGTGCAGTTTCTACGCTTTCCAGAATAGAGAACGGCGAGCATGTACCCTCCCGCGGGGTTTTTATAAAGCTTATGGAAGGCTTGGGGCTGCCCCCAAACATATACCCTTCACTTTTAAATGAATCGGATAAAAAGGCGTTTGAACTTGAACATGAGTTTAACGAACTGTATGCTAAAGGGGAATATGAAGAGGCTGAAAAAACCCTTAACCAACTTGAAACTATGCCCGGGTTAGATAAAGTATACGAGCAGGATATTCGAGCATATAAACTTTTCCTACGGCAACAAAAAGGCTTGCCGCCTGCGGAAGCAATGAAAGAGTTTGAGGAGATTATTAACTCTTTCATCAAAGACTTTGCACCAGAAAAAATTAAGCGGGTGGTGCTTCACAAGGTGCAAATAAATATACTTAATGCATATGCAGCCGCTTGCCACGAAACAGGCGATGCAGATACCGCCATTAAGATTTTGCGCGAGCTTGATATTTTTATCGGAAACCGCTGGGGAGACTTAGAAGATATTGCGATTGTGTATACTAAAGTACTTTATCGGCTATCAAGATATGTAGGAATAACCGGAGATGATGAGGAGGCCGTTGCGCTAGCCGATAAAGGCATCAAAATTTGCCAAAGATATGACCGCTTTACAGCTTTCTCTAGTCTTTTGTACAACAAAGGATATGGGCTAATGAGGCTTGGCAGGGTTAAAGAAGCACATAAATGTATACAAGACTCATACTTTGTATCCAGGGCTTTAGGCAAATATGAAAAGGCCAGGCTTGAGTTTACCCAAAAATATGCTGAAAAAATGGGCATCCCTTTGCTATAAAAAACAACCAAAAGCCTTACCTAACATGTTGTTGGGTAAGGCTTTTTTTATAGTCAATCTTTAGGGTCTATAGGCTCTGGGTATTGTCCATAACTAGGCCGTATCATTTCATGGATATGTTCTGCACAGCCACTTTCTATATTGCTACCCGCCACAGCCCCTACAAAATTTGGCGCAAACACCACTGCACAGCAAAAAATAATACCTACTAATGTTTTCATACAAAATCCTCCTAAGTGTTTTTACGTTCCATTATCGGAAGTTGCAAACCAGCTTACCACCCGACTTTAAACCACACAATAGCATTTGACGAAAAATAAATTTGCATGAGATGACATGTCGTTTCGTGCAAAAAATGTTTACGTGAGATGCTATTGTGTGGTTTTTGGGGGGGGTGGTAATATGCAGTTGCAACAGACAAGGAACTGTAGATTGTCGAAAAATTATGTATTGGAGGCTTCTAAATGTTGAACAAAAGCAAACTGACAGACGCATGTCACAAATTCAAAATTCGCGGTATCCCTGTTATCGGAAATACAAATAACGGCATGATTATAGGGTTGGATAGTGATGGCGAAACTCTGGTAACGAAACTTCAAGAGAGCGTAGACGTTGACTTGGACGCACTAACCGATGGCCAACGCGCTCTATATCAAGCCTTGTCTGACAACAACTATCTTGTGAACGGAGAAAGCATTGCATCACAAAAAAGAATCATAAAAGCAACTCTCCATGTTACATCCCGCTGCAATTTACAATGTGAAGGTTGTTATTCATTTGAAGATAGTAGAAACGCGAAGCAAGACCTGTCGCTAGATCAAATGAAAAAAATCTTAAATAATGTTACTGCAAATGGATTAGACAAGCTTAGCATTTCTGGTGGTGAACCTTTTATGTATAGTGACCTTATTGAAGTACTTAAATATGCAAAAGAAGATTTGGGCATCAAAAATATACTTTGTACATCCAATGGCTATGCGTCAATAAATACATATTTGGATGCATGGCAGTATCTCGATATGCTATCTTTTTCGCTGGATGGATTTGACGATGAAACATCTACAATTCGACCAAACAGTGAATTTGCTTCAATTTTTGGAAAAATGATTTATTTGAAAAAACAAGGCGTTAATGTTGAAATCACGTTCACATTACACAAAAAAAATCTTAAATTTTATAATGAAATGAAATCGTTTGCAGATAGCTTTGAAATACCGCATCATTTTAGTTTGCTCTCTGTAGTTGAATTTGGCGATTGCAATTCCGAGTTAGTTCTTGATGAAAACGATATAAATGAAATGATAGCATTTGCAAACAGCAATAAAACTGTGACAGATGAAAAGGCACTTAAATGTTCCGTATCTTGTGGACTCGGCTATAAGATTATAAGTATTGCTGCCGATGGTGGTATTTATCCATGCATTATGTTTAATGGTTACAGTGACTTTCTGATGGGCAATGCCTTAGAATCTTCTATTGCTGATGTCATTTTTAACCATGATAATAAATTTCTTAATCTTACAGTTAATGATATTGAAAATTGTAAGGATTGTCACGTAAAGTATCTTTGTGGTGGTGGCTACCGATTTAGAGGATATGCTGTCGCAGGTGACATCTTGCATCCTGATAAGAAGCTATGCAAAGGATGCATAAATAACATTGAAGTAGCTATCAACCACCTGGTTGGGCATTAATGAATATCCTACATTGCCATAATGATTTTAGAAAATACATTTTGAGGAGGTGCGTCATATGTTGTTTGTAATCCAGCCACTGGGAACTGCGTATTGTTGTGGAGTCTTAGGCTCAAGCAACATCTATATTGGATTTAAGCAGTAATTTTGTGAATAGAAAAACGCGCCATAAATAAATTACCCTAAAAGGAGGCAAGTTCTTATGTTATTTACCGTTAAGCCATTGGGCGACTCTTTCTGCTGTGAGTTATACGGCGGCAACGAAATTTTTGTTGGAATTAAGCAATAAAATCAAAACATACGAGATAGGGAGGTGATTTTATGTTGTTCGTTGTTCAACCGCTTATTTGCTTTTGTTGCGAAATGTTAGACGGTGGAAAGATTTTCATTGGTGCAAATCAATAGTGTTTATTTTGGACAAAATAGAAATTTTTTGATATCACCTAGTATGCACATATCCAATGGCAATGAGCGATAAAATATGCAGTCATTTTCAAAATACCTGCCACGGTAAATCTACCAAGATGCCGTGAGCAGGTAGCTTTTGTAGGTGTAAAATATCCATGTAACTATTCGAAAACAGTGGAGGTCTATATGATTAGACAATTCTTTAAAGCGCGCAAAGGTCTATTTCTAATATTTATTATTTTAGGGCTTATGTCGACTGTGACAATGACAGGCACTGCTATTTTCCGTCAAATCCTTGTAGATGCACTGGTTGATGGTGACACTTCTCGCTTTTTCAACTTTTTCTTATATGGCTTAGCCTTTACGGCATTGGCAGGCATTTTATTTTTTGCAAAGGAGTTATCCATGCAAAAAGTAAAGGCCGATTTTAGAAAATTGCTGCGCAAAAATGTTTATACTAGTATTATGCGCCGCAATACAACTGACTTTGAAAGTGAAGACACAGGCGCATATATATCGTCTTTAACCAACGACATTAGCATGGCCAACAGCTTTTTAAGCATGTCACTGACACTTTCGCTATCTGTGATATCAGGTATAGTTGGTATCACAATTATGCTGTCGTATAACGTGATGTTAACCTTTGTTGCAATAGGCTGTGCGTTACTGTCTATTGCTCTCCCCATTGCGTTTTCAAATCCTGCTCAAAGAGCACAAATAAAATTATCCGAATCGAATTCAGCATTTACAGTGACGCTTAAGGAATTGTTTAATGGACATAACGTACTTTCCTCCTTTAATTTATTTTCTAAAGCAGAAAAGCACTTTATTAACGACAATGATACGTTAGTAAAAAGCGAATTTAAAAATGACAGACTGTTAGCAGGGTCTGGTGGTGCAGCCGCGACATTAGGGATTATGTCAAGTTACTTAATGCTTGTAGTATCTGGTATTTTGGTGTTTAGAGATGTAATTACAATTGGTGATTTAGTTTTATTTTCTGGGTTATCTGGCACAGTAACATCTGGTGCTGTAATGATTATGCAACTTGCACCGCATATACGCGGGACTAAACCAATAATGAAAAAACTTTCTGGTATCATTGATTATCCAGAGGATGAGTGGAAGGGAAACCAAAATCCATCATTGGTAAATAGTTTGCACATTAAGGATCTATCCTTTAGCTATAAGGAAGATAATACTGTTTTGAAAAATTTGTTATTGGAATTAAAGAAAAATGATAAAATTGCCTTAGTTGGTGCCAGTGGATGTGGCAAATCAACCCTAGCAAAGCTGTTAAGCGGCACTTACTCTAATTTTGTAGGTAGCATATCTTATGATGGCATTGATATAAAACAACTTGACAAGAAGCTTCTTAAACAGCTCGTAACAATCATCCCTCAAAATACATTTATTTTTAACGAAACAATCCGATACAATATCTGCCTGGGTGAAGATTTTGCAGAAACAGATTTCAATAAAGCATTAGAATTAAGTGGTATTACAAAATTTTTGCACCAAATGCCTAATGGCGTAGATTCAGCTTGCGGGGAATTGGGAAACAACCTATCCGGCGGTCAAAAGCAACGAATAGCTATAGCAAGAGCTTTAATTCGTAACGTAAACTTCTTGATTTTAGACGAAGGTGTTTCCGCGATAGATATCGAAACAGCTAACGAAATAGAACAAGAACTTCTTAGCATGGACGGGCTTACATTGCTAACAATAACCCATAGAATCAAAGATGGTTTGAATGATAAATATGACCGTGTTATAAAAATGGAGGATGGCAAGATTAAATAAGATTTCTGCTTTTGCCACACAAAACCCCCGCCCTCAAACGAGAGCGGGGGTTCTTCATATCTCTACATAACTTACATTTTACTGCCCATAATACGCATTTTCCACCGCTTGCAGCAGCGAATTGTCTCAGATAAAAGACCTATGGTTTCACTTGCTCTTTAACAGTGAACTGTGGTACAGTTGATCTCAAGTGTTAGCGATTTAAGGAGCTACTAAACAAATGAATATTAAATACTCTAAACAAGCTATTAAATTTATTACTTCGCAAGACACAAACACTAAACAACGCATAAAGAACGCAATCGAAGGTTTAACGAAAATACCCCCCGTAGGCGATATCAAACCGCTTCAAGGCTATACTACAAAAACTTACCGTTTACGCGTTGGTAAATATCGTATAATATACCGCTATGACACCGATACGAATGAACAACGTATACTGTTTATCTCTGATATTGATTCCCGTGGAGATATTTATAAATAAGGAGCGATTACTATGGCGGCTTTAACAAAATCAAGGGAAATATCCGCATTAGTTGACATTCTTCCGGAAAACGAACAAAATTTGGCCTATGAATTTATTAAGCGTATGGTTTTAGCTTGGGATAGCAACTATACAAAGCTGACCCCCGTCGAGCGTAAACGATTAGAAGAAGCCGAGCAAGATTTCATTAATGGCGAAACCATAAACCATGAAAATATTGCCTGGGACTAACCACAAACCCCCGCCCTCAAACGAGAGCGGGGGTTCTTCATATCTCTACATAACTTACATTTCACTGCCCATAATACGCATTTGCCCCATGTTTCCTAAAGTAATGCTTATCCAGCAACACTTGCGGAATCTCTGGTACTTGCGTATTCAACATTTGTGTATGGTATGCCATTTTTGCGACTGCTTCCAATACCAGTGCATTTTCCACCGCTTGCTGTGGCGAGCTGCCCCAGGCAAACGGCCCATGATTTTTTACAACCACACCCGGCATGGCAGCAGCATCTATAATGGTTTCGGCAATGACATTGCCTGTTTCCAGTTCGTATTCGCCTGTTATTTCTTGCATGGTAAGGGCGCGGGTGCATGGCACTTCCCCATAAAAATAATCTGCATGGGTGGTGCCAAGCGCGGGTATCGCCTTACCGGCCTGGGCATAAATTGTTGCCCAAGTGGAGTGTGTGTGTACCACACCGCCAATGGTTGAGAACGCCCGGTACAGGCGCAGGTGAGTTGCTGTGTCGGAAGACGGCTTGTGGCTACCTTCCATTACATTACCCTCTAGGTCAACAACTACCATATTTTCCGGCGTAAGGTCTTTATACGCAACACCGCTGGGTTTTATCACCACAAGGCCACGCTGGCGGTCTATGCCGCTGACATTACCCCAGGTAAGCGTCACAAGCCCAAGTTCGGGCAGCTGCTTGTTGGCATCACATACTTGCTGCCTAAGTTGTTCCAGCATCGTTTATTTAAAAGGGTTTTCGTCTGCGTATGGAAGTGATGCAGGTTGGTTGTAAGCAACGTCGCTGATTCCCAATAGCTTTAATGCACTGTACAGGATTTTACCAATGTGGCCATAACCAAGTGCCGCGTGATGCGGGTAGCGTTTTGCAATAAGCACATGACGGTAGAAACGCGCCATTTCGCTAACACCAATAACGCCAATGCTGCCAAACGATTTTGGATCCATTTTAATGGCTTCGCCCTGGGCAATGTACGAGCGCAGTTCGCAATCTGCGGTGGATTGCAAGCGGAACAGGGTGATGTCGCCGCTTTTTAGTACGCCTTCCAGTGTGCCGCGGGTGATATCCGGGTCGCTGTCTGGCTCAAGCAGGCGTTTCATAATGAGTTGATACTTCATTTCCGAGCCTTCTTCCAACAGGCAAATTGGTGTATTGCCGCAGTGGAAGCCCATGAACAGGTCTGTTGGCAAATATTTGCCAATGGCTGCTTTGTTTGCTTCGTACATGTCGCGTGGTACAGAGTTGTTGATGTCCAAAAGTGTTGGTGGCAATGTTGTTGCACATGTAAGAATATATTCGGAAAGCGCACCGTAAATATCGGTTTCGCAAGCCACAGGAATGCCGCGGCCTGTCAAACGGCTGTTTACATAACATGGCACCATACCAAATTGCGTTTGGAACGCAGGCCAGCATTTGTTTGCAAATGCAATATATTCGGACGCGCCGATATTGTTTTCTGCCCAGTCTTCCAGGGTTATTTCAAGTTGCGCAAGTTTTGCCAAAATACCAGATTGCTTGTTGCCACCACCAAGCTCTGCCGCCATGTCTGCAACAACTTTTTCTATGCGTGGGTCGTTTTTACGCTCGTTAAACTTCGCAAACAGGTCGAGTTCCGAGTTTTCTTGAATTTCTACACCAAGGTCAAACAGTGGTTTAATTGGTGCGTTACATGCCACAAAGTCGAACGGGCGTGGGCCAAACGCAAAAATTTTAAGCTTGCGGATACCAATAACGATACGCGCAATAGGGTAAAAGTCTGCAATCATGTCTGCAACTTCTGCCGGGGTACCCACAGGATATTCCGGGATATATGCTTTTACGCCCCTAAGCCCAAGATTATAAGATGCATTTAGCATACCGCAGTATGCATCGCCACGGTCGCTTGCTAGACCTGCTGTCGCTTCTTCTGCCGCGGCAACAAACATCACAGGGCCGGTAAACTTTTGTGCCAGCATAGTTTCCGGGCCTTCCGGGCCAAAGTTACCAAGGTAAACCACCAAGGCGTTACAACCCGCAGCGTTAAGTTCTGCAAGGGCTTTTAATGCGTCGCTTTCGTTTTCTACCGTTGTTTTAATTTCGGTCACTTTCAAGTTGCTTTTTGCCATTGCTTCTACAACAGCGGCGCGGCGCGATGCAGACAACGAAATTGGGAAGCAGTCCCGGCTTACGGCAACAATGCCAAGCTTTACGGTTGGTACGTTTTTCATGTAAATACGCTCCTTTATGGGGTTTATGATTTAAAAGTTTCTGCCACAACGCCAAGCTGTGTTGGTATGTCTATATGTTGCGGGCAGTGCGAAAGACATGCGCCACAGCTTATGCACGCACCAGCGCGTTTGTCGCTTGGGATTGTGCGATACATCATGGAAGTGTTCCATTCTGCACTGCCGCGTTTTAGCTCGTTATAGGAAGAAAAGCTTGCCGCAATATCTATGTTAATTGGGCATTCGTTGTGGCAGTATTTGCAAGCAGTACACGGGATGTTGGCCACTTTTGCCATTTCGCTAAGCACATTGTCCAACAGCTGCATTTCTTCGGTGGTAAGCGGTTTTAAGTTTTGGAAAGTTTTGATATTGTCCTGCAATTGCTCCATATTGGACATACCACTTAACACACATGATACGCCTTCCAAATTAGCTGCATATTGGATTGCCCATGACGCGATAGAGCGGTTTGGGTCGTATTCTTTAAGCAGCTTTTCTGCAGCAGGGGGCAGGGTTGCAAGTGAGCCGCCCTTTACAGGCTCCATAACCACAATGGGCACATTGTGCTTTAATGCAAGGGCTTGCCACTCTGCGGCTTGCCCGCGCATATTATCGATATAGTTTTGCTGCAGTTGAACAAATTCCGTTTCCGGGTGTTTTTCTAACAAGCGGGCAAGATACGGTGTTGTGCCGTGAAACGAGAAACCAAGGTGCTTGATTAGCCCCTTCTTTTTTTGTTCCATGCCCCACTGGAACAGACCTTTGTCTTCGATATCTTGCTCGCGCCCGTCATCCAACGAGTGTATAAGATAAAAATCGAAATAGTCTAAACCCGTACGGCGCAATTGCTCCGCAAAAATCTTTTCACAATCTTCCGGGGATTTATTAATTTCCCATGGGGGTAGTTTGTCTGCGATAAAAAATTTATCACGGTTATGGCGGTTTACAAGTGCCTTATTGAGCATAACTTCCGACCCGTTGTAGATATACGCCGTGTCAAAATAGTTGTAGCCGGCATCTAAGTAGGTGTCTATCATGCGCTCAAGTTCTTCCTGCCCGGGTGGCATACGCATTGCGCCAAAACCCAGCGGGCTTTTGAGGCTAGGGTTTAAATAATCAAGAATGGTCAATTGTATTTCCTCCTATTTTAAGACGGCCTTTGCGCCTTGCACAACGGCATCAACTGTAAGCCCAAATGACTTAAACAGTTCACCCGCAGGGGCAGACGCGCCAAACGTATCGATGCTAATTATTTTACCGTCTAAACCGGTATATTTGTGCCAGCCGAACGAAGACGCAGCTTCTACAGCAAGGCGTGCGCGCACTGCCTTTGGCATAACGGCCTCTTTTTCTGCGTCGCTTAGGCGATCGAATACGTCCATGGATGGTACGCTAATCACACGGGCATGAATGCCTGCTTCTTTTAGCAATGGTTGTGCGTTGTAGATAAGCTCCACTTCCGAGCCACTTGCCATTAACAACATATCGGGCTGGCCTGTGGCTGGGTTGATATCGTCTTTTAGGATATACGCACCGTTGTACGCGCCTTTACCTGTTTCCGCCAGTAGCGGCAACGCTTGGCGTGTAAGCACAAGTGCCGTTGGGCCATTAGTGCGTGTAAGCGCGTAAGACCATGCGGCGGCGGTTTCTTTCGTATCGCAAGGGCGATAAACCGTAAAGTTGGGGATACTGCGCAACGACGCAAGATGCTCTACCGGCTGGTGGGTTGGACCGTCTTCGCCAACGCCAATAGAATCGTGGGTCATAATGTACACGACAGGCAGGTTCATGAGTGCGGCTAGGCGCATGGCAGGTTTCATATAATCGCAGAATACAAAGAACCCGGCTACATACGGGCGCAAGCCACCATATGCGGCAAATGCATTGGAAATGGCGGTCATTGCGTGTTCGCGTATGCCAAAGTGCAGGTTAGCACCGCAAGGTGTTTCCTTGGAATAGCTTTTCCTGTCCTTCATTAGCGATAGTGTAGAGGGTGCAAGGTCTGCCGAGCCACCAAAAAGGTTTGGCACTTTTGCAGACAGTTTATTAAGCACAACTTCTGACGATTGGCGGGTGGCTAGGTTGCCCTCGTACTGCCAAAACTCGTCCCAGTTGTCTAAATCCAATTTTCCGTTCTGCCACTGTTCCCATTGCGCCCAGCTTTGCGGGTGGTTGGTTTTATATGTGTTTACAAGATTGTTCCATTCATCTTCCCAAGCCTGAGCTTGTACCAGCCAGCTTGCGGCTTGCGTTTTAACTTCCTGCGGCACAAAAAATTCGCCCTGGTGCGCCCAGCCAAGCGTTGCTTTGGCGGTTAAAATACCGTCGTCACCAAGCGGTGAGCCATGCACGGCAGCCGTGCCTTGCTTTGGCGCGCCAAAACCGATGACGGTTTTGATTTCTATCATAGAAGGCTTATCGGTGACGGCTTTTGCCTTCTCGATAGCGGCAGCAATGGCGGCAAGGTCGTTGCCGTCTTCCACTTTTTGAACATGCCAGTGGCTGGCTTCAAAACGTTTTGCCACATCTTCTGTAAAGGAAATGCTGGTAGAGCCCTCTATTGTAATATCGTTAGAATCGTACAGCAAAATCAGCTTGCCAAGCCCTAATGTGCCGGCAAGGGAAACCGCCTCGCACGCCACGCCCTCTTGCAGGCAACCGTCGCCGCAAATGGCATAGGTATAGTGATCTACAAGTTTTGCGTCTGGTTTGTTAAAATTGGCGGCCAAATGTGTTTCTGCCCAGGCAAAACCCACGGCGTTGGCAACGCCTTGCCCAAGCGGGCCTGTGGTAATTTCTACACCGGGGGTATGGCCATACTCCGGGTGGCCGGGGGTCTTGCTGCCCGCCTGGCGGAACTGCGCCAAATCTTCGGTGGTTACGCCATAGTCAAACACATGCAAAAGGCTATACAAAAGCGCAGAGCCATGCCCTGCAGAAAGTACAAACCTGTCACGGTTTGGCCATGCCGGATTTTTGGGGTTGTGTTTCATCACGCCGCCCCAAAGTGCCAATGCCATTGGTGCAGCACCCATTGGCAAACCCGGGTGGCCGCTTTTTGCCTTTTGAATCGCTTCTGCGCTTAAAAAGCGCAATGTATTTACGGTGGTATTATTGACGATGTTGTGCATTATTTTGCTACCCCTTCCCAGTCTTTAAGGAAGCGTTCTATGCCGCTGTCTGTAAGCGGGTGGTTTAGCATTTGTTTAAAGCACGCATATGGAATAGTAGAAATATGTGCGCCAAGACGGGCTGCTTGTACCACATGAATGGGGTGGCGGATGCTGGCCGCAATAATTTCTGTGTCTAGTCCGTGGGTATCAAACACGTCGCAAATTTCTTCGATTAAATTCATGCCGTCCATACCAATGTCGTCTAAGCGGCCAAGGAATGGGCTTACATATGTTGCGCCTGCACGCGCCGCAAGCAACGCCTGCACAGAAGAGAACACAAGTGTCACATTGGTTTTGATGCCTTTTTCGGTCAAGATTTTTGTCGCTTTTAGGCCTTCGTCTGTCATTGGGATTTTTATAACAATGTTTTTGTGAATTTTAACAAGTTCTAGTGCTTCTTTTACCATGCCTTCGTGGTTTGTATCGATAACTTCTGCGCTGATAGGGCCGTCTACAATTGTAGTAATTTCTTTTACAACTTCGGCAAAGTCGCGTCCTTCTTTTGCAATAAGGGAAGGGTTGGTGGTTACACCACAAATAACCCCCCAGCTTTCGATTTCTCTAATGTGCGCAACGTTGGCGGTGTCTATGAAAAGTTTCATTTTATGTTGCCCCTTTCGGTTTAGTTTTAAGCGTGTTTCCTAGGACATAATTTTAGCATAATGTCACACGATGCACAATGCGCAGTCGCACATAGACATGTAAATTGCACAAAAGGAACAAAAGTTCGAGTATTTTTATTGTGCAATATCAGACTGATATCAGGTCTTTTTAGCAGCGGTACAATCGTGATAATTCACAAATTGGGGTACCTGCCCACAAATTCCTCCAAGCTGACAATCCCATTTTCATACATATATGTAGCAATTGGCACGCCCACATATGTGATATGCCACGGCTCGTGAATAAAGCCCGTGATATGAGTAATATCCGCGCCATACCGCACGATAAAGCCATATAAATGCGCATTTTGCCCAACCCAAATGCCCGTTGCGGAAGGACTAAACCTATCTAAAAGCCCGCCCGCCCCCCCAAGATCTAGCGCGCGGCCTGTCTGGTGTTCGCTGTGGTAGGGGCGGGCAACAACACCGTCTGGTGAAGTATGGGCAGCAAAAAGCCGTGCCTGGTGTTCTGCCGTACGGAAAGCAGACACGACGTACAAATACATACCATTTTCCCTGGCAGATTCACGCAACGCATAAAAAGCCGCCACCGTGGCAGGCGTGGCAAGCAAATTGCAGGTATCGCTGTTTACCGGCACCAGCGGATATGGCGTAAACCCGGGCGGCAACCGATAAAAAGGGTTTACCAACAGTGGGTTTGTGTCGGTGTTTACTTGTATATTAGTGTAGAATGCGCGATGCAAATGTGCATTTACTTTCCATACAATGGTTTCTGCCGCCAGGTATGGGCGGTTGCTGTAGAAATACTCATAATATTTTGCGTTGGACGGGATAAAAAATGAATATGCCGCAAATGGCGAAGGTTGCGCGATATATTGCTCTATCTCGTCATTCCGGGCTTGACGCGGAATCCCTAAATCGCTATGACCCAAGCTCGCGGCAACGTGTATGCCAATACCACGAAAATCCCTTAAATATGTAACTGTCGCACACGCGCACAACAACACCAAAACCATAAAAAGAAACCATATAAACCAAACGCGCACAAATTATCACCCAAGCTATTGACAAAGTCTAAGACATTGCCTTATAATGCCTAACGTAACCTTTTCAAGTTTGATTATATTCTAGGAGCGTAACCAATTATGCCAAAACCAAAACGTGGCAAACTTGCCCGCACAATTAAAGGCTGGCGTGGCACTTGCCCTTCTTGCAGCCGCACAGGTGTTAAACTTCTTTGGGAAAAACCAGGGGAAGACAAGCCAATTAAAGTGTGCAAACAGTGTGAAGCAGCACAATAATGCGAACATTGCTGTCGCAGGGCAACCGCCTTGCGTCGGCTGATATTTTAGTTCGTGCCGACTTAGCTCAGTTGGTAGAGCAATTGATTTGTAATCAATAGGTCATCGGTTCGAGTCCGATAGTCGGCTTAAAAAACCCTCCAACATGTTGGAGGGTTTTTATTATGCATTTCTCGCTTCATTCACCAAATACGCCACATACCTGCGTATGCTCTCCATAAACTTGCCATCGTCCAATTCGCCACCCGCGATACGCGAAAGCCCTTTCTCCCACTTGCCTGTGGTTTCGGGCTGGCGCATTTCCGGCGGCACAATACTAATCAGCCGTATGCCTTTTTCTGTGGGCAGCAGGCTTTTTTTCTTACGCTCTACATAACCGGACGATATGAGTTTTTCTATCATTGCCGCGCGGGTGGCGGGCGTACCCAGCCCAGATTGTTTTAGTGCATCTTTTAACGCCTCGTCATCTACAAAACGGCCGGCATGCTCCATTGCGGAAAGCAGCGTTGCTTCCGTATAGGGTTTGGGCGGCTGTGTTTTCTTGTGTAGGACGTGGGTATCGGTAGCGGTAACGGCTTCGCCCTGGGTAAGGTTTGGCAGGGTTTCTGTATCGTCGGTGTCTTTATTGCCGGCAGAATCGTGGGCGTGAATCACTTTCCAGCCAAGCTGCTTGTCCATTTTACCCCGCGCGCGGAACACCTCGCCCACCACTGTGGTTAGCACCGTTGTCACATCGTATACATATGCCGGGTGGAACACGGCGATAAAATTACGCATGATAAGGTCGTACACGGCCTTTTCGTCTGCCGAAAGCGCAGACAACGGCTTTTTAGAACCCGTTGGGATTATTGCATGGTGGTCTGTCACCTTTGCGTCGTTGATAATGCGCGAGCCTAATGGCAGTTTTGGCATGTCAAGCACCGTCTGTGCAAAGGTATCATACGGCGGCGGCGCGGCCTGCAAAACTGGCGTGAGTTTTGGCTCCATATCCTTGCTAAGGTAACGGCTGTCTGTACGCGGGTAGGTTATCATCTTATGTGTCTCGTACAAAGCCTGCGCAGTTGCCAGTGTCTTTTGAGCAGAAAAACCAAGCTTGCGGTTGCATTCACGCTGCAACTCTGTAAGGTCAAAAAGCTGCGGGGGCAGTTGACGTTTTTCTTCCGTTTCTATACCGGTTATTGTGCCTTGTTGCCCTTTTACTTTTTCCGCAATGTCGTTGGCGCGGGCTTCGGTGGTTACACGGTCTTGGTTTTCGTTAGTGCTGTCCAAAAAGATGCCCTGATATTCTGCGCCATTTTCCGTTTTAAAATCTGCCTTCACTTCCCAGTAATTTTCCGGCACAAAGGCAACAATTTCGTGGTGGCGGTTTACCAAAATTGCCAGGGTTGGCGTTTGCACGCGCCCCATGGGCAACAATTCTCCATGTTTTAGCGTAAATGCGCGGGTTGCGTTCATGCCCACCAGCCAGTCTGCCTCGGCACGGCAACGGGCAGACGCAAAAAGGTTGTCGTACGCTGTACCGTCTTTCATTTTAGCAAGCCCTTCGGTAATTGCCGCGTCGGTAAGGCTGGATATCCAAAGCCGCTTCACGGGCTTTTTGCAGCTTGCCCATTGGTAAATATAGCGGAAAATAAGCTCGCCCTCGCGCCCGCTATCTGTTGCGCATATGATCTGCTCAACTTCCTTAGAATTTAACATTTTTTTTAGCAGGTTTAGCTGCTTAACGGTTTTGGGCAAGGCTTTTAGCCCCATTGTTTGCGGGATAATCGGCAAGTCTTGCATTTTCCATTTTTTAAGATTTGGGTCATACTCCTCCGGCTCTTTTAATGTTGCCAAGTGGCCTATTGCCCAGGAAATTATGTAGTTTTCGTTATGCAAAAAACCGTCGCCTTTTTGGTTGCATTTTAACACACGGGCAATATCGCGCCCTACCGATGGTTTTTCTGCAATGATTAGAATTTTCATAGCTGCCGCCTTTATAGACAAGATTTTTTCTGTCAAACTTCTGCATATACATAATATCATTAATTGTGCCAAAGGTGTGAGAAAATGAAACGCAAAAAATGGTATAGGCTGCTTACCCGGTGGCTTAGGCGGCGTGGACGGCCAACAGCACGCCCCCGAATTGTCCCCACCCAACATGGCACTGTGCATGGGGTAAAAGGGGCAAAAAAAAAGCCGCGGCTTATTCCCAGGCGGGTTATTGCTTTTTTGATGATATGCATTGTAGGGGCTTCGTTTGCGTTTAGTTTTTACCGCTTCGACAGACTAATACTACCACTGGTGCTGGAAGCCGAAGAGCTTAGGATACAGGCAGAGATTAACAATGTTATAAACCGGGTAGTAAAAGAAATAATTACAGAGCGCAATGTTACCGCACAAGATTTTATTATTCAACACCTAGACGGCCCAAATCCTGTACTCTCGGTAAACACAGTGCTGGTCAATGACATAAGTAATGCCGCGGCACAGCGCATATCTGAAATGCTTAACAATTTGGAGCCGGAAACAGTGTATGTACCAATGGGCATGGCACTTGGGCTGGACACTCTTGCACAAACGGGTCCGCGGTTTTCGTTCACACTTGCGCCAATTGGTAATGCGCTAGTATTCCACGAATCACGCTTTATCGCGGTTGGTATAAATCAGATACATTTTTCCGTGTGGCTAACGGTAGAATCCATCGTCCGTATAATAAATCCTGTCCATTCCAGCGAGATTATGGTGGTACGCAATGTGTCCCTTGTGGACACGGTAATCAGCGGCACCGTACCGGACGCATATCTACACATGGATGCACTCGGCAGGGGCTTTGGCACCGCGCCGTAAACCTATTCGTTTGCAAGCTTAAACCCTTCGCCCAGCACCTCACGCACATCTGTCACAATTACAAACGCTTTTTGGTCTATGGAATACACAAGCTGTTTTAAATCTACAATCTTTTTTGCGGGCACAACACATAACAGTAATTTTTGCTCCTGTTTGCTATAACACCCACGGCTGGATATCTCCGTCACGCCGCGGTTTATTTCTGTCAAAATTTTATCACCAATCGCATCAGATTCTTGCGAGATAATAAACGCCGCCTTAGAAAACGAAAGCCCCTCTAATGCTGCGTCTGTAACTTTGGTCACAACAAACACTGCAATAACCGCATACATTGCAGAATTGACGCCAAACACTGCAAGTCCAACTAAAATAATTGCAGAGTCTACCAAAAAAAGTAGCTTGGCAATAGACACATGTGGGAACGCCCAGCGGTGCAGCAGGTTGGCAATAAGCGTCGAGCCACCTGTGGTTGCCTTTGCCCGCAATATAAAACCCACGGCAATACCACCCAACACCCCGCCAAAAATAGAGCTCATGAGCAGGTCTGACGGCATGGGCGGCAAAAATTGCAACGCAAACAACACAACCGTTAGCCCCAGATACCCATATACCGACCGTGCAAAATATTCCCGCGGCATAATTTTGTAACCAATTGCAAAAAGCGGCAAGTTTAACACCAGGTTGCTTAGCCAAATGGGTATTGGCACATTTAGCTCCAGCACATTTTCCGTAAAGTGAAAAATGATAATCGCCAGGCCGGAAATACCACCCGTCACCAGCGTATGTGGTGCCCAAAACGTAATAATCGCAACACCCAAAAGCACAACGCCAATAGTGGCGTACACGTAATCTATCACAACTTTTCTATCAATTTTCAAACTATTCCCTCCCGGAAAATATCACTGCAAGTACAAACCTTGGGATGTCCAGCTGACGCTTAATGCGGCTTGGGTTGCTAATCAGCCTGTAAAGCCACTCCAGCCCAATTTTACGAAAAAACGGCGGTGTAAGCTTTATCTCACCAGCCAACACATCTAACGTACCGCCAAGACACATCGTCAAGCGGGTGTTGATATTGCGGTTTTTTGCAGCCCACAATTCCGCACGAGGCATACCAATACAAACCAGCAAGATATCCGGCGACAATTGATTTATCTCGTTTATTATCTCCGTATCATCATCAAAAAACCCATGGTGATACCCGATTACTCGCATATTTGGGAATTGCGCTTCCATTTTAACCTTTGCCGCCTCTGCAACACCCGGTTTTGCGCCCAAAAAATAGACCGTAAAACGATCTTTTTTTGACAGCCGCTCAAAAAGCGCAAGCGCAGTATCTACACCACGCACTCTACCCGGTAGCGGCCTGCGCTTAAACTTAGCGGCAAGAAAAACCCCTGTTCCATCCGCAAGGCTAAGGTCGGCATTTTTTATGGCATCTGCAAATTGGGGGTTGCGGCGCGCCTGCATAACCCCTTCCGGGTTGGGCGTTACAATAATGTGGTTGCGCGGTGCTTTCAAAAACTGCTCTAGTATATCCTGTGTCTTATGAAACGACACAACATTAAACGGGATGCCAAGTATTTTTATCTGCTTCAAGCATTGCCTCCTATGGTTGCACTTCCAACATCATTTCCAATGGCGGAATTGTACCCCGTGTTATCCACACATTAAAAAACGCACGTAAACTGCTGCCATACACTTCTTCTGCAGTACGGATAAAATCGTCCGCAGTAGCCACTTGAAACGAATGTGCTTGGTAGTAATTACTCACAAAAGTCCAAAAATCTTCTTCCCCCATATGCAACTGCAAACGATGCAGCATAAGCATAGGCTTACGCCCTTGCGCATTTACAAAATTATCACGCCTTGTATATGCCCAAAGCCCATCAGAAATAAACAAGTCTGTACGGTCGGCAATAATTGCATGTTCACGAGATATAAAATCGTTCAAGTCTTCCGGCGTATCGTGAAAAATGCCTGCGGCAACAAGGCGGGTTATGCCTTTATCCAACCATGGCTCTGCAATGCGGTTTGTACCAACAATACTAGCAAACCATAGACTGCCGATGCTATGCGTCATGCTTTCCAAATTGCCGCGCGCCAAGTGCGACGTGTCTACAAAAATCATTTGCGAAGATGCAATGCTATCGTATAGCAAATCAACTTCCAAAATATTAACCTGCCCAAATGGATATATCCCAACAGTACGCTCGAAATGTTCCATAGTAATACGCGCTTGTTTTAACACATAGTCAACGCGTGCCCCCACAATAGGAGCGTGGTAAAACAAATTAATCTCTATTCCGCTGTCTGTGGTTGTGCTTGCGAGGTTATACTCTTGAGATAGCACTGCAAATGCAAAATCCCTAACCATGCTGGCGGCAAGACGTGTAATTCTTGTATCGGTATCTTCAATAACTTCTTCTGTTCGGTGTCCTGTGCCTACTACTTTGTGGCTAAGCGGTGTGGTAATTGTTACGCTATAATTTGCAGCCTCTAGGAAGAATGGATCCCCAATTGGGTAAAAATTGTCTATATGCCACCCGTCTTCGCCATGCACTGCCAGCACAGGCAAAAACATGCTAAACCACATGCCCGCATCATTCCCGCCAATACGGTGTCCAAGCTTTGGCACATAGGCACTATATTGCAGAATGAGTTGAACAGCGGCTTCGGGTGCAAGTGGTTCTGGCAAATATATGGTCAAAATTGTGTTGTCTAGTTTATATTCTGCAGTCTCGTTATTTAGCAGCACACTCTCGATATCCATATGCCCCCGCCCTTCGCCAGGGCGGTGCATACGCCATATTAAACCACCCGAATATGGGCGCGGTTGTACATCTTCTTGGAATGCATTCAAAAAAACGCGCAATACAATAGTATCCAATGGCTGACCCGTGCGGTTTGTAAAATTGACACGGGAAATACCTTGGACTATGCGCGTTTCAGGATCCACGTCCAGCATTACGATATATTCGAGGGGTATATGTGGCATGATTGCCATAGACGGGACGGCAAATGCATAATCTTCTGCTGCATCTTCTTCATAATGTCCATTGGCGGTTGCATAGCTATAGTTAGGGTACTCTGACACATGCGGAGTAGTGCGCCCACACGCGGCCAACACGATAAGCAAGAGTGAAAAAACCAATATTTTTAACATGGGCACAAAGTACCCTCCTGTCATTCATAAATATGTATGGTATTATACCATATTAGAAAAAAGCACAAGAAAAATAGTTTAATATTCCACACAACGGGTGATATGATGAAAAAAATTATTCTAACAGGGGGCGGAACCGCAGGGCATGTTATACCAAATCTTGCGCTTGTGCCTAGCCTAAAAGAAGCAGGGTTTGAAGTACATTATATTGGCAGCCGCAATGGCATAGAGCGCGAATTGGTAGAAGCTGCCGGTATTCCATACTATGCGATATCTTCCGGTAAGTTGCGTCGCTATTTTAGTGTCAAAAATGCGGCAGATATTTTTCGCGTAAGCAAGGGGCTTATAGATGCTGTGCGTGTGATAAGAAAAATAAAACCCGACATTGTTTTTTCTAAGGGTGGGTTTGTTGTTGTACCTGTGGTGGCGGCAGCACGCCTTTGTAGAATAAAAAGCGTCATTCACGAATCGGATATCACGCCTGGGCTTGCCAACAAACTTGCTATACCTTTTGCAACAAAGGTGTGCGTCAGCTTTCCAGAAACGCTTGCGCACATACCAAAAAGCAAGGGCATTTTAACAGGCTCGCCAATCCGCCAACAGCTTTTTGAAGGTAAGCCCCTACGCAAAATCCGTCCTACCCTGCTGGTGACTGGGGGTAGCTTGGGCGCGGCGGCAATTAACGCGTGCGTGCGCGACGCACTACCCACTCTTTTACAAAAATTCGATGTAGTCCACCTTTGCGGCAAGGGCAATTTATCTGGCATACAGCAAAATGGCTATACCGAACACGAATACTTAGCAGACGAAATGGCAGATATATTTGCGACAGCCGATATTGTTGTATCGCGCGCGGGTGCAAACACTTTGTTCGAGCTTACGGCACTATGTAAGCCAAACCTGCTTATCCCGCTGCCGTTGGGGGTTAGCCGCGGGGATCAGATACAAAATGCGGCATCGTTTCAAAAGCGGGGTATTTCTATGGTACTACCCGAAGATGAAATGACACCGGCCCGCCTGGCCCAAGATGTCAACAATTTATACAACAACCGCCACCAGTTTGTTACCAAAATGAAGCAACAAGAAGCGGCGAACGGCGTGAAAAACGTACTTGAGGTAATAACTTCCAGCCTGTAGTTACAAGATTGTAATATGCAAAGCCCAAAATTGGGGTATAATAGCCACGGCACTTGATTACATGTAGAGATGGGGCAATTTCCATGCCGCCAATGATGGCTAAGCTTCTTGCATTTGCAATTGTATTTATATTAATGATGGTTCTTATGCCGGTATTTATGAAGCTGGCTCATAAGTTTGATTTTACAGACAAACCTACTAAACGCAAAACACATGCATTACCAATGCCGCTGTCTGGTGGTATTGCAATGTTTGTTGCGTTTTTAGTGGGTTTTCTTGTTTTTGTAATAAGACTAGATTCATCTATGCCATTTTTGCTTTTAGGTGCGGCAATGATTGTTGGCGTTGGCCTTGTGGATGATTATTCCAAATCTAAGGGGCGAGAATTTCCAGTATGGCCGCGTTTACTTGTGCACATTGGCGCAGCTGCGGTTGCCTTTGCTGGCGATATCCGTTTTACAGGCTTTTTTAATCATTTTACAGATGCATACCTATACCTGCCAATTTGGCTGCAATTTATATTAACAATTTTGTGGATTGTTGGGCTTGTTACCGTATTTAACTTTATGGACGGGCTAGACGGGCTTTCTGGCTTACTGGCGTTAGTTGCGGGGTCTACGTTCTTTGTTGTAGCGTTGCATATGGGACAACCCGAGTCTGCCTTCCTTGCTGCTATTTTTGTTGCGGCTGTCGCTGGCTTCTTACGCTTCAACCTGCCGCCTGCTAAGGTTTACATGGGCGATTCCGGTGCGTACCTGCTTGGGTTTGTGTTGGCGGCAATTTCGTTACATGGTGCATTTAAGCAAGCAACAATTGTGTCGCTTGCCATACCAATGCTGGCGATGGGTGTGCCTATTTTCGACGGCGTGTTGGTTGTAGTACGGCGTTTGTTGGCACGCAAGCCAGCGCATATTGCGGATTCTACCGATATTACGCATTTGCACTTTAGGCTGCTAAAAACGGGGCTGTCACCGCGGCATACGGTGCTACTGATATTTTTGATTAGTACATGCCTAAGTTTGACATCGATTATTTTGATGTTGACGTTCCAATAAATTTGACAAAATTAAAAGAGTGCTTTCGTAGTACTCTTTTTAATTTTGTCTTGAATAAATTGCAAAATACGGTACAATGGTAGTTGGGCTAATTAACAAAATTAATTTCGGAGGTTTTTAAAAAGCTTCCCAATATACTACGAGAGGAATGGTTGTAAAAATGGCGCAAGCTAACTTTGACACCGCTTTATTTGCCAAACTGGACGCTTTTATAGACAGTTTGCCATCTAAGCAGGGCGCATTGGTTACTGTTCTGCACGAAGCGCAAGATATTTTTGAATACTTGCCAATAGAAGTGCAAACACACATTGCCCAAAAGCTAGACATCCCAGCAAGTAAAGTGTACGGGGTGGTAACATTCTATTCGTTCTTTACCATGACCAAAAAAGGAAAGTACAAAATTGCAGTGTGTATGGGTACAGCATGTTTTGTACGCGGCGCAGGCAAAGTACTAGACAAATTTGCACGCGACCTAAACGTGCCAAGCGGCACAACAAGCGAGGATGGAATGTGGTCGCTAGACGGTTTGCGTTGCGTTGGCGCATGTGGGCTTGCACCTGTTGTGCTTGTAAATGGCAAAGTTTACGGCCGTATCGAAGAAAAAGACGTACAAGGCATTATTGAAGAATACCAACCAAAGGGGGGTGCGCAAGCATGAGTAAAATAAATTCGCATGCGGATTTAAAAGCCCTTCAGGCAAAATACCGCGGCAATGTAATGATGCGCCTTTTAACAGACGAATCATTTGACGACCGTGTAGAAGTAAACGTAGGCATTGGCGAATGCGGCTTAAAAAGTGGCGCACGCGATGTTTTAAACACATTTTTTAGCGAAGTAAATAAAGCAGGACTGGATAAGGTTTCTGTTATCGCCGTAGACTGCAACGAGGGTTGCACAAGCGGCACAGTTGTAGAAATTATTAAACCCGGCAAAGCACCTGTTAAATACACAGGTGTAGACTGTGGACGCGCAAAAGAAATTGTTGCAACAGACCTTGCAGGTTGCAGTGCCGCAGAAACTACGGCAGCGACAATGAACCCAACACGCTTGCAGATTCTTATTTGCGGTGGCACAGGTTGTATTTCTTCGGGTTGCTTGGACGTAGAAACAGCGCTAATCGAAAGCCTGGCAAAACACGGCATTACAGACGAAGTTACAATTTCTAAAGTAGGCTGCTTTGGTTTCTGCGAACAAGGACCAATTGTAAAAATATATCCAGACAACACATTCTACGTTCGTGTAGAAGGCAAAGACATGGACGAGCTTGTTACCGAACACTTAATCAAAGGCAAACATATCGAACGTCTGTTATTTAAAGACCCGGAAACAGGCGAAAGATACCACCACCACAGGGACATGCCTTTCTATAAAACGCAAATCCGCGTTGCGCTAAAGCACTGCGGAATGGTAGACCCGGAAAGAATTGACGACTACATTGGCGTAGAGGGTTACGAAGCTTTGGCACGCGCACTCACCACCATGAAACCGGACGACGTAACAAAAACTATAAAAGATTCCGGTTTGCGCGGGCGCGGCGGCGCAGGTTTCTCTACGGGTATGAAATGGGAATTTGCCGCAAAAGTGCAAAGCGACAAAAAATACGTAGTGTGTAACGCCGACGAAGGCGACCCGGGCGCATTTATGGATCGCTCTATTTTGGAAGGCGACCCGCACGGCGTTATTGAAGCCATGGCACTTTGCGCATACGCAATTGGTGCAGACGAAGGCGTTGTGTACATTCGTGCAGAATATCCGCTGGCTGTAAACCGCTTGCGCAAGGCACTCAAAGACGCAAAGGAATACGGCTTGCTTGGCAAAAATATTTTTGGTACAAACTTTAACTTTGATATCAGCATTAACTTGGGCGCAGGCGCGTTTGTTTGCGGCGAGGAAACCGCACTGCTCAACTCTGTAGAAGGCCAACGCGGCGAGCCACGCATTAAACCTCCATTCCCAGCAGTTAAAGGCTTGTGGAATCAGCCTACAATCATCAACAACGTAGAAACATTGGTAAACATTCCGCAAATTTTATTACGCGGTGCAGACTGGTTCCAAAGCATTGGCGCGCCAGGCAACTCTGGCACAAAAGTGTTCGCGCTTGCGGGCAAGGTAAACAACGTAGGGCTTGTAGAAGTACCAATGGGTACAACCATGCGCGAAATTGTTTACAAAATTGGTGGCGGTATCCGCGGCGGCAAAAAGTTTAAAGCATTGCAAACCGGCGGCCCTTCTGGCGGTTGTATTTCTTATGACGACCTAGACTTAGAAATTACATTCGAGAACCTGCAAAAAGCAGGCTCTATGATGGGTTCCGGCGGTATGATTGTTGTAGACGAGGACGACTGTATGGTTGACCTGGCTAAATTTTATCTAGACTTTACTGTAGAAGAAAGCTGCGGAAAATGTACGCCATGCCGTGTGGGTAACACTCGTATGTATGAAATACTTGACCGCATGAGCAAAGGCCAAGGCAAGGAAAGCGATATTGCTGAGCTTAAACAACTTGGGCAAACCATTAAAGATTCTTCGCTTTGCGGCCTTGGTATGAGCGCGCCAAACCCTGTGCTTTCTACAATAGACCGCTTCCTTAGCGAGTACGAAGCCCATGTTATCGATAAAAAATGCCCGGCCGGCGCATGTAAAGACTTGGTGCAGTATGTCATACTGCCGGAAAAATGTATTGGTTGCGGTATTTGTGCAAAAGCCTGCCCGGTAAACTGTATCCACCCAACAGGCGAAACACTAAAAACAGGCAAAAACGTGCATGTAATAGACCAAGCAGCATGTATAAAATGCGGTGCTTGCTTACCAAAATGCCCACCAAAAATAAAAGCTATCATTACCGAATAGGAGGAAATACGAATGCCTAATATTAAATTAAATGGTGTTGCGCTCCAAGTCGAAGATGGCTTTACAATTTTGGAGGCGGCACGCGCAAATGGTGTAAATATCCCAACCCTTTGTTATATGAATATGTCCAACGCAGGTGTAGAAAACTGCGTTGGTACCTGCCGCGTTTGCCTGGTAGAAATCGAAGGCCGGGCAAACCTAATGCCCGCTTGTGTGGTTAAAGTTTGGGAAGGTATGTCTATCATAACCAACTCGCCAAAAGCTATTAACGCACGCCGCACAGTGGTAGAACTTCTACTTTCCGACCATCCTAAAGACTGCCTAACATGCGAGCGCAACCGCAAATGCGAATTGCAAGACCTTGCGGCAGACCTTAACGTGCGTGAAGACAAATACGGCGGCAAGCGTGTAAAACACACGAAAGATACCTCTAGCCGTTCTATCATTCGCGACCCAGAAAAATGTGTAATGTGCCGCCGTTGCGAAACAATGTGCAACGAAGTGCAAACCGTTGGCGTATACTCTGGTAGCCACCGCTCATTGGAAGCTGTTGTAAGCACCGCGTTTGACTATCCAATGTTAGATACAAGCTGCACATTTTGTGGGCAATGTATTTCTGTTTGCCCAACAGGTGCACTAACCCAAGTGAGCGATATTGCAAACGTGTGGACAGCAATTAATGACCCTGAAAAAGTTGTGGTGGTGCAAACAGCCCCGGCAGTACGCGTAGCCATTGGCGAAGAATTTGGACAACCTATTGGCACACGTGCAACCGGCAAAATGGTAGCAGCACTACGCCGCATGGGTTTTGACCATGTATACGACACAAACTTTGCTGCAGACCTTACTATTATGGAAGAAGCACACGAGCTTATCAGCCGCATTAAAAATGGCGGCACTTTACCAATGCTTACAAGCTGCTGCCCTGCCTGGGTTAAATTTATAGAGCATCAATTCCCAGAATTGCTGGATATCCCGTCAACATGCAAGTCGCCACACCAAATGTTTGGCGCAATTGCAAAATCCTACCTGGCAGAAAAGCTTGGTGTAGACCCTGCAAAAATGGTTGTAGTTTCTGTTATGCCTTGCGTGGCTAAAAAGTACGAAGCCGCAAGAGAAGAACTTGCCGCGGGCGGTAATGCAGACGTTGACTATGTAATTACCACGCGTGAAATGGCGGCAATGATCCGCGAAGCATGCGTAGACTTTAACAACCTACCAAACGAAGATTTTGATCCTATCATGGGCGAATCTACAGGTGCAGGCGTTATATTTGGGCGTACAGGCGGCGTAATTGAAGCAGCTGTGCGTACGGCAGTATTTGAATTAACTGGCAAAAACCCAAGCAATGTTGAATTTGCGCAATTGCGCGGCATGGACGGCATCCGCGAAGCTACAATCCCTGTTGGCGACCTACAGCTTAAAATTGGTATTGCACACGGGCTTGGCAATGCACGCACATTGCTAGAAAATATCCGTGATGGCAAAAGCCAGTACCATGCAATCGAAATTATGGCTTGCCCGGGCGGTTGCGTAAACGGCGGTGGTCAGCCATACTACGGCAACGACGGTAGCGTTGTTGCAAAACGCGCCGCAGGCCTAAATGGCGAAGATGCAGACAAGGCAATACGCGTTTCGCACGAGAACAAAGAAATTAAAGCACTATACGAAAATTTCCTTGGCAAACCAGGCGGGCACAAAGCGCATGATTTACTACACACCTCCTACACAAAACGCGAAAAAATGTAACACGAATATCCAATCACAATAAAAACACCCCCTCTGTATGTACACAGCGGGGGTGTTTTTATCACCCGCCAAGCATGTTATAATAGCACAATGATAGATGCCAATGTGAATGTGGCAAAAAATTGGAGGTTTAGTATGCCAAACGCAAAATACCAGCTTGAAGATTTTCTTGTAACTGTAGATGCTGACAATAAAGATTTTGTTCTTGCCGTCCATGAAATACTGCTGCAAAGCGGCTATAAACTCAAGGTTCAAGTCACAAAATCGTATGGGCTTCATGTTTCCTATGCCCAACCTAAAATAAAAACGGTTAAAGGCATTATCGCGTATTTTTTGGTTAGCAATGGTAAGCTTATGATCCGCATCAATGCCGACAACTATGCCAAATATCCCGATATCTTAACTAGCCTGCCGGAAAACATCGTAAACCAAATAGACAAGGCAAATGTCTGTATAAAACTGCTTGATCCGCAAAGATGCTGGCAAGGGTGCGGGGGATATGACTTTTATATAGGCGGGAAACACTATCAAAAATGCATTATCAATTGCTTTTTGCTTGAAGTAGATGCCGAAAGCTTTCCGTTTTTAGTCAAATTGATAAAAAGCGAAGCACATGAAAGAGAAGTCAATTAATTTGCAATACCTCTAGCAATTCCCCAATATGTGCAGCCCCAAATACGCGAAAGCCCTGTGGCGCGCGTATTTTTGTTTTGTTGGCAAGCGGCAATACACACGCGGTAAACCCTTGGCGTGCAGCTTCCATTACGCGGCGTTCCGGCTGGGTAATGGCGCGCAGCTCGCCCGCAAGACCAACTTCACCCAGCACCATGGTCTGCGGGTTTATTGGCTTATTTTTGTAACATGACGCCAACGCGGCAATAACACCCGCGTCCGCGGCGGGTTCGTCTATACGCAAGCCCCCCGCGATATTTACATATGCGTCAAAATTTTGCAGTTTGTAGCCAGCGCGTTTTTCCAACACCGCCATAAGCATCACAACACGGTTGTAATCCATGCCAGTGGATGTGCGCCGTGGCGTACCAAAAGACGTGTACGAAACCAGGGCTTGTACTTCTGTAAGCAGCGGACGCGTACCCTCCATGCTGCACACCACAACAGAACCCGGTACGTCCACAGGGCGACCAGCAAGCATGTATGCAGACGGGTCGTCTATGGGGGTAAGCCCACGCTCACCCATCTCAAACACGCCAATTTCGTGCGTAGAGCCAAAACGGTTTTTAACAGAGCGAATAAGGCGATACGCATCTTTGTCATCGCCCTCGAAATATAAAACGGTGTCAACCATATGCTCCAAAACGCGCGGGCCGGCCAGCGCGCCCTCTTTTGTCACGTGCCCCACCAGCATAACCGCCATATTTTCTTGCTTGGCAAGGTATGTAAAAAAGGCGGCGCATTCGCGTACTTGCGTGACGCTGCCGGGCAGGGACGTAATATCCGCAAGGCGCATGGTTTGGATAGAGTCAATAAAAAGCATCGCCGGCTTTATTTTTTGCACTGCGTCACGGATAGCGTACAGGTCTGTTTCCGCCAAAAGATAGCAATTGGGCGCGGCAACTTGCAGGCGGTCTGCCCGCATTTTAATTTGCGCGGTGCTTTCCTCACCCGAAACATATAATATCGGGAAATTTTTGCCTGCCATATGGCGGCACATTTGCAGCAATAGCGTGGACTTGCCGATGCCCGGGTCGCCGCCCAGCAACAAAAGACTGCCCGCAACCACACCACCGCCAAGCACCCGGTCAAGCTCTTTAATACCGGTTTCATGGCGGCTTGTACCGTCCGAATTGCTAGAAATATCGCTTAAAAGCTGCGCCTGGGCGGCTTCGCCTCCGGTGGTTAAAATTGCAGTACCTTTCGCACCCTTTGGTGGCGGCGGTTTAACTGCGCGCTCCTCAAATGTGTTGTATGCATTGCAGGACGGGCAACGCCCCATCCATTTTGCTTGCTCGTATTCGCACGTTATGCAAACGAAACGTGTTTTTGCTGGCACCCTTGTTCCTCCATTTTCTAAACTGTTAAAGTCAGTACATCTGCTAATTTAACAAATCCTAATTTTTGGGCGATGTGCTGCGACGCAACATTGGTGTAGCTGTGCGACCAAATTGGATATCTGCCACCACGTAATATATTCACCGCTGCCCCATGGCAGGCAATGGCAGCATAGCCTTTGCCGCGATACTTTTCTAAGGTGTTTATGCCTATTTCTTGAAGCTGGTCTACCATATACGGCATAGTTGCGGCGTCGGTACAACTTGCCAAAACGCCGTCGGCATATACGCCCACACAAAACTCATACTTAACCATGTCCTCGAAATATTCCTGCAACCAATCGCCTTTATTGTTGGGGAAACACGAAAGCCAAAATGTTTCAAAATCGGCGTAATCATTCGCGGTCAAAGTGATGGCGAAGGCATCTCTTGGTGCGCTAATATCAGACACCTCTTGATAAAAATATTTTACAGCATGGGTGGGCTTACTGCCAAATAATTCGTGCAAAGTTTCGGCAATCTTAAAAACATCTCCGTTTAAATTTTCGAGCGCAGAAATTTTTGCTTTCGCAGCATCGCCGTAAGATACCACCACACGCCCCGGCTCAACCCATACATAAATATCCTTATGAGTTGAATGCCCCGCCTGTGCAACGTTTCGCTCGGAGGTGTAAATCAATTGGTTGCTCTTGCCATTTGCAAGGCAACCCTGCTTACCAAGCCAAGTCTCGTAATATGATAAAGTAGCGCGCTTGCATGCTATTTTGTCCATGCTATCGCTCCCTTTCACAAATATATGTTTTTATATCACTCACATCTATAAAAGTTGGATACACACCAGCCAAATCTAAGTCTTTTACAAAATGCTTTATAAACCACAACGCTCGCAAAGGGGTCATGCCTGCGTTTTTTGCCCCACTCTGTGATGAGGGTTTCAAATAAATCAAAGATAATGGCTTTCAAGATTAGCCCTCCTTAATTGAAAACGAAACATCAAATCAACATAATTACAGTGCCGTATACCAACATAATGCCTATAATGCCGCAAGCTTGGTATATTATAATCTCACGCTCCGTTGGTTCGTCTCCGTAATCATCTCTACGGAACGAATGAAAAAACGCGTCAATTCTTTGTGGGTATAAAATTGACGCAACATCGAGTAGAAAAAGCAAAAACCCCAAAATACCAAATGACGCAACCAGCCCCCACGGGGTTAGTCCACCCCAAAACGTGTTACTAACTTGCGCAAAAAATAAAAGTTCTGCTTGCCTACGGACATGTAACCCCGTTGGGAATTGCTCTGTCCCGCTAACATTTATTTGTAAGTATGTCGTGCGTGCGTCATGGCGGTTAAAACTTACTCCCAAATACTCCGCAGTCAGTAGGCCATTGGTGTGCGTAATATGCATATTATTACCGTCCCTATCCACCAACGTCATGCTATTCCCCCGCGAATGCTCAACCACCCGCAAACTGTTCCCATAAAACGCAAACCTACGGCTGCTTTCCGCTATGCCCACAAGCACCAAAACAAGAACCACCCAAAGCACCAAAGTGGTAAGCCAAAGCCTGCGCCCGTTGTCGTCGGGGTTGCGCAAGCGTTTCAACAGGTGTTCTTCATGTTGGTATGGCGCGGTGCGTTCCATGTTGCGGGCTTCCCAGTCGTCAATTTTCATTTTGCACGGAATTTATTCATGTTAGCATTTGCATTTTCAGCAAACGCCTGTTTTTTGCTAATATCTCCATATGCCAAATCAAGAATCACATCGGCAATTTGTTTCTTTGTGCCTTCAATCAAGTTGATTCCAACAAAACGCCCCTTGACACCGCTGTTTAAATTCATGTGAAATTCATGAATTAGATTATCGATTAAGCGCATCTTTGCGGGGTATCCCTTCGCCCGTTCCCAATCGTTCACAAACGCGCTGAAAATTTCCTGTGCTGCGCCAAACGGCATATTTTCTTCACGGAATGCCCTTCGGTAATCACGATATATATACAAGCACCCACAGGTACATTCCAACAACAATCCTTTTCCTGTCGCTTGCAAAATATCTCCGCAATTGTGGCATTTAAGCTTTCCACTGTCCTTGATTTTACCTTCTTCACGCCCCTGTAGACATCGGGCGTATAATGTGAATCCCACCTCGTCCACCAATTCTACATCTTGGAAGCCCTGTGCATCACTTTTATACAACCTAATTAAAATCTGTCGCGAAAGTTTTGGCGACCAACGATATTTATTCAACTGCAACTTTTCGATTGTCTTCATAATCGTTTCCATCTCAAGTTTTTCTCGTTCCAGTCGCCTTTTTGTATTTTGCTTTTGCTTTTCCTTTATATCAACCACTTTTAGGTCAAAACGCTCTTTATAGTTGTCGTACAAAGACACAACCAGCTTAATTGCTTCGTTATAGCTAGTTTCATCATGTACTCGTAACCCCTGCACCGCAAACGCGCCATCCTCTATGGTCACACGGTTTAGCAGATTAATATTATAACGCCCGAATGTAAAAACCCATCCTGCGGTTTCTATGTAGGTTGGCGGCTTGCACCCTACATCGAATTCACGTTGAAGGTAGGTTGAAAATTTACGGTACAACATGCCGACATCTTCAGGTAAGAATGCCATGATTTCGTTCACACCAGGACGGTTTTGCTTTCCTTTACCGTATTGAGCTTTCCAAGTCGTATCATTCATCTTAAACTCCCCTTATCACCTTCACAGCACTCCATTACAAAAAACTTGCCGCCGCTAATTACATGTGTAACCTCTTGGCTTATACAAAACCCTGCTCTCTGGTACACTTTAATTGCCCTTTGGTTAAACGCCGCAACCGTTAAGCGAAAGTTACTTGTCTTATAGAACTCACGAGCAAAATCTAAACCTTTACATAAAAATGATAGCCCCATATTTTTACCGCACATCTCCGGTCTTAACCCAAGCCCAATGTCCAAAAAAACGTCGTCATAAACACAATACGCCCCGTCGTACCTCCATAAAGATATCAACAGGGCGTATTCTGCAGTCATTGGTGCAATTTTAGTCATTTTCTAAAAGCTCAATCAGCGTTTTCATAGTCTTGCTCGCGTCCAAATAAGCATAACGCCCGCCCGGGTATTCGCCTTTTTGAATCAGCGGGATACCGTTAGCTTCTAGCCTTGCAATGGTTTCTTTCATACCTTTGATATTAAATGCAAGGTGATGAACGCCCTCGCCGTTTTTGTCCAAATCTTCCCGCCAGGTAGACGGCAGGTGGTCTGGCTCGATGAGCTCCAGCGTAAGGTTGCCGCCTGCTTTAAAGAACGCAAGCTTTGCGCGGGCTTCGCTTGGGTTGCCGCGGTATTCGGTTTCAGCTTCTGCAAGCGTACCAGTCCAAGACCAGCCAGGTTCTTCCACTCCCAAAATCGCCGCAAAATCTTTGATAGACTTTTCGATGTCATGTACCAAAATACCCACTTGCACCACTACGTTTGTGTTCAACAGATTGTTTTCCATATTACAACGCCTCCCTTAGAATTTTTACTGCATTTGCAAAATATTCTGGCCATGGCGCAATAAAGTCCATTTCCTGCGCTGTAACCGGGTGAACAAACGAAAGCTGCATTGCATGCAACACTTGCCCTTGCTGGGCAAATGGCGGGTTGCTCCTGCCGTAAACCATATCGCCCACAACAGGGTGTCCAATATGCGCCATGTGTACACGTATCTGATGCGTGCGCCCTGTTTCCAAGCGGGCAGAAACAAGGGTGTACTTGCCTAACCGCTCCAGTGTTTCTACATATGTTGTTGCCGCACGTGCTTTATGGCGAGGATCGGTTACAACTGTCATTTTTGTACGGCTAACCGGGTGGCGACCAATGGGCACATCAATCTTAATTTTATCCTGCGCCAGCGTACCAAAACAAAGCGCGTTATAAATACGTGCCATGTTGCGGCTGGCAATTTGTTCTGCCAGCCCATGGTGCGCAATATCGTTCTTAGCAACCACCATAAGCCCAGACGTATCTTTATCTAGCCTATGCACAATACCCGGGCGCAATACGCCACCAATGCCAGAGAGTTTACCATGGCAGTGGTGCATTAACGCATTTACAAGCGTGCCTTGCCAATTGCCCGCCCCGGGGTGCACTACAATCCCCTGTGGTTTGTTTATAACAAGCAAATGATTGTCCTCAAAAACAATGTCTAACGGTATTTCCTGGGCAATGGCGTCGCTTAGTTGTGGTTCTGGAATATTAAACGTTATGACATCACCTGTCGCAACTTTGTAATTTTTTTGAATAATTTTGCCATTACAAGTAACATTTTCATCTGCCAAAAGCTTTTGCGCCATGCTACGTGTGGGAATCCCTTCTGCCGCTGTCAAAAAAATATCTATCCGCTCACCATGTTGTTGCGGCTGTACGGTGATGTTCATGGATAATCTTCCACCAACATTACAACAACCCCAAGGATACACCCGACAACAACAAAAACGTCTGCTAAGTTAAAAATAGGAAAATTAACAAACAAGAACTCTAACATATCGCGTACATAGCCAAGGACAAGTCTGTCTACCAAGTTACCTACACCACCGGCAAAAATAAGAATGAGCGGCACACGAAAAAGCCAGGTGCGTCGCTTTTGCGGTAAGCGGTTATAAAACCACAGCAGCCCAGCCATTAATAATATTTTTAAAATTGCAAGTACCCAGCGGCTCCAATCAAAGCCACCCAAAAGCCCAAAGGCAGCACCAGTATTGCGTGTATAGGTAAGCCCCAAAAGGCTTGGTATTAAAACTCGGTTATCTTGACCCATTAGGTTGGTGGCAGCCCAGCTTTTTAGCCATAAATCTAGACCAACAAGAATGGCCACCACCGCAATAAATATCCCCCAAGTAAAAATACGCTGTCTATTCATTAGTCCGCAAAGGAAATACCCAAGGCTTTAGCAACTTTCACCATTTCGCCATTAGGATTCACTACCTTTGCGCCCCCTTTGCTTGTCTCGCCAATTTCGCCGCTACCAAGCACTTCGTCAAAGGTAACTTGTGTCATTTCGCCATTTTGCAGCGCAACCATGTGTCCAAATTTGCCATCGCGGATAAGTTCTGCTGCCTTTACGCCATATCTTGCAGAAAGGATTCTGTCCGCAGGTGACGTATCACCGCCACGTTGGATATGTCCAAGCGTGCAATGGCGCACTTCATGCTCCACAAGTGCTTCCAGTCTGTTTGCAATATACGCCGCAACACCGCCAAAACGGATAGAGTCCGGGCTGTCGGCAACAACTTTACCAACTACAGCGGAGCCGCCTTTTTCTGCTGCGCCTTCACATACGGCAATAATAGAAAATGGCTTGCCTGCCGCGCCGCGTTCTTTAATTTTAGCAACAATGCCTTCCATAGAATACGGAATTTCTGGGATAAGGATAACATCTGCACTGCCGGCGATGCCTGCGTGCAAACAAATCCACCCCGCAGAACGTCCCATAACCTCTACAACAATTACCCTATGGTGACTTTCTGCTGTGGTATGCAAACGCCCTAAATTTTCGGCAACAATGTTCACTGCAGTGTCGAAACCGTAGGTTGTTTCCGTAGAGCTAAGGTCGTTGTCGATTGTTTTAGGCACACCAATAACATTAACACCCCTGCGCCCAAAGTCACGAGCACTTGTAAGTGTGCCATCACCACCAAGTACTACCAGCGCATCTACGCCTTCTTTTTTCATGTTCTCGATAGCCAAATGAGAAACATCTTTTTTAACCATCACGCCGTTTTCTTCAACGTCGTAGTTAAAAAGGTTATCCTTGTTAGAGTTGTATAGCATAGAACCGCCCTTGTGCAATATTCCAGATGTTGTTGCACGTGTTAACGGTACAAAGTCATTGTTATACAAACCGCGATAGCCAAATTTGTAGCCAATAAGCTCACAATCCATCATATTGTGGCATGCACGCACCAGCGTGTAGATTACGGCATTTAGCCCAGGAGCATCCCCGCCACCTGTTAAAACTGCAATTTTCTTTTTGCTCATAATGTTTGATCTTTCCTTCCCTCTTTAGACAAATATTTCAAACGTCCAACATTGTACATCAATATTGACATTTTGTCTTGACTTTTTCCAAGATTTATTCTATTATTTCAAACGAATCTCTACCCCGATTGAGATATCACGGAATTTACTCGTTTTGTTTTTAAATTTATTTCATTAGTTGGAGGTTCGAACTATGCGCACCACCTTTATTACAAAGCCATTGGAGATAGAACGTAAATGGTACGTTGTAGATGCAGCAGGTCTTAATTTGGGGCGCTTGTCTTCGCATGTTGCTCACATTTTGCGTGGCAAGCATAAGCCAATTTTTAGCCCTTCTGTAGATGCTGGGGACTATGTCATTATCGTTAATGCAGACAAAATTAAAGTTACCGGTCGAAAATTAGACCAAAAAATTTATGTGCGCCATTCTGGCCACATTGGTAAAAGAAAAGAAATAAAAATGCGCGACATGCAAAACAGCAAACCCGAATTTATTCTTACCCACGCAATCAAAGGTATGCTTCCCAAAAATAATTTGGGGCGCCAAATGTTTACAAAATTGCATGTATATGCAGGTCCAGACCACAAACACCAAGCTCAACAACCAGAAGCTTTAGAGCTTAGTCTATAATAGGAGGCGTTAGCAAATGGCATCAGTTTCATATTACGGCACAGGCAGAAGAAAAAGCGCAGTTGCTCGCGTTTACCTTTTGCCCGGTAAAGGCAACATCACAATTAACAAGCGTGGTATAGATGATTACTTTGGGCTTGAAACTCTCAAGCTCATTGTTCGCCAACCATTGGAACTCACAAACACACTTGCTAAATTTGATATCCGCGTTAATGTTTATGGTGGCGGTTACACAGGTCAGGCGGGAGCAATCCGTCATGGTATTTCGCGTGCGCTGCTCGTTGCAGATGGCGATTTCCGTCAACCGTTAAAGCGTGCAGGCTTCCTAACGCGTGACCCACGCATGAAAGAACGTAAAAAATACGGTCTTAAGGGTGCAAGACGTGCGCCTCAATTCTCAAAACGCTAATAATGGCTTATATAACCACAAAAACCCTCAGCTAACCGCTGGGGGTTTTGTGGAAGTAAGAGCTTTTTCCAAAATAAACCTTTTTTTAAATATAACAGGTAAGCGTGACGACGGTTATCACAACATAGAATCTGTTATGCAGTCGTTGGAGTTTTGTGACAACATCTTTATTACAAAGGGTAACCTACACAACGGCACTGTAAAGCTTACAACTAGCCACCCACGACTTACAACAGGAGCGCAGAATCTAGTTGTAAAAGCGGCAAAACTTCTTATGCGTGAATACGGGATTATGGACGCGATAAATATCAAATTGGATAAGCGCATACCGATTGGTGCTGGGCTTGGTGGCGGCAGTAGCAACTGCGCAGCGACATTGCATGGTATCAATAAACTTTTTAATTTAGGCATCCCGCTTTCCAGGCTTATCGAACTTGGCACATCGCTTGGGGCAGATGTTCCGTTTTGCCTTGTGAGTGGCACAGCAATTGCGCAAGGTATTGGCGAAGTACTTACGTCACTCCCCTCACCTCCCAACTGCACAGTGCTACTGGCATTTCCCCATATTCATATCTCTACAACGCGGATTTTTAACAAGTTACACTATGATATGTTTAATCAAGGGCTTTCCCTCAATAATTTCCTTGCAGTATACAAAACCCAAAGCACATCTCAAATCGCGTCGAATTTTGCCAATACTTTTACGGCAATCACCGCCGGAATGTATCCACAAATTACAAGCCTAATTAGCGGTATGAGAAATAACGGCGCATTGGGCGCATCCATGACAGGTACCGGCTCTACCGTTTTTGGTTATTTTAATAATGAACATAACGCCATTGTGGCGCGCAATATCTTGCAACAGTTACACCCAAGTACATCGTTTTTTATCACACGTCCCGTACGGGAGGAAAGGACAGATTAAAATGACAAAACGCATAACAGCAGTAGCATTGGCAATTTTTATTGCTATCATCCCAATTATGCCTGCAGCATCGCAAGCACCTACATTTAGGGATGTGCCATCGAGCCACCCTGCATACGAGGCAATCCGGTGGGTTGCAAATCCAGACAATGGTGCATTTATGGTTGGCGATGCGGGCAACAATTTTAACCCAAATCGAGTATTAAATGTCTTTGATGCCGCATCCATTTTTGCATCTGCCGCAGGTTTTCGCCACATTACCGTCAACTTACCACAAGCAGAGCGGGAAGTTTTTACACGTTCGTTTAATACCTGGCGACCGCTTTTAGAAAACTTAGCCACCCAACACACACAATGGAATTCAAATTTTGACAGAGAAATTGCATTTTTGTTATATCATGGAATTTTAACGGTGGCAGATGTTAATAGTTTTGTGACCACCACAGGTCAAGTGTCTAGTGTTTCGAATCTGACCCGTGAGCGAGCTGTTTCATGGATAGTGCGTCTTCTGGGCAGTCAATCTGCTGCACAAGCACTCCCGCAACCATCACCTAATCCATTTAATGATGAATCCAGTATAAGCCAAACCTTCCGCCGTTATATGCACTATGCCAATAACGCAGGTATTATCCAGGCAACAAATGGCAATATAAACCCAACACAAACCATTACACGTGCTAATATGGCCACACTGTTATTTAACGCGTTGTATGAGCCTATTGCACCACCACCAACCCAAGGGCAAAATATGGCTACGGTTATAGGTACAATAGAGCTGATACTCAACAACAATATTGTTGTGCGTACAGGTGTTACCACCGAAACGCTGGTTGCCACTGCTGGCTCGGTAATTATGATAGATAACGTGTTGCGCCCACTAAACCAACTGCAAATTGGTATGCAAATTACGGCACTAGTCAACCCTCAGCGGAATATTTTAAGTCTGGTTGCTAGGTCTATCACTCAAAATGCTCCACAAGCACCACCTTCACAAAATTTAAACAATGATGAGGGTTTTGTTACAGTTATCACTGCCAACACAATTACAATTTCAACTCAGCGTGTACGCATTAGCGGTGAAGTTGTAAATGAAGAACGTACATTTACTGTTGCCGCTACCGCAAATATTACGCGCGGGGGGGTAGTATCTACACTTGCAAATGCACAACCCGGAGATATGGCGTTTTTTCGCTTTAGTGGCACTATGATCCATGAACTTACCTTGGTAGAACGCGAACGCACAATTATGGGTGTTTTAGTAGAGTCTCGTGCGTCTGATGTCATTGGTGGTAACCCCATTTTTACAATTGAAGCCGAAAATGGTCGTATATATGAGTTACGTGTTACCCCGGCTACACAGTTTACACGCAATGGAATACAAAATTTAAACTGGGGCGATATCCGTACGGGCGACAGCCTTGTTATTAACACAGAATACGATCGTATCGCCAGCGCGCAAGCCATCGGAATACGTACTAATGTAACTGGGCGACTCACCGAAATTTGGGTACGTGAGCGCAATTCTAAAATTACACTAACTTTGGCCAACGGAGATATTGTAAGTTATGTTGTCGTACCCGGTGTATTCGATATATATTCATTGCGGATTGGACAAACATTAAATGTTATGTTGGACAGCCGCGAAGTTATAGATATCAATGTCCAGGGGCTAAATATAGCCAATTCTACTACTATACTTGGTTATATCCAAACAATTCACCCTAACGGTAATATTACCGTGGTGGAAGGCCAAGGCAGTGCACGCCGTACAGTTGTGCTAACAATCAACGCAAATACAGTAATTACCCGTGCAGGGGTAACCATTAACCGCAACGAATTGCGCGTAAACATGAATGTGCATATTACAATCCCTGCACCGCAATCAACGGTAGCTCAGTCTATAACAGTGCTGCCATAAGATTCAGGGGGGTGGAAAGGCCATGGCAAAAGATACAAGCAAACCAAATGGCCTAAATAGTGGGCCACCAAAAATAAAGACTCTAACACCGGTAAAACCTAACAACAACGAAGATAATAGCCACAATAAGGCGACTTTACCAAAGGTTCGTTTAGATGCTAACAATGATGAACGCTTCTTTCGCGAGGCGCAGCGTGCTATAGCGCAACCGCGGAAACCGACAAAAGCATCTCCGCCGTTGGCGACAAAACAACAGCGACCTAACAAATTGTCAGGCCCTAGGCTTGGCAAGGGCGCAGTTATGCGCGAGCAACGCAGAAAACCCAAATATAGGCTGAACCCGACTGTAAAAAAAGTGTTAAATATTGGGGCGTTTGTTGTAATAGCGGGCGTTCTTTTGATCATGCTGGTGGTTCGTGTCTTTAGTTTTAACGCCTTGGCTATTTTCTTAGATGATCAACATATTGGCTATATGCGGCTTGATAGGGAACTTACTTCTGAGCAATTTCATAATTATGCGATAGCGCATATAGAAGCAAGCCTACGAACTAGTGTTATAGTTGAAGAAACGGTGCGTATAGCTCCTGCACGATGGGTATCTGGCCGTGACATTGCCACCCGAGACGAAATGTTGCGTACATTAAGCCAAGGATTTACGTATCAAATTGTGGCGCGTGCCATATATGTAAATGATAGGCTTGAAGTGATGGTGCGTACAGAATCGTGTGTGGCTGAGATTATACGTTTCAAAGAAGAGCGCTGGATTACTTCCAACACAATTAGCTCTGGGTTTCTAGCAGACTGGCGTGTTGAACCTGTGATTGTAGACCCAGAAACAACCAACCTGCTTTCTCCGCGCGACGCGGCAGAACACATGGATCGCCAGGTGCCTTGGGATATAGAGTACATTGTGCAACCCGGCGACCAGCTTGGTTTCATTGCGTTACGTTTTGACACTACAGCAGACAGCATCGCACTTGTTAATAATATTTCGCTGGATACAATTATAAACCCTGGTGAGTCGTTAATAATCCGTACCCGGCAGCCGTTGCTTTCTGTACGCACAGTGGATGAACATATTACGCTAGAGCAATTGGATTGGGAAACTGAAACACGCGAAAACCCATATATGGCTGCCGCTGCAGTAGTATTTATACAGTATGGACAGTTTGGAGAACAGCGTGTTGTTAGACATGTGGTGCGTATAGACGGCGTTATAGTTGACGAATATGTAGTTGATGCCGTAGAAATTAGCGCGCCAGTTACTGAAATACGTGAAGTAGGTACACGTATACCATAGGTGCAGAAAGGAGATAACAATGCCCAAAATTCTTATTGTAGATGACGAGCCAAGGATTGTTGATATACTAAAGCTTAACTTGCGCAAGCATGGTTACGAAACTATACATGCCCACGATGGGGAAACTGGTCTAGGCCTTGCCCTTGCAGAAAACCCAGACTTACTGCTTTTGGATATTATGATGCCAGGGCTTGATGGTTACGAAGTATGCAGGCGTTTGCGTAAAGTTTCGCAGGTGCCAATAATAATGCTGACCGCAAAAGCAGAAGAAGCCGACAAGGTAATGAGCTTTGAACTTGGGGCGGATGACTATATAACCAAACCCCCAAGTATACGAGAGTTGCTTGCACGCGTTATGGCAAACTTACGGCGTGCGCAAAAGCCGCCAAATATGTCTGCAGGTATAAATCGTCTTATTTTTGGCGAATTGAGTATAGACCTTGATTTGTACGAAATAAAGCGGGGCGAAGATGTTGTGGATCTCACTCGCCGTGAATTTGAACTGGTTAAATTTTTGGCGACACAAAACAATCATGTTTTTACGCGCGAGGCATTACTGGAAAAAGTGTGGGGGTACGAATACTTTGGGGATGTGCGTACAGTAGATGTTACTATTCGCCGCTTGCGTACTAAATTAGAGCTTACACCAGATACCCCAACATATATCTTAACAAAACGCGGCGTAGGGTACCACTTTACACAAGATTTTGGTGACGGTCTGTCGCAATGAATAGCATTAAAATTAAACTGATAGCAATATATTCTGCTGTTATTCTTGTGGTGCTAATTGTAAGTGGCACTGTTATTTTGCTGGATATCCGCAGAATGGAAGTTGGCCGCGCAGAAGGACAGCTTGCAGACCGTGCCAGGCATATAAATACCGAAGTTGTACAGCAATATGACCGTGACCGCTTTATAGATGCGGGCGTTTGGGCAATTCTTATACAAAGCGAGTACGACATTGAAAGTATGATTATGAACGACGTGGGCCTCCCAATTGCGCCGGCAGCATTTATTCACTTGCGCCCCACTAGCCAGGCATTAACATCTGCTGTGGCTGGTGAGGCGCGATTTTCTTCTGGGGATTCTGGAGTGGATGTACGCGGTATTAACCAGCAATGGATAAGCTTTGCAATGCCCGTAACCCATGGCGACGAAACTTTTATTATTTATACCCGTGTTAGCACCCGCTTTATGAACGAGAGCCTTGCCAGTACAGCTTTTACGCTGGTTTTGGTTGTGGGGATTGCGCTTTTGCTGACGCTTTTTTTGTGGTTTTTCTTGGCAAATACACTAACATCGCCGATAGTTGCACTTACGCGCCATGCCAAGGACATTGCAGCTGGCGATTTTTCGCGTGAAATTGCGGTGAAGAGTAACGACGAGCTAGGACAGTTGGCGTTCAATTTTAATCACATGGCACGGGAGCTTAGCAGCACATTAAATAATATGGAAAGCGAACGCAACAAAAGGGAAGCTATTTTGCAAAATACTTCCCATGGGGTATTGGCATATAGCAAAGAAGGCGAGTTGATACACGCCAACAATGCCAGCCTAGAACTGTTGTCTGAAATAGACCTGCAACATGCCCGTTTTAACGATGTTTTAGCATTTCTTGGACTAGAAACCAGTGACGTGTATAATTTAAAATCGGACGATTCCATAGAATCCACATACCAAGACGGGGATTATTTTGTGCATGCATATGTGACATCGTACAGCAGCCAGCCTAATAAAATTGATGGTTTTGTAATTGTACTGCAGGATATCTCGCGTCAGGCAAAACTTGATAACATGCGCAAAGAGTTTGTCGCAAATGTTTCCCACGAGTTGCGTACACCGCTTACATCTATACGCACATATACAGAAACTTTGCTTAATGGCGCAGCCGAAGACCCCCAAATGGCAGAAAATTTCCTAAAAGTGATAGACGAAGAAGCGAATCGTATGACATTGCTTGTATCCGACCTTTTAGAACTTTCGCGGATAGATAGCAAACAGTCTGCACTGGAAATGGACATGGTAGATTTGGTAGGGCTTTTGCGCCTTACGGTGCGGCAAAGCCAGTTTATGGCAACACAAAAAAGCCAAACAATAGCGTTGGACATTTCTGATACGCCATGCTTTGTAGAGGCCAATGCATCGCGAATAAACCAGGTTATTACAAATATCATTTCTAACTCGATAAAATATAGCCCAGAAAACACCACTATTACCGTAACAATGGAAACAACAGAAAAATATTTTCGCATTTTTATTAAAGACCAAGGAATGGGTATCCCGCCGGAGAGCCTTGGGCGTGTTTTTGAGCGTTTTTACCGTGTAGATAAGGCACGTGCCCGCGCAATGGGCGGTACAGGCCTTGGCCTTGCCATTGTAAAAGAGATTATGGAAGAACATGATGGCAGGGTTCACGTGACCAGCACAATGGGGCAAGGTACAACCATGGTGCTTAGGTTTAACAAATATAGCATGGACGATATGGGGGCTGATGACGTATGACAGTTGTGTCTGCAACAAAGTCCCTTATTGTTTTGGGGCTGGCAGCGTTAGCAATTTATTTGGCTGCGCAACTGTGGTTTGTAAATATTACCGACCGCAGCTTTTTGCCGTACCTGCAAGCACGGTTTTCTCAAACTGTATCTGACGGGGGTGCAGATTTTGTGCGCCCGTTCCGTATTATTTATGGCGCGGGCGATGGCTACTTTGACATACAGTACAGCAACATAGCAAATTCTGATACATGGAACTATGGCAGGGCTGTTATTGCTGCGGCGTTAAGTTCTGCTAGTTTTGTTGGCACACACGACACAAGTATGGCACATATTTTGTCGCAACCGGTGTTTATCTACCAATATGCATTTTATATGGACAGTGTAGTTTTGTCGCAAGCATTTAACCAGCGCGAAGGTACGACCCTTACGGGACGTGGGTTATATAACATTCGCGCGGTTGCAGTGCGCCCACCTTATAATGGCAGGACGGCTATCAATGTCTTTTTTATCGGGGATACGCAAGTGCTGGAGTTTTCGCTTGCAATAGACGCGCGCCAACGCGAGGATTTTGGAGTTACTGTGCCATCGGCCGTTTCTTCTCGCCGCCGCTTTGCCCATTCTGGGGATGCGCTTGTATTTGTGCCGCGCTTCCACCGCAATTTTGTTTACAACCCTGTGAGAGTAACTAACCCATACAATAACCACGCGGGGCTTTTGCACCTGGCGTTTATACGCTCACAAATGGAGCATTTTTTCGATAACCCTGCAACTATAAACCATGGGTTAACCAATTTTGTATATACATTTAGCAATTTAAATACCGTTGTGCGTTATCTACCCGGTAATGTGGTAGAGTACACAAGCTTCCGTACAATAGGGCGCGCGTCACCTACAACTTTTTTAGAAGATTTTTCTGCTGCACTTGCATTTGTGGAAGCCGACCCGCATGTGAACATCGAATTCTTTCTTGCCAGGTACGAAATGCAAGGGCGCGAAACTGTTTTTTGGTTCGACTATGCCATTGGCAACTTCCCGCTTATTATGGCAGAACCATGGCCTACACATCCAGATTGCTTGTCACCGCTTACCCACGCCATAGAAGTAACGGTAGATAATGGGCGCGTTGTACGTTACCGCAGGCTTGCATACAACTTTGCACTGGACACAAATGCCATTACCCGCCCAGACTGGGCAATATCTATGGGCGATGCCCCGCTTGGCTTCTTTATTTCCGCGGAGTCGCACATACGGCTGGAGGCGATGTAGCATGGAGTGGGAACGTGCAAAAAGTTATTTAATCATATTTTTTTTACTGCTTAATGCTGGGCTTGGTGTGTTGTTGTTTATGGAGAGCCGCCGATATACAGTGGCACCGGAGCAAGAACGGCTAATACGTACTGTGCTTGACCAAAACGGCATAAGCATGTACACAATGCTCATGCGACGCTTCCCACCTATGCGCCCACTAGAAATTAGAGGGCTTTATTACGATACCGACGCACTACTTTCAATTTTATTTGAAAACCCGTATGCTGTGGAGCAAAGCACTGTATTTGGACAACAAATATTCCAATATGGTGCAAGCATGATGACTATTTCCAATGGGTTTATCACTTACGAAAACCCATATGGCTCCCGTAATAGACCCGGCGCAACAAATGACCTTACCGCAAGTAGTGCCTCTGCTTTAACAAATACATTTGTACGTAGCTATTTCCCCGACTTTAGGCTGGACAGTAACTTTAGGGTTGGAGACAATTTTAGGATAATTTACCGGCAAGAGTACCGTGGGCAGCTTATACATTCTAATTTTATAGAATTTTTGGTTACGCCACTGGGTATAACGATGATAGACATGCAGTTTGGGCAAGTTTTGGGGCATACAGGGTCGTTAGAGCGTATTTTTTCACCGGACGAGGCACTGCTTGTGTTTGTACAGCGCGTGCGTCAGTTTTCACTTGAAGAACCGATGTCTATAGAGCTTATGGATTTGGTGTTTTTTAAAGAATATGTAAGCGACCAAGAGGAAACTTATCAAGCGGTGCCGTTCTACCGTATTTTTACTAAATGCCGTGCGGATAGGCCATTTTTGATAAACGCGTTTACCAATACAATTATTGATTAGCAATTGCAAAATTAGTGTTTTACTGTATAATTAACATAACCACAAAATAACATATAATCACAGGAGGCATTACCATGACAAAAGTAATTATCGACCTTAGCACAGTAGAAAAAGTAAAGGGTTTTGTAAACACAGTTTCGCCACTGGAAGGCGACTTCGACATCGTTTCTGACCGTTATGTGGTAGATGCAAAATCCATTATGGGCATATTCAGCCTGGACTTGGGCAAGCCCCTTACGCTACAAATCCATAACAATGAAGAAAGGGTTCTTGGGTTGTTAGAGCCTTATATTGTAAAGTAAGTTTTGTGAAATTTTAAAAGAGCTACCGCAGTTAGCATTTAAACAACAGATGCTCACTGCGGTAGCTTTTTTTGTTGGCTAGAAAAAATGCCTATATACTAATGAGGTTTACGGTTGGCTGTACGGCTATCTACTTATTCTCGGTACGTATTGGAATATAAACATAATTTGGACCATCCCCAGAATTGGTATAGTAATCAAAAACTATATCAACATCAGGATTTTGAACATATCCGTTTGATTTTGCGGCACTATGAAGAGGTGCGTCATCTTCTGCATAATATTCCCACATTCCGTAGTTGCTCCTGCCGAATAACGCATTGTCGGATTCCTCGCTAACTTGCACGCGCAACCATAGTCCAGCCGCTGCAGTAAACAATTCGTACCTATCGTCTTGTTCGCCAGAATATGTTTCTTGTGCGACCATCATGCCACAAGGTTTATCATCACGAGCATAGTTAATTGAAAGACCGGCAGTGTAATCGGGGTTTATAAGGTCTTTTTTTACAACATCGCTAAGCTTAGTGTAATAGCGATTTCTAGTCCCATCAGTATCGGACTCGTCGCTATTATTCTCTGCATAGTCAATACAGCCCACCCAAATAACATCGGGGCGTTCTACCACTTCAAATCCCACACCTTTATAGGTTATGGTTTTTACCAGTTTTTCGATAGCATTGTTTGTCATAATCTTCACTCCTTTTATTTTTTAGCAGTTTCGGGAACGAAACGCTTATTCGCTGCAACCAACTTTTTCAAAATCTCTAACTCTTTTGCATTAGGATTTGTTACCGAAAAAGAACAGCTTTCAGGGAAAAGTTTACCTACATATATTTTATTAAGTTTTGTGCAATATTTGCCACTGGGGCTGCATTTTCTACAGGGTTTTACATTTTTCCAAATAAACTCCTTTGTTTCGTCACAATCCATAAACTCATCCATGTATTTGCAATCGTGACCGTCTAAGTCGCCTACTGACCAATCCCCGACCTCAAAACCACTCTGCCATACATGCTTACCTCCGCCAAGGCCAATTCCACATGTCCATTTGCCTTTTTTACCGGAAACCTTCCAATTGTTCCCGGATTTCCAGCGGGGATTCATGTCGTTTTCATACAAAAACTTAATAAAATCCATAGCGTTTTGAAGTCTCTCTCCTTCAAGAAAACTGCCAACTACATCTTCGATGGGTGGCTTGCTGTGCTTCTGCTCTGCAATTAATTTCAGGTAATCTGTTTTTTCCGGCATTATTTATTCTCCTTCGCTAAGATTTTTTCAAATTGTTCGATTGCATCTATATCCTTTTGCATTGCCCTGCGTCCTTCGTCAGCAAGTATCTTTCTGGCGGCTGGGTCGCGGAATTTTTCATATCCATTTTCATCAATCGTAAACCCTTGCGACCACAGAAATCCACCGTAATCAGCGCAAACATCCAATGCGGCAACTGCGGCTGTAAGCTCCTCGCGCCACTCGGGGAATTTTTCTGCCAACGCACGATAGTATGGTAATGCTTCTTTGCGACCATATATTTGACACAGACCATCGCAATATATGCACATTCTGCCATCAGGCATCCCCAACTCATCAAGAGATAATGCGGAAAAGTCGTCATGTTCAAGCATACGTAAATACGACTCCCACGCGGCGAAGCCGACTTTTTTCCCGTTCATTTCATCTGTCCTGTGGGCAAGGGATACAATTAGTCTAAAAAGGTCAAGTGCCCGCTCTCTTTCGGGCGCAAGTTCAACTTTTTCTTTGAGTAGAATATACTCCGTTATCGTTTTTTCCCAGTCCGCTAAAAGAACCGTTTCAGAATCTATATGAACAGCCAGCGTAGGAACGTGATTTTTACAGATTATTTTATGTCCATTGTCCTCGTATCCAATAACAATATTGTATCTATGTGTTTCTGCATCCATATACAAAACTGGGTAGCCTTTGTCGATGGCGGCAACAAAGTCTTGCCTAATTTGTTCGTTGTCGGTGTTTAATGGGCTGCCATCTTTGTCGCGATGCACAGTAATGTATTTTGCCACCCAACCAATGGCTTTCAATAGTCGAACCTCTGCTTCAAAGGGCGTTTCGTTGATGCTGTCCATTGCTTCGTTGCCATGCACCCATTCCCCGTCTGTCCAGCAAAAACGGTTACTCATGCCACTGTATGCAGCCAGTTCAGCCTTGTCCGTTTCTTTACCTGCAGCAGAAAAAGTCGCTTCCAGCAGATTGATGATGTAGTTTACTTCATTGCCATAGTTGTCAATCACCGGGATGTTAGGAATAATCCTTCTGCTCATACCAAAACCACCTTTAATAAATATTTTTATTGAAAGTGGATAATAGTGTTCTAATTGAGTATCGGATGTTTTTGCGGCCGTTGGTGTAACTCCGTGAAACCGTGTAAAGGCTTTGGTAAAGCTGTCTGGCGAATCGTACCCGTATTTTAACGCAACATCAATGACTTTAGCTTGCGTGTTTATTATTTCATTGCCAGCAAGTGTCAATCTTCTGTTGCGGATATACTCGCTTACGGAAATCCCCGTCACAATATTAAAAACACGTTGAAAGTAATCGGCAGACGAATGGATATGGCTTGCCACATCATCAACCGATATGCTTTCCAACAATTTGTTTTCAATATAGTTTATTGCTTTTTGCGCATCATCTACCCAATTCATTTTATCGCCTCCAAAAACATTATATCGAGGGTGCATGAGCATGTCCCGACATTTTTCGGTTTTATTTGTCCAGTATATAATTACAATTCAATATTTAACGATTCATTCAAATACTCCGTAACGGCGCACAAAATAATTCCTATCCACAGTATAGCATAGAACCACGCCACTTTTTTGGACTGTAAAAATGGCTAGACCTCGGTCAGCGCGGGGTGACAAATTTAAAAAGCAGCGTATCTACGCCGCTTTTTTATAACCAAAAATTATCTTGACGGTTGATAGCACGGCATAGATACTGTAACCACACAGTCACCAGCCACATCTTTTTCCATTGCCATTTTGCCACCTATTTGGGCAATAAGCCATTCGCATATACCCAGCCCAAGCCCATTACCATGTGGTTTTGTTTCGGATTTGCAATTGCAAGAGTTGATTACTGTAATTTGCAAACTATCAGGCTGCCCGACTGCATATACTTTTATGTGGCCTGTGCCTTGAGCTGCTTCTGCCGCATTTTTAAAAAGGTTGGAGAATACAAGCCGCACATACGCTTCGTTTGCATAACATATCAGTGACGATTGTATGTTTATAACAAAGGAAATACCAGGTATCGCAACCTGGTATTCCCCCAGCATTTGGATTAACATATCAGACAAGTGAATGTCGCATGGGTGTGAAGGGGTGTGCGCCGCGTGAAGCAATTCTTGCACTAAGTTGCTAATGTCTATCAGCGATTGCTGTATGCGGTTACAGTATTCGTTTACTTCCGGCAAGGGGCTTGCCTGGCGTATGAGTCCAACATACGCCAGTGCCAGTGCGGCAGGGTTTTTTATCTCGTGTGCAAGTATGGTTGCCATTATTTCCGCGCTTTTTACATCCGTTATCATATCACCTTTGTGGTAGGGCAATTGTCCTGCCTGCGACAATAAGGTCGGGGTTTTCTATGCCGTTTAAGGCAAGGATTTCGTTTACCATGCCGGCATCGCCAAAAAACATGAGGCTAATGCCAATCAAGCTGTCACCTGGCTGTATTGTGTAGGTTAGTGGTATGGCGGGAATCAAAGCTTCCTGCTCTACATACGCGGGTGCGGTTGATGTTGGTGGCACATATGGCGGGGGGGCAGGTGGCGTGGCAGGCGGAGGTTCTGATTGCCCAGCCGGCGGCTGTGCCGGGATGTATGGCGATGGCTCTGTAGTTGGCGGTGCTTCCGCAAAAGCAGGTGCAATATCCGGGTTAGACATTTGCGCAAACAAATTACGGTGTGCGGTAACAAGCTGGCGTATTTCATTTTCCATACGGTCGATTCTGTCCTGGTTGCGAATAAGCCCAACACCCATGACAAATGACACAACAAACAGTACCGCGCACAGGCTTGCCAATAACCCAGACGGGCGGCGTTGCTCTGCTTTTGCGCTGCGGCGGATAGCGCGGCTGGCAGCGTGGCGGCGGATAATTTCTTCGGGTGGGGTGTCGTCGTATTCTGCATCATATTCGGTGTCGTATGCTTCGAATGTTTCTGGCTCTTCGAGTTCTGTAAGCTCACGGAAACCATCGTCCGGTTTAAGTTCCACAAAAGTTGGCGGCTTGGCAGTATAGTCTATGGATTTATTGGTCAGCATGTATTCGTGCATGTTAATATTTTTTTCGTAATATACAAAGTATCCGCCAAGGTCTTTTAGCCTGTCTGCCGGGGTTATGGCGCGTGGGTTTGCCGCATAAAATGCATTGGCGCGTTCAAGCGGGTCGGTCACAAACAGCACTTGATACGGTTTTGTAAACTGGCGCAAATGGTACGACCCATAATGCTGATTTAAATATGTTCCGTAACTGGGTTGCGATTGCATCCAACCTACAATTTCTAACCCTGGGAAATGTTCTTCCAGCATTGTTTCGGCATATTCGGCACTCTTGTGCGAAAAACGCATGTAGCCTTCTACCTTTTCTGCATACATGCCATAAATCGCACCGGATATAAATAGGAACGACTGGCCGTCTATCAGCATATTGCGCCCCACTAAATAGGCAATACGCTCTTCGTACCCGCCGGCAGTCGCGTATTGGTGCAAAAATGTACAAACGTAGTCTTCCATGTAGATGCGCAGCCCACTTCCTATGCTGCCTATTTGCTTTATGTTGGAAGGTAATGTAAAATCGTGCATGTACCCCGCTCCTTTGTTTTGAGTTTAGTACAAGCTTACTACAAGCAAAAGGAAATAATTGGTAAATTTTGCAGGGTGAAATTTTTTTTATCTCCCACGCACCGACTGCATGCGACATTAATGAGAAGGAAGTGACCCTATGTACGAATTTTACCGCTTAAACAAGCAAAAAATCGACCGCATTTTGTTCTTGATTCTTATAACGGTTGTAGTATATTTGCTGTTTACAACGTTGTTTAACTTTCTTGCGCCGTTTATTTTTGGGCTGTTGATTGCGTTGTTAGCAGAGCCATTAGTAAGGCTTGCGGTAAATAGATTAAAGTGGAAACGCTGGGTTGCTTCGCTGGTTTTCTTGCTGCTTTTTATCGGTATCATTAGTAGCATTGGTGTATGGCTTGTTATCACGCTTGCAAACCAAGTAGAGGCATTTGTCACTTCTGCCCCCGAGCATATAGAGGCTTTTAGCGAACGGCTTGATGCCTTTAACGCATGGATGTTGCGCTTCCAGGAATCGCTGCCAGAGGATATGGATATCCCAAATATCCAAGATATGATGTTAAGTGTTGTCACATCTTTCTTGGGGGACGGTGCAATTGGCCATGGTATGCGCATTGCAACAGTAATACCCAACTTCTTTTTAAACACGATAATCATGCTGATTAGCGCGCATTTCTTCATCGCTGACCGCGATGTTATTTTTGCCGCAATACGCAAGGCCTGCCCAAAATGGGCGTTGGGGCAAACATCACAAATAAAAAAAGGGCTATCTAAAGCCATGGGCGGATACTTCCGCGCGCAGTATATTCTGATGATGATTATCGGGATTATCAGCATTGCAGGGTTGTTAATATTACGTAATGAATACGCACTATTCCTTGGGCTATTGTTTGCGGCACTCGATTTCCTGCCTATTGTCGGCATAGGTGCCGTCCTTATACCGTGGGCTTTAGTGAGTTTTGCCATGGGTAATGTTTACCAGGGTGTGGGGCTTGCGATAATGTACGGGGTTATCACCATTGTGCGCCAGGTGTTGCAACCCAAGATTTTGGGCGACCAAATGGGCGCGCACCCGCTGGCATCACTAATGTCGATATTTATTGGCTTCCGTATTTTTGGGCTTTTGGGGTTGGTTATTGGCCCGTCATTGCTTATGATTTTTGTTGCCATTTTTGAAACGCAAGAACCTACGACAGAAGGGAAGAAATAACATATGTACGAAACACAACAAAAAAAAGAGAGGTTTATCCTGATTGCCGTGGAAAAAGACGGCACAGATAGTGAAACAAATTTGAACGAGTTAAGTTTGCTTGTTGATACCGCAGGTGCAGAAGAAGTAGGACGCATTATACAAAAACGCGACGCAATGCACCCCGGGCATTACTTGGGCAAAGGGAAACTTGACGAAGTAATGGCACTGGTGGATGCACTTGACGCTGACGCCATTGTTGCCGATGACGAACTGACCGCCAGCCAGCAACGCAACCTAGCCCAGCGGCTTAATGTAAAAGTGCTAGACCGCACAATGGTTATTTTAGATATTTTTGCACAGCGCGCCCAAACTGCAGAGGGTAAAGCGCAAGTGGAACTAGCGCAGCTAAAATATAGCCTTTCGCACCTTATTGGGCTTGGGATATCGTTGTCGCGACAGGCGGGTGTGTCTGCCCATGGTGGCGTGGGTAACCGCGGCCCGGGCGAAAAAAAGCTGGAACTAGACCGCCGCCACATTCGCAACCGTATAGACCAGCTTAACAAAGAACTTAAAGAACTGCGCGAAAACCGCGCTGTGTTGCGCAAAAAGCGTGAAAAGCAAGACATCCCTGTTGTGGCACTGGTTGGCTATACCAACGCCGGAAAGTCTACATTACTTAACGCACTAACAGGCGCAGGCGTACTTGCGGAAGACAAGCTATTTGCCACATTGGATACAACCACTCGCAAGGTAGAAATACCAAATGGCGGCGCAGAATTGCTTTTTACCGACACGGTAGGCTTTATCAACAAACTGCCGCACCATTTGATACAGGCATTCCGTGCCACATTGGAAGAAACACGGTTTGCGGATATCCTTGTGCATGTGGTAGACGCATCTTCGCCACAATGCGCCCAGCAAATGGACACGGTATACGCAACGCTAAAAAGCCTGGAGTGCTTGGACAAACCAATCATAACTGCGTTAAATAAAATGGACATGATAGAAGGCGCAGCAGAACCAGACCCCGTTGCAGTATATTCGTTACCGATATCCGCACGCGAAGGTACAAATATACCTAAATTATTGGCGGCAGTAGAAAAAGTGATAGACTCTATGCGCAGCAAAATAACGGCATTGATACCATACGCACACGGCAGCTTAGTCAACCAGATTTATGCCACATGTAAAGTGCTGGATACCCAAAATCGCGAAGACGGCACATATATGGAGTTTTATGCGACAAGTGAAATTGCGGCAAGGGTTGCGGAATTTAGGGTGACGGAATAAAAAAATAGGCGTTTGGATGCCCAAACGCCTATTTTTTATTTTAAAGGCTTTCTATTTCAACGGTTTCATTGTTGGGAAAAATATCACATCGCGGATAGAATCCGAATTGGTGAGCAACATAAACAGCCTGTCTACTCCAACACCAAGCCCACCGGTTGGTGGCATACCATACTCAAGTGCCAGTAGGAAGTCGTGGTCTGTCATGGCGGCCTCGTCTTCGCCGGCATCGCGGAGTGCTTCTTGATGCGCAAAGCGCTGACGCTGGTCAATTGGGTCGTTAAGTTCGGAGTATGCGTTGCCCATTTCGCGGCACATGATAAACAGCTCAAACCGTTCTGTGTATTCTGGGTTATCCGGTTTGCGTTTGGTTAACGGGGATATATCCGTTGGGTGATCCATGATAAACGTCGGCTGGATAAGGTTCTTTTCCACAAACTCGTCAAAGAACGACTCCAAAATGTTGCCTTTGCCATGGTGCGGCTCAAAATGCACATTGTGTTGCTTTGCCACTTCCCGCGCCGCTTCCAATGTTGGAATTTGAGCAAAATCTACGCCGGAATACTGACGGACGGCGTCCACCATTGTTACCCGTGCAAACGGTTTGGATAAATCTATCGTGTGTTCGCCACAGGTTACAACTGCGGTGCCAAGCACGTCCAACGCAACCTGGCGGAACATAGACTCGGTGAGTTCCATCATTCCGTGGTAGTCTGTATATGCCTGGTAAAGCTCAAGCATTGTAAACTCTGGGTTATGTTTGGTGCTCATTCCCTCGTTACGGAAACAACGCCCCAACTCGTAAACCCTGTCCAGCCCGCCAACAATTAGCCGCTTTAGCGGTAACTCCAGCGCAATGCGCAAGTACATATCCAAGTCTAAAGTATTGTGGTGCGTCAAAAACGGGCGTGCTGTGCCGCCAGCCCCAGCAGAAACCGTTTGCAATACAGGTGTGTCCACTTCCAAAAAGCCGCGCCCATCCAAAAACGAACGTATCGCTTTGAGTATCGCCGTGCGTTTTATAAACGTATCCTTAATTTCCGGATTTACAATCAAGTCTACATAACGTCTGCGGTAGCGTGCTTCTGTGTCGGTTAGCCCGTGCCATTTTTCCGGTAAAACTTGCAGGCTTTTTGCAAGCAAAGTCACGCTTTTTGCACGGATAGAAACTTCGCCCTTTTGCGTTTTAAACACTTCGCCGCTTATGCCAACAATGTCACCAATGTCATATTGCTTAAACGCATCGTAGGCTTCTTCGCCAATGCCGTCGCCACGTACATAGGACTGTATACGCCCGGTTTTGTCCTGCACGTCTACAAAGGCAGCCTTACCCTGCACACGCTTGGTCATAAGGCGCCCTGCAATGCTAACGGCCGTGCCTTCAAATTTTTCAAAATTATTGTGAATATCGCCACTATGGGCAGTCACATCATACGTTGTATGGTGGAAAGGGTCTGCCCCCGCGGCTTGCAGGGTCTCCAGCTTTTCCCTACGTACGCGCTGTTGCTCGTGTTCGCTTTCTGGCTGGATGGGTTGTATATCTTGGTCTGTCATTCGGGTTCTCCTTACAAAATTGCTAAGATTTCGTATTTAATTTGCCCTTGTGGTGCGTCCACGGTAATAATATCCCCAAGTTTACGCGAAAGTAATGCAACCCCAAGCGGCGACTCGTTAGAAATACGTCCGCCCATAGGGTCTGCCTCGGTAGAGCCTACAATTAAGTATTCGCACGCTTCGTTAAACTCCATATCTAACACCTTAACTTTGCTACCAATGCTAATAGAATCGGCATCCAAATCATCTTCATTAATAACCTCGGCATTGCGAAGCATTTTTTCAACCAGTGCAATGCGGGCTTCAATTTCTGCTTGTTCTTCTTTGGCGGCGTCATATTCCGCATTTTCGGAAAGGTCGCCTTGGGCGCGCGCCTCCTTAATTTTGCCTGCAACATCTTTGCGGCGTACTACCTTTAGCTCCAGCAGCTCTTCTTCAAGTTTTTTTAGCCCGTCATATGTCAGAACGGTCTTTTTTTCTGCCACTTCTCTCACCTCATAATATTTTTATTGTAATAACGTTAAACAGAGCCCGCGTTTACTACAACGCCAGCTCTGGTCTTTTTAAACAAGAAAACGGATTTACCGCTTCATTTCAAATGGATTATATCTCCGTCGGAATCCGTTGTCAATTGCGAATGGCTGTTTTAGCATATCAATCTAAAATTTAGTAGAATTTCGTAAAAGCCGGAACGATAGAAGTATTTTCTTTTGGCGTAATTTATGTAATAATGTCATAAATAAACAAATGAAAACTTAGGGAGGATTTTTATGTTAAAGAAACGCATAAAACAAATTATTCTTTTTGCAGTCGTTGCTATTTTTGCATTGCAGCCGTTGGCGGTTTTTGCGGAAGCAACATACCAAAACCACTGGGCAAACGAGTACATTAATCTGTTGCAACAACTGGGCATTGCCCAGGGCGACAGCGGCGGAATGCGCCCCAACAGCGGTATTACCCGTGCCGAGTTTGTTGTGCTGGTAAACCGTACTTTTGGGTTCGAGACAAATATAGAAGCGGCGGAAGCCAACTTTGCAGATGTGGCA
>Ga0131853_10000222_pt1 | contig 101401 bp, 84 predicted proteins | sample TergutLab28metaG_FD_92764 | JGI IMG/M metagenome (GOLD analysis project Ga0131853, IMG submission 92764) | Labiotermes labralis P1 segment gut microbial communities from Petit-Saut dam, French Guiana - Lab288 P1 (version 2) (version 2) | ecosystem: Host-associated > Arthropoda: Insects >...
CGTACGAAGCGTTTAGGTAGATTCATGCGATAGGAAAACGCCATTTGCCAGGGTGACAACCCGCAGCAAATGGCTTTTTCCTTCGCATGAAGCTGCCTAAACATCAGCGAAGTAGCGGAAAAATCAACTCATTGCCCGTCCATGCGACAACCCACTCATGCAAAACCGCCACAAATAAAATTCACGTATTACAACACAATATATGTACTTTTTTATGCTTGCGCTAGTCATTTTAGCGTGGTTGTCATACAAAGGAAAATAGCCGCCCTCCGGATAAGGTAACGGCTATTTCTTCATCTAGTTTTTAACTATTTGGGTTTGGTCATACCGTCCCCGGCCTGTGGTACATAAAACTTGTGGGTGTTTCACGCCCACTTTTTTATTTATATCCCTATTTTATTAGAGTTATGCCAATTTGTCAAACTTTTTCACCTAAAATCTGATTTTCACGTTAACTCAACTTCTTGCAAAATGCAAGAAGTTGAATGACAACAACATGTTTTTAAACAAACGCAATTCAAATATTTTCCACATAGAACTTAATCCATAACTATTGAGTATTTAGGCATGATGTGGTATGGTGTGACACGAATGGTTTACATGCCAAGCGTGGGGGGTGGTTTTGGTGCGCAAAAGTAGACTTATAATTATTGCCATAGTATTTGCTTTACTATTGACAGGACTAGTCGTGTATTTTGCTTTTTTCTCATCAGATGCTGACCTTGAGATGCATTTTTTGGGTGAAGCTGAAGCGGTTGCCATCACGCCAATTACATATTTTGACGGTATTTCAAATCCACAGCATGTGTTTGACGAGCTGTATAACCCCATGGGCATTGCGATGATGGGGTCATATTTGGTTGTAGCAGATTCTATGGGCGACCGTATACAAATTTTAGATAATAGCGGCAATGCGCGTGTAGGGCTGCCGGGGCGGTTTGGCCTATCTTACAATCACTCGGGCGCATTTATAGACGGCTTTCGCGAATACGCAATGTTTATGAAACCCTCTGGCGTTTTTGTCACGCCTGACGGGGATATCATCGTCAGTGACGCGGGCAATCACGCGATTCGCAAAATCATCGGAGAGTTTGTTATCACCATCGCAGGCAACGGCATCAGCGGATTTCAAGATGGAATGGAAACACAGGCGCAATTTAACCAGCCACGTGCCGTAACCATGTGTCCGGATGGATATATATATGTAGCCGATACGCTAAACCATGTTCTGCGCCGCATAAGCCCTGACGGTCATGTCACACGCTTTGCCGGGTTGCCTGGTGAAAGCGGATTTAACGACGGGGCGTTGTCGGAAGCCAGATTTTTTCAGCCGTCCGGCCTTTACATGACGGCGGAGCGGGTTTTATATGTGGCTGATTCCGCAAATCACGCCATCCGCAAAATAGAAAACGGCATAGTCAGTACAGTGGCAGGGCAACCTGGCGCACCCATTCGCTTGTCAAATTATTTTGAAGGTGGATATATTGACGGAGATAATAACAATGCCCGTTTCGATTTCCCCAGGGATATCGCATTGCTGCCAGATGGCTCTATTGTGGTAGCGGATAGCCTAAACCACGCCATCCGCATGATTACGCCGGAAGGTACGCGGACATTGCTTGGCGGCGGCATCGCGGGACGCGTACGCGCCTCTGCCGAAAATTTGCAACTCACCAGACCCGAAGGTATTGCCACAGATGGCGAAACGCTGTTTATATCCGATACGATGAACAACCGTGTATTAGCCATACCACTCACCGAAAGACTATTAACGGGCCGCCCGTCCCGTGGACAAATGCTGGTTGAAACAGGGCTCACCGTCAATTCACGGTTCGCTTTTCGTGGGGATATACGCGTATTTTGGGGGAATCAAAGAGTGGATATGGGCAGGGTCCAGCCTTGGATGGTGGGTGACTCCATATTTGTTCCTGTGCGCCCGTTGCTTGAAGCATTGGGGGCAACCGTGCATTTGGATGAATCAACTGGTGCGCTTTCTATATTCATCGGTGATACCGCTACCGTGCTTGCCCTAGACACAGATTATTTTATTATGCGCGGCGTCATGGTCACTACGTTAAACGAGTTAATTCGTCTGTTTCCATATACGATAGAATGGTTTCCTGAACTGAGTCTTATTGTACTTCATATACCGCAAGACCTGAGAGAAGGATAAGTATGTATAAAAATCTTAAAATTCTACTCCCTGTGATGCTTTTTATTTTGTTTGGCTTAGCACAGTATTTTGCGTTGTTTCCAATGTTAAATCATATCATCTATGATAATGTGCTCATTTCCTCCCGCGCCGCCGCGGATAATATCATCATCGTCGGTATAGATGAACGCAGTATCAATGAAATTGGTCACTGGCCCTGGCCGCGTTTCTTTATGGCAGAAGCTATCACACAGTTGACAGAAATGGGCGCAGCGGCGATTGGAGTCAACGTGCTGTATGATACCACAGGCACTGTACCTGAATACGATGAGGCATTACTGACCGCCGCCGCCGCGGCAGATAATCTGGTGCTGGGTGGTATGGGTCTATTAAGTCCGTTTCAATCTGCCGATAATTTATTAGAAATAGATTATTATGTACTGCCCTTTGGCGAGTTGGGAGAGATTGCAACCGTCGGATTTTTGAATGTGATACCCGATGAAACGGACGGAGTCATACGCCGTTCTGTAAGCACTTTCCGTTTTGGGGATATCACAGTGCATTCCTTTCCTTTTGAAGTATATCGCACATTCCGCCGCAGTATGGGGCAAAGCGCGGCGGCCGATATCCCATTGGATGCCCATGGGCAGATTCCTATCCGCTATGTGGGTGGGCCGCAAAGCTTTACTGCCGTATCTTTTTGGGGTGTAATCAATGGATATTATCCCCCTGCCATGTTTAGAGACGCGATTGTTCTCATTGGCCCCTATGCGCAAGGCATTGGCGAAAGCCATTTTATCACGCCAATGGAACGCAGTATCGCCACCCATGGTGTAGAACTTTACGCCAATATTATTCAACATTTTCTGGAAGGTATTTTTGTCGTTGACGCCCCTTGGTGGGTTCACTTAGCAGTGCTGGCTTTTTGCGTACTGGTGGTTATTTTCCTGTTTCAGCGAGTAAAGCCATTGATGGCTTTTATCATTATGGTCATACTGATTGCCGCACTGCTTGTGGGCGCAAGACTCACATATGACCATCTTCATATGATTGTACATGTTGGCCATATCATACTATTTTTGGTCATATGTTATTTGTCTCATCTGGTGATTAGCATGTTAGCGGCACAAAATGACAAACAACAAATCAGAGACCTTTTTGGGCGATTTGTCGCGCCGGAAGTGGTGAATGAAATTATTGCCGGCGGTGTGGATATTCAGCTTGGCGGTGTCGTGAAAGAAATTACGGCATTGTTTGTAGACATCCGTGGATTTACCGCTTTTTCAGAGGCCAATCCACCGGAAAAAGTGGTGGGCATGGTCAACCGATATCTGGGGTTGACAAGTCGTTCCATTCAACAAAACAACGGAACCATTGATAAATTTATCGGTGATGCCACCATGGCATTGTTTAACGCACCAAACGATGTACCCAATCACGCGCTGCACGCGGTCAAAGCGGCCTGGGCAATGAAAAAAGGCGCGGCTGCACTGCAAGATGAAATTTTAAAAGAATACGGCGTGGACTTGCAGTTTGGCATCGGCATCAACACGGGTGTTGCCGTCGTGGGCAATATGGGTTCTGACTTTCGCATGGACTACACTGCCATCGGTGATGCGATTAATACCGCGGCACGTCTGGAATCCAGCGCGGAAAAAGGGCAAATTATCATATCTGACGCGACATACCAGCAAGTCAAATCACATGTTGAAGTCAAAATGCTGGGTACACTCAGCTTAAAAAATAAGAGTGTGGGGATTTTAGTTTACAGTGTTGAAAATGTATTCAACGAGGGGGAACTGCAATGACAAAAAAACATATCTGCTTCATGCTTGTTTTTTCAATGATTCTTATATCTTTTCCAAACTTTGTCGCCATACGGGCGGCAGCTGACAGCCCAAGAATCGAAGCTGTGCGCGGCGAAGTTTTCGTGCAAAGGATAGGCGGGCATAGCCTCACCGCTGTATACCGTGGTATGCCTATTTATGACGGTGATGTGATTATGACAGGCATTGATTCCACTGCCACGGTCATTTATTATGGGCAAATGATTATCATGGGTGAATTGACCACACTGTCTATTAACGCGGTCTGGCAACGTCATGGACGAAACAACAGTGCGATTACACTGGTGGAAGGCATGATAAAAGTGCGCGTAGACGTACGGCTTGACGACGGCTCTAACAATATGGTTCAAGCGGCAGGCACCATCGTGGGTGTGCGCGGTACAAAGTACATCTTGACTTACCGCCGCATGATTTTTGACGATGGCGAAGTTGGCGTAGGCAACCCTTTTGTGCGTATGCTGGTCATTGACGGTGAAATTATCGTAGACCTGCCCGACCCAGACCATTTGGGCGCAGTCGCTTCTTTTTTAGTCACACCGCATGGTATGCAGCGGCTGTCCGAAGATATACAAGGCAGACAAACATTTGATGAAGTAGAAGATATTCCGGAAATGTTTGCGATTCCATTGGAAAGCCTAGACTTGACCATTCTTGAAGCCATACGGAACGACCCACAGGCGATGGCACAAAACCCAGAGCTTTTTAGCCGTATAGAAGAAGCCATTGTATTGCGCAGGGAAGAAGACGAACTAAGAAGGCAAAACCTGCAAGAACGGCCTGCACCGCAGATTATTGTCGCCTCCCAGGCGGCAGAAATACTGCCCAATTTGCAGCCGCCTTCGGCTATGCCCATTGCACCAGAGCTTCCTGATGTTCCTGTGTCTCTGATACCTTCTACTCCACCAGAGCCGCCCGCACCGCCAGCTACACCTATTTCACCAGAATCACCTGCGCCGCCAGTTCCTTCTGCTCTACCAGAGCCTCCTGCACCACCAGCTACTCCCGCTCTACCAGAGCCTCCGGCACCACCGGCTACTCCCGCTACACCAGAGCTGCCGGCACCACCAGCTACTCCCGCTACACCAGAGCCTCCTGCACCGCTGGCTCCACCAGAGCTTCCCGCGCCACCGGCTCCTCCTGCACCGCCAGAACCTCCCGCACCACCAACTCCTCCCACGCCGCCGATACCACCCGCGCCGCCAACGTCTATCACTCCGCCAGAATCTTCGGATCCGGATCAGAATCCTGACTCTAATCCCATACCTAATCCGCCGCCTCTACCTCCTCCTCCACAACCACCTGTTGAATATCCCACCGAAGAACCACCTACTGAATACCCCACCGAAGAGCCTTCTACCGAACCACCTACCGAAGAGCCTTCTACCGAACCACCTACCGAATACCCCACCGAAGAGCCTTCTACCGAACCACCTACCGAATACCCCACCGAAGAGCCTTCTACCGAACCACCCACCGAATATCCCACCGAAGAGCCTACCACTGAACCGCCCTCGGAATATCCAACAACAGAACTTCCCACCATCCCTGACCCTCCAACATCTCCGCTGACAATGACAATCAACAATCCTTATACCAATCCAGCAATCCGTACACTTATACCCATTGCCAGCAGCGATAATGTTTACACCAATACACTCACTTTCACCGTAGAAGTCAGCGGGCTTACAACGGCGGGATTATCAGAGGATATGCAGTTGTCCATCGGCGCAATAAATGGTCTTTCATTTAACGGGCATAATATAGAGGGGGATTTTGATAATGGCACAAGAACCTTCACAGTGACCGTAACCTATGATGATTTGGACGCCACTTTCGTAAACACGATTCAAAGTATCTCCATTGACCTACTCGGCCTAGGTCTATATGTATACAACGACGGGCCGCAAACCACCTCTGTCAACATCCTTGATGGGCAAGCCGCTGCACGTTCTATTCCTATCACCAACGATAATATCCACGCATTCAACACGTATCTTACCGACGATGGAAAAGCTGTTTTGCGTGAACGGCATTTTGTATTAGTTGAAGATATAACCAACCTTGGCAGTTGGACGCCAATCCCCAATTTTAATGGTGTGTTTAACGGAGACCGCCATACCATCAGCGGGATGATTCTATCAGGCGCGACCAATCAAGGTATGTTTAGTCAAGTATTGTCTGATGGTGTAGTAACAAACGTTGGTTTACTTGATTTACAAATGGGTGGTGTCTCTGCTGCTGCCGCTGGCGGTATTATCGCAGTGAATCACGGAAGAATCGAGAATAGTTTTGTGGACGGCGGCAATATCAATGGCTCTGGTGCATCCATTGGTGGTCTTGTTGGCAATAATATGCCATCGGGTATCATATCAAACTGCTTTGCACGTATTAATATAACCGCTAGTTCCAGTAATATCGGCGGCATTGTAGGGGCAAATGGTGGGACACTAGAACACAATGTGGCATTAAATCAACAAATAACCTACTCAGGTGGGCGCGTTGGACGTATAGTGGGTCTCACTACTGGAGTTACAACCAACAATTACTCACTAGGTACAATGATATTCAACCCACCAAATCCAGCAGGGCCAATAGCTGGATACCATGGCATCACCATTACCAGCGGTAACATTGACACGGTGCAAAACATGCTGAATACAGCCCACGGGTTGAACGCGCCAATATTGAGTGGAATTGCCGGTATGTCGTTTGCCTATTTACCAATTCAATCCAGCATTGACCTGCCGACGGATGAGCCAACAGACGATTCAACCAATAATCCAACAGACGACCCAACGGATACCCCGACAGATAACCCAAGCGACAACCCAACAAACAATCCAACAGACGACCCGACAGACAACCCAACCGACGCGCCTACCAATAGCCCTGACAAAAACCCAACAGACAATCCAACCGACAACCCCAGCGAAGATGCAGACGATGAAACAGAAGACGACGCAGATGAAAGCAAGCAAGATCCTCCGTATACAAAGAAAGATGATGAACCTTCTGGTGATGATACTCAAGAAGACCATTCAATAGAATGATAAAGGGGACACACTTTGATGAGCACAGACAGACACGTCTATGACATTGAGAAAATTTTTGAGGTTGTTTTAGCATTCAACAGCGTAAACGACCTCACAGAACTGCTGAATATCATATTGACTAAGATGATGGAAATCACGTTTTCAGACGCAGGCACATTATATACTATTGATGATGGCAAACTGCATTTCCGTATTATCAGAAACGAAACATTGGGTATTTTTCAGTCATCCGAAAAAGATGAAATTCACCTGCCGCCCATCACTTTGGACAAATATAATATCCAAAACGTCAGCGCGTATTGCGCAATCAAAAATGAAGTCGTGTTGGTGGATGATGTATATGGCAAAAATGAACGCTTTAATCTTTCAGGGCCAAAAAATTATGACAAACTGACGGGATATCACACAAGGGCAATGCTGGTACTGCCCATTTGCGTCCAACGCGGCAGCGATGAAGAGGTGCTTGGGGTCATACAATTGATAAACCCTACTAATCCAGTATCGGGTGATCCTGGCGTTTATGGTCATATCTATACCCCACCCATTGTGCCTGCCCTAACCAAGATTGCGGGAAATACACTTTCAAACCTGACCTATGTCAAAGAATTGCAGCTTATTTTACGCTCATTCGCAGGGGTCATGACACAGGCAATCGACGAACGCTCACCATACAACAATAACCACACGCAAAACGTGGCACACTATTGCGAACGATTTGCCAAGTATCTTGGCAATACATTCCCGCGAGGTCATAAATTTCACTTTGATAAATTGCACAGGGAGAGTCTTACGCTTGCGGCTTTGCTGCACGATATTGGCAAAGTGGTTACACCGCTAACCATCATGGATAAGCCAAGCAGACTGGGCGAAAAACTTGACGATATAAAATACCGCTTTGCACTCAAAAAATGCCAATCAGAAATTGATTGGCTGCACAAACGCATCACTCAAGCACAACATACCGATGAAATCAACATGGCCATTGAAGCACAGGATTTTGTAGAGCATGTAAACACAATAGGCTTTTTAAGTGACGCACAACTAGAAAAAGTTTTGCAACTGCGCGACATGACATATAAAAATACGGCAGGAGATACCGCGCCACTATTTGACCCTGATGATATAGAAGCACTTTCCATTAGAAAAGGTACGATCACTGACACCGAACGAGAAATCATGCAACAACATGTATCCGTCACGGGCAGACTGCTTGATAAGATTCCATTCTGGAAATATTACGGCAATATTCCCCAATGGGCGCGCAATCATCATGAATTTTTGGACGGAACGGGCTATCCCCAAGGGCTTTATGCAGACGACATTCCGATAGAATCCTGCATTATTACGATTATGGATATTTTTGATGCACTCATCGCAAGCGACCGCCCATACAAAAAAAGCGTTCCGATAGATAAATCATTGGATATATTAACAACACTGGCAGACGAAGGAAAACTGCATAAAGAACTGGTACAGTTATTTATAGAAAGCAAAGTGTGGGAGGATAACGCATGAGGCTTAAAGCATATGGGTGCCGCGGCTCTGCGGCTTTTTCACGCCACTCACATTATGGTGGCAATACGTCTTGCATGACACTGACTGACGACGATGGTTGCATGATTATTTTAGACGCGGGCAGCGGTCTAATGAAATTGGACGCTACACTGCGCGAAAACTTTCACGATTATCCGCATCATCTGCCATTTGGGTTTAATATATTAATCAGTCACTTACATTTGGATCACATCATTGGACTGCCAGGGTTTAAGCCCATTTGGACTAAAGATACCAATACGCGCATTTTTACATGTACACGTGACGATAGGCCACTCAAAGCACAAATTTTTGGTGTATTTGTGCCGCCTTATTGGCCTGCGCCCATGGCAAATTTCGTATGTGCAGAATGCGTCGAGATTTCAAGCGCGTTTGAGGTAGATGGGTTTACGGTCACGCCGTTTCCAGCCAACCATCCCGATAACACCTTATCTTTTCATATTACCGATGGACACAAATCTATTGTACATTTGCTTGATAATGAATTGTCACCATACGATAAGCATTCCGCCATATCCGAATATTGTCGCAATGCAGATTTAGTGATTTTTGATGCCGCCTATTTAGCAAAAGATTACCCAGCAAAACGCGGATGGGGGCATTCCACAGTACAAGATGGCGTCAGGCTGGCAGAAGAAACCGGATGCAAACGCATGGTATTTGCCCACTACGGGCAGGAATATTCCGACAGTGATTTGGACGCGTTAAAAGCCATCGTTCCAGACGATGGCAGGTTTATATTCGCGTATGAGGGCATGGAGATTGAGGTATAGCTATTCCTCTTGTTTGCGGCTACTCTTCCGCTGCGCCATAACCAGCCCATAATAAATCCCCTTCTGCCGCAACAGTTCTGAATGGCTACCCACTTCCGCCACACCCTTTTCGTCTAATACCACCAACCTATCTGCGTTGCGCAAAGTCGATAGCCTATGCGCAATTGCAATTGTTGTACGCCCTTTGGTGATATGGTTCAAACTTTCTTGAATCGACGCTTCTGTTTCTACATCAAGCGAACTGGTGGCTTCATCGAGTATCAAAATTTCGGGGTTTTTTATAATTGCCCGTGCAATAGACAGCCGCTGGCGTTCGCCGCCCGAAAGCGTCTGACCGCCCTCCCCTATTGGCGTATTGTAGCCGTCGGGTGATTTTACAATAAAATCATGCGCATTTGCGGCTTTTGCGGCGGCAATGACTTCTTCGTAAGTGGCACCATGCTTGCCATAGGCGATATTCTCAAAAAACGAGCCCGCAAAAAGGAAACTATCCTGAAACACAACGCCCATATTCTCATGCAAATGGTCTGTTGCAATGGCGCGTAAATCGGTGTTGTTTATCGTCACTTTGCCATTATTGGGGTCGTATAAGCGCATTACCAGATTGATTAGCGTGGACTTACCCACACCAGACTTACCAACCAGCCCAATCATTTCCCCCGGGTTGATTTCCAGGTCAATCCCTTTTAACACAGGCTCGTAAGATTTATAGCCAAAGTACACATGCTCAAATTTTACGCCGCCCGCAATAGGCACATTGTTCGGCACGGTTGCTTTTACAATTTCAGATTCTTCGTCTAAAACCTCGAAAACTTTGACCATGCTGGTGGTTGTATTCGCCAGCCAGCGGGGCAGGTTGACCAACCAGCGCAGTGGGTTGTAAATTGCCCACAAATACATAGTAAACTGCACCAATGCACCCAGCGACAAATCACCGTTCAGTACCATCCAGCCACCAACAAACAAGATGAGAAATTCGCCAGCGCCGATTAAAAAGCCCAGCGGCGGGAACATTAAGCCCCACAACACTTCGTTTTTAGAAGAAATTTGTGCGAGGTCTTTATTTGCATTCGCAAATTTTTCAATTTCGCGTTTTTCGTTGCCAAAAGATTTCACCGTGCGAATACCCTTGATAATATCATGCAAAATGGAATTGACCCGCGAACTTTTACGCCATTGCCGCTCAAACCTGGCGTGAATAAATTTATTAAACACGCGCATTAAAATCGTCACCACAGGCACAGGAATAAGCACCAGCAATGCCAACTGCCAATTGGTAAAAAATAAAATGGTCAACGCAATGATAAACATCAAGCACATTTCAACAACCCAACGCCCCAGGTCGCTTGCAAATTCGCTAATCGTTTCGGTGTCCTCCATGATGCGGCGAATCAAATCACCAGGTGTGCGTTTGGCAAACAACGTCATCGAATGGCTTTGCAGCTTGCTGTAAGCCGCCGTGCGAATATCATTGGCCATGGCAATCGTCGCCCGATTAAACACCCTTGATGTGATAATAAAAACAACTTCCCCTATCACACGCGTGGACAGCATGAGGCCCGCAATAATGAGGATTTGTCCCCAAGTACCCACTTGCGGTTCAAAAAAGTTGTCTATCAGATGCCGCGTAAAAAGTGGTGACAACAAGAACGCCAAATGGCTAATAATCGCCAGTGCCTGTGACCATGTGACGGCCTTTGCATAAGGCTTAATAAAACCCAGTGCGCGCTTAAACACGGTAAACTTACTATAACAAAAAACGCACACGCTCAAATCAGACATCATTGGCCGTCCACATTGGTCGCATACACGCTTTTCTGCCTCGTCGGGGATGGCGGCTTTTCCGGTTAGGATGTAGAAGTTTACCATTTTGCAAAACTCGCCAGCGGGTTTTAAGCCGCTCATTGAGAATCTGCACAACACTTTATCTGGTGCGTTTTCAAATTTAGCATAAATAAGTCCGCAGCCTACCCCGGGTTTTACCAGTGCTTCTTTTATATCTTTTGCATGGAAGGTGAATTTGACTTTCCCGTCTTCTTCTGCACGAATCGTTCCGTCTTGGGTGAAAAAGATTTGCCCGTTGGTGGGGTTCATGTTTAGAGATAGGTCGTATTCTAATTTGAATGCTTTCATTTGGTGCATCCTTTCGTTTGGTGCGTGTCGCTTTACCATGTCCTCCGAGGCTACTTTTTGTATAGTTTATGTGCCTAGAATAAGTAGGCATCTAGCTTGCGCATACTTTGTCGGTTTAGTTTTGCTACGTCGGGGATGATGTAGCGGTTGCCGTCTACATCGAAGATGATTACGCTGGTTTGGGACAGCATACGAATGTTGCGGCTGACATCTTTTATTGCGCAGCTTTTTGTGTATTCCTTGTTTTGCTTGTTTTTTAGGCGCATTTCTATATATACATAGCCTAGTTTGTCTTGGACGCTGTGTACTTCCAGTACTTCCGGGGAGTAGTAGCGATTGTCTAATTCTTTGATAACAATGGCCTTTTGGCTTTCGGATAGGTCATCAACGGCTTGCAGAATGCCAATTTCCTTGTCTTCGCTGTCTGCTATAGAAATGTAGTTCAATGGCTGCTGAATAGGCATGATACGCCTGAGTACAATATGCGGATAATCTTCGCCTTTGTACTTCATGCCGACAAAACCGCCTTCGGTGGAGTAAAATTCCACGCTGGGCAGGTCGATCATTCCCAAGTCTACTTGTGTATCAATGGAATCCATTTATGGCACCTCTTTTACATCAACTAATGCGAACCGTTCAAAAACCAGCAGCATATCTTCTGCAAATGCTAGCCCTATTTCTTCCATTTCACTGGTGAAGTATTTTTTGTGTCCGTCATACCAATATTTGTATGTTAAATCGCCTTCGCCTTCTGCAAGTGCTAATTCTTCCGGCACTTCGTTCATTTTTATGATTTGAACTTCTGTGGTTTTGATGATGGCAACGGGTTCGTCTTTGCTGTTTAAAATGATTGTATGCTTACCAACCATGGGCAGCGGTTCGTTTTCTATTTCATATAGAATATGATTACTGCATGTGGCAGTTTTCTTGCCTGCTATAATTAGCTGTGCCAGTTCGTCAATGACATCTGCGCCATAGCCGAACTGTTCGGCTACTACATGTGTTGGCGGCTCTTTGCCGTCCCAGAAGCTGTTCCAATATGTTTGTGCTTTTTCATTCATTTTGTTTTCTCTCCTAATCCATGCTAATGATTTTTAAGCCTTCCATTTGTATCGTGTATAGCTTGTGGTATTCGCCCTTTTTCTTCATCAGCTCTTCGTGAGTACCACGCTCTACTACTTTGCCGTCGGTGATTACGGCTAGAGAGTCGGCGTCTTTTAGCGTGGATAGGCGGTGGGCTATGGCGATGGTTGTGCGGTCGGCTTGCAGTTTGTTTAATGCCTCTTGGATTTTGCCCTCTGTTTCGGTGTCCATGGCGGCGGTAGCCTCGTCTAATATCAGAATTTTGGGATTTTGAACGATTGTTCTGGCGATGGATAGCCGCTGGCGTTCGCCGCCCGACAGGTCTTGACCGCCTGCACCGACGCGGGTTTCGTAGCCGTCGGGCAATTTGACGATAAAATCATGTGCCGATGCCATTTTTGCTGCCCAAATGACTTCTTCAATCGTCGCGTCTGGCCTGGCATAGCGAATATTGTCGGCAATGCTTCCTATAAATAGATATATTTCCTGGGAAACAATGCCGATGTTTGTTCTCAATTGCTGTAGCGGCAAATTTTTTACGTTGACGCCATCTACATATACCGTACCCTCATTGGGGTCGTACAAACGGGCAATCAAGTTAGCCAAAGTAGACTTGCCCGAGCCTGTTTTGCCTACAATGCCTAATGTTTGCCCTGCGGGTACGTGTATGTCTAACCCCTTCAAAATAGACTTTGCGGGCTCGTATTGAAACCATACATTTTTGACGGTAATTTCGCCATTGAAGTCTTTTAAAATGACAGGGTCTTTTGGTTCTTCCACATCTGCTTTGGCATCAATGACTTCAAACACCCGCTGCGCCGCGTCTACACAGCGCGCCCACCAGTTGCTTACTGTGGACATAAATTCAAGCGGGCCATAAAGCATGAACATATAAGCCAAAAATGTAAGGAATACGCCCAGCGAGATTTCATCATTAATGACCATCATACCGCCCACGACAGTGACAATCACCTGCCCAAAATACATGAATAAATAAATGAGCGGAAACGCGGTAAAACCCAAGTTATATCTGTCAATTTGCACACCTGTCTGTTTGAGTCCAAGGTCGGCAAACCGCTCGGATTCTTCTTTTTCCCGGGCGAATGCTTTAATCACGCGCTGTCCATTGACTGCGTCGCTGACCATGTTATTCAATTGGGAATTCATTACCCAATGCTTATGGTGCAAACGCTTGAACAGATACATCAAAAAGCGGAACATCCCCATCGCCATGGGAATAATTGTGATGCTGACCAATGCCAAACGCCATTCCAACAAAAACATCACAATGAAAATGCCAATAAAAATGGCGGCGTTTATCACAACAAATGGCAGTCCGTCAACAAAGAACCAATAAATATTGCGGGCATCGCGCCCCACGCGGTTCATTAAAGACCCTGTACGTTTCGACGTGTAATAAGAAACCGACAGCCGCTGCATCGCCTCAAAAATACGCAGTTGCAAATCGTAAATAATCCATGGCATTGTTTTTGCCAATACAAATTGATACAGCATTTGAAAGCCCGTATCCATTGCACGCACCAGCACCAGAACCAGCACGACAGGGCCAACCATGCGGTACAGCCCCATCTCGCCCAGTGTCAAAACTTCGTCAATTAAAAGACGTGTGCTTAAATAGGGCGCAAGAATCGAAAGCCCTGTGATGGCAAGCATGACCACCGTACAAGCGGCTACTTTGCCTTTATAATATTTAAAAAAGCTAAGCAGCCTGAAAAATATCGACATTTTATCCGCACATTTTGGACATAGAGCGCGTTCGGGCTCGGGGAAGCGCATACCGCATTGGGGGCAGAAAAGGCTGTCTTCCAGCCGCACGTCCAAAAGAGGCTGTTCTCCGTTTTTTATGTTTTGTATCACCTTAATCATGCGGTCAACAAAGCTTTGATGCCCTAGGGTAAACATCAAGATGGTTGTCTTTATATCGCCAGTGGAAACCAAACGGCAGGTGGATAATAAAGGCTCTGTTTTCAGTTCGCCTAAATTGCTTAGGCGATGTGTCACCACTTCATGTGTTGTATACTGCGCAACAATACGTCTCGCGCCTTCGGTTTTGACCACTTCTTCAATCCCGTACAGTATGTAGAGATTCTTTTTATCTACGGCAATATATGCGTCAGAAAATCCCCCGTCAAGGGTCATGTCTGTGTGGATAGCAAACAGCAAATCATTTGCAGGGATTCCATTGGCGGCGAATGCCTTGCGCATATATTCAGCGACATCGCTTTTTTTGTTATTCATTAAATATCAACCTTTATCATTTAAGTGCCGTTAAAGCATATCAAAAAGTGCGGTTAAAACTCAATACAAAAAACAATTATAATGAATTATCTTGTTCGACAATCATCATCATTTAAATACCGTACAAAAATGCGGCATAAATAAGGCGTTTTGCCGTGTGAGAAGAAACAAAAAAGGGGATGCTCAAACGGGCATTCCTTTTTCATTTTGGTATGTTTCAAGTAATTTGGTGACAAATATGCGTTCATCGGAAGGAAGCGCAGCTAATTTGGATTCCCTATCTGGAATGTCCAAAGGACTCACTAATACAATCTCACCACGTAATACTTTTTCACGAAGCGGGTGTCCTTTACGTTTCATTTTGCTAAAGTCATATTCAGCTTTCACACGAATCACCTCTTCCAAAGTTTTTCTTCTAATTTTGTAGCTTTTCTGGCTGAAATAATCCGTATAATGGTATCATTTTCTCGCCAACAATGGATGACTGTAAGAATGCGCATCTCTCGGCTTAGTCCAATAACAATAAGTCTTTCTTCGTCATCGGAGTGGTCAGCATCATCAAATTCTTCTGCGCCGTCAATTACAAAGACTGATGCAGCCTCTTCAAATGATATGCCATGTTTAGTTTTATTGCTTTCAGCTTTTATTTTATCCCAAGTAAATAACTGACCTTCAAGTGCATATATAATATCACGTTTTGATGATTCCATAATACTCCTTTTCTCATAAATGATGATAATCTCGCACCTATACACCAGCAGAGCCTGTGCAGTGCGTACCTGCCATGGGCTTCTATACCTATCGGCACGGAGAAAGATACAGAAAATGCTTGTTTGTAACGAATAGCGTGCAACATTAACTTTTTAACAACTTTCATTTATCAAACTTTAAAAGGCCTGCATGTTCACGATAAACACTTTCCCTAGGAATAGGGGTTTCTTTTTTATATTGTTCATCAGAACGACGATTTATTTCATTGTCATACGCTTTTACTAAACTACTGTGTCTATCGTATCCATCATCTAATGCTTTCTGTCGCTCAGTGTACAAGTCTTCATCCGACTTATTTTTCCACGAACTATTTATCAAGTGAACAAGCCCTAGACCAGCAACTATCAAGCTGCCTAAACCAAATGCAATCGTTTTTTTCATTACCTGTTATACCTCCAAATATAAATGATGTTCGATTGTTGCTCTAATGATTATATCACATGTATAACGTCAATTGAGATTCCTATTTTCTCAATCCCCTTGACGAATGTGCAACCAATTATAATAAATTATCTTGCTCAACAATCATTCATTGAGAATTTTTGATGAATTCAACTCCTTGCATTTTGCAAGAAGTTGATCACATCACGCCGCCACGCGTAGTGGCAAGCACCTGCACCATACGTTTTTCCAGCGCAACCGCTTCTGCTGGTGACATCTCAAATTGTTCAACTGCGGCAGATTGCGCCTGTTTGAGTATATCCATATCTTTGTACAAATTGGCGATAGAAAACGACGGCAAGCCATGTTGGCGTGTGCCAAAAAAATCGCCTGCACCGCGTAGTTTTAAATCCAGCTCGGCAAGTTTAAAACCATCGCTGGTATCCGTCATTGCTTTCATCCGGGCTTTTGTTTCATCATTTTTTGTATCGGTTAGCAGTACACAATAAGATTGCGCGTCGCCGCGTCCTACCCTTCCGCGAAGCTGATGCAATTGCGAAAGACCAAAGCGTTCCGCATTTTCTATGATGATTAGCGTGGCGTTTGGTACATGAATGCCCACTTCAATGACTGTAGTTGATACGATAACTTGAATTTTACCCTGTTTAAAATCGTCCATGGTTTGCTGCTTTTCGGTAGGTCTCATTTTGCCGTGCAAATAGGATATGGACAGGTCTGGCAATGCGGCAGATAGTTCCTGAGTATAATTCAATACATTTTGCAATTCAGCTTTGGGCGTTTCTTTTTCGCTCATGTTTTCGCTTTCTTGAATCGCAGGGCATATAATATATGTTTGACGACTTTCGAACACTTCTTTGCGGATGAAATTGTGTAACCGTTCGCGATAGCGCGAGTCTACACAGTATGTTTTAATGGTTTGCCGCCCTGGCGGCAATGCGTTTATGATAGAAATATCTAAATCGCCATAAAGAATCATACCTAACGTACGCGGAATGGGGGTTGCGGTCATCACCAATGTATGCGGGTGCTCACCTTTTTTCATCAGGCTTAGCCGCTGGTCAACGCCGAAACGATGCTGTTCGTCGGTGATGACCAGCCCCAAATTGTTGTAAACTACACCGTCCTGAAAAAGTGCGTGAGTACCTACCACCATGGCGGTTTTCCCACTTTCAATTTTCGTCAATGCTTCACGCCTTGCACGTACACCAATGCTTCCCGTAAGCAACACCGTTTCAAACCCCAAGGGCTGAAAATATTTTTCACACTGGGATAGATGCTGGTTTGCAAGCACATCGGTCGGTGCCATCAACGCCGCCTGATAACCGTTTTTCATGGCAACATACGCCACGGCTAAAGCAATCGCTGTTTTGCCCGAGCCTACATCGCCTTGAATGAGTCGGTTCATTCTCCCGCCGCTGGCCAGGTCTGCGGCGATTTCTGACAATACATTAGATTGCGCACTAGTCAGTGCAAATGGCAAATTATCCAAAAGAGGCTGAAAATGGACATCAGGCATGGGTACACCTGGCTGGGTAGTGATAGATTCTTTCAAATTTAGTAGTATGCGCTGTATGAAAAATAATTCTTCAAATACAAGACGATGACGTGCAGACAAAAATTTTTCGTTAGATTCGGGAAAGTGGATATTTTGAACGGCAGTTTTGCGCTCAATCAAACCATATTTTTCACGAAGCGACGCGGGTAGATATTCATCGAAATGAGACTCTGCGCCAAACCCCGCTGCGCCGCGAGGCAAAGCCCTTCCACTCTCATTAAAATGAGACTGCATCTTCGCGTCGCGCACTTGCACGGCATCCAATGCCTGAAAAATCAATGCCCTAAACGTCTTCTGCGAAAACTGTTTAGGTGTGGTGTATACAGGCACAATACGCCCGCCAGAAAGTGTGTGGTTGTCAGCACCCCCACAAGGCTCATAATCAGGAGACTGCATTTGTATACGCCCGCCGTACATGGTGCGTACTTTGCCTGTAAAAATATATTCGCTGTCTTTTTTGAAGTATTTTTTTAAATAGGGCTGGTTAAACCAAATAATTTCTAATGTGCCTGTATGGTCTTTTATTGCAATCTTTGTGATATTTAAACTTGACGCATTTTTGCGCGACAAAATGGCGTTTTCAGGCTCTGTTGCCACCACGCCGCGTATCGTATTGACTGCGTCTAAAATTAACTCCCCAACCGTTTTTATTTGACTTCGGTCATCATAATCCCGTGGAAAGTGGTTAAGTAAATCGGAAACTGTATAAATTCCCGCTAAATTTAAGGCGTGGGCGCGTTTCGCGCCCACGCCGTTCAAATCGGATATTTTCATTATTTTTGCTGCTCTGCAGAATATTCTTTCATTTCGTTATTCCACAGATAAAATATAATTGTATAGCGGCTGTTTTCCTTCATAGACCTCAACTTCTGCATCAGGGTATTTCCCCGTGATGTAATCGGCTATTTCCTGCGCTTTTTTGGCGGTCACACCTTCACCATAATAAACACTCACTAAATCGCCGCCAAAGCCTAGCATATGGTCTGCCAACACTTTTGTAGCCGATTGCAAGTCTTTTTCCACAAGCGCAATGTCACCATCATACAAACATAAGAAGTCGCCTTCCTTTATCGTATGCCCATCCAGCACAGTATCACGCACGGCATGGGTTATTTGCCCACTATGCACCACTTCCATGGCAGCTTTCATTTCTTCAAGGTTGTCTGCAATGGGAATCGTATCCGAGTTTGTAACCATACAGGCAATGCCCTGTGGAATCGACCGCGTTGCCATGACATGCACGGTCTTGCCTTTCGCCAATTTCCCAGCTTGTTCAGCAGTGAGAATAATATTTTTGTTGTTCGGCAAAACAATGACATTTTCAGCATTAACGCGTTCGATTGCACTAGCAATATCTTCCGCGCTGGGGTTCATGCTTTGCCCGCCCTCAATGACATAGTCTGCACCAAGCCCTTTAAATAGCTCAACCATGCCGCTGCCTGCAACAACCGCCACAACGCCCAACGGTTTTGGCGGCTCGTTTGATGCAGAAAAGTCTAGCAATTCTGTATGCTGGGCTTTCATATTATCTATTTTGATATTCAAAAGCTGGCCAAATTGCAACGCTTTTTCAATGGCTTTGCCCGGGTGATTGGTGTGTACATGCACTTTCACCAATCCTTCGTCTTCAATAACAACCACCGAATCGCCAAGGGTTGGTAAATATCCGCGTAAAACCTCTTCTGCATTCGCAGAGGAATGTCCCGATTTTTTGCTTGAAGCAAGCTCCACCAAAAATTCTGTACAATATGCAAATTTAATATCGTCCGTGTTGATTGTCCCTGCGGCTGTACCGCCAGCCTCATCAGGAGATTCCGTAAGCAGTTCGACTTCATCTTTTTCGGACAGTGCCGCCAGCGTACCTTTCAAAAAGCACAATATGCCCATCCCGCCAGAATCCACAACACCGGCCTGTTTAAGCACAGGCAGCATATTGGGGGTTTCTGCAAGCATTTCATCTGATTTTTTAACCACAAATGCAAGGCAAATATTAATATCTTCCTCGTCGAATGCAATTTCATGCGCCGCTTCACTGGCAGCCCGCCCAATGGTCAGCATCGTGCCTTCCTTGGGTTTCATCACCGCTTTGTACGCCATTTCAGAAGATTTTGCAAGTGCTTCTGCCAAGTCTTCTGAACTAGCCACCGACTTACCTTCCAGCCCTTTGGCAAACCCACGAAACAATTGACTTAAAATAACACCCGAATTGCCGCGCGCACCACGCAATGCGCCATTGCTGGCGGTTTTTGCGACATCGGCGATATTGGGCGATGTTTGCTTCATGACTTCTTTAGCCGCCGCCTGAACAGTATGCGCCATGTTAGTCCCTGTGTCACCATCCGGCACAGGGAAAACATTGAGTGCATTCAAAGCAGCCATGTTCCGTGTCACTTCGTTTGCACCGCATACAATCATTTTTCTTAATATTTTGCCGTCTATGGAAATTAGCCCCAACGTTTTCTCCTCCTACGCCCTGATACCGTCAATAAATACATTCACTTCGCGCACAGGCATTCCTACACAGTCTTCTACCCGATACCGTACATTTTCTTTCAGCGACTGCGAAATAGCCACTAAGTTTGTACCATACTCTACAATGATACGCAGGTTAATAATCAACTCGCTGTCATTGACCGTTTCGATATTAACGCCCTTCGACAAACTTTCAATTTTTAACAAATGTACGAGCCCGTCACGTAAACTTTTGGCAGCCATGCCAACCACACCATAACATTCCATGGCAGCCAGCCCTGCAATACGTGCAATAACCTCGTTTTCGATACCAATGGTACCCAGTTCATTTTTAATTTTTGATTGCATATTGCCCTCCTTGCTTTTATACTAGAAAAATGTCTTAATAAAATGTCACAACATACATTATACCTAAGTTATGGATATAGGCAAGAAAAAAAGAATGGAGTACCACAAATGCCAGGATTTTTAACGCATTATATTTCTGGGCAAGCCCTATTACAGATGATTGACCCCAACATACAAAAGATAATCATGCCCTGCGAACGCTTGTACAATTTAGGCACCCAAGGGCCGGATATTTTCTTCTACTATATGCCAGGGCATTTGCGCAAACGCTCCCGCGGGCTTGGTACGCAAATGCATTTAAATGACTTAGGCATTTTTTTGACTGAAATGGCAAAGGTCGCAAAGGAAGCACCATCCAGCGCACGCACTGTTATTTTTTCTTATACGGCGGGGTTTATTATGCATTATGCGTTAGATGCAAATGCACACCCCTATGTGTATGCTAAAACTTACCAAGATCATGTCCCCAAAATTAAAAACAGTGCCGACCACCGCAAATTTGAAACGGCGATTGATATCGCCATGCTAAAACTGCTAAGTAGCAAAAAACCTGCCGATTACAATCAGTGGGAACTCATTGCCGCCGACAATAATCAAATGTATACGGCGTCAACAGCAGTCAGCACGGCGTTGCAGCATGTTTATGACAGAGAAATCCCCGCTGGCATCGTCAAACAGGCCATGTGGCATATGGTGCAATTGACACGCCTTTTGCAGTCACGCAAAGGACGGCGCAAACAGTGGATGGAACTGATGGAAAATCTAACAATCCGCGAACCGCTTTTTTCATCCATGGTGCATACCCAAACCGTTTCTGATGAACATGATTATTTAAATACAAAAAAATCCCCTTGGCACGCACCATGGGAAAATGATAAAGAAACGCACAACGACAGCTTTGTAGAACGCTACCATGTCGCCGTAGAGGAAGGCTCAAAAATGATAACGCTTTTGTACGCATATGTTTATAAAGATGCTGAATTGTCCAGCCTTGCAGAAAAACTTGGCAATCGTTCTTTGAAAACAGGAATGCCCTGCCCGCCAAAACAATGCGCAGTGTAATTGTAATCGGCGGCGGCCCCGCTGGAATGATGGCGGCAGGAACGGCGGCAGCATATGGCGCATCGGTTACGCTGCTTGAAAAAAATGAAAAATTAGGCAAAAAATTATTCATCACAGGCAAAGGACGTTGTAATGTAACCAACAACACCGATGTTCAAGGCCTAATATCCCACACCATTTCAAATCCACGCTTTATGCAAAGTGCATTCCATGCCCTAAATAGCCAAGACCTCATGGCATTTTTCGAAAACCTTGACCTCTCGCTAAAAACAGAACAGGGGTGGCGGGTTTTTCCTGTCAGTGACAAAGCTGGCCATGTTACAGATGCATTGGCGGCCTATATGCAAAAATTTGGCGTGAAGGTGAAACTAAATTGTACGGTACATGATGTTAAAACAACATCGTCTAAAATATTTGAAATCAAAACCGATAAGGGATTACTGAAAGCTGACGCGGCAATTATTGCAACAGGCGGTTTGTCTTATCCGTCTACAGGCTCGACGGGGGACGGATATCGCTTTGCGCAAAATTTGGGGCATTCTATTAAACCAACTTATCCTTCACTAGTACCACTAACCGTTGCGGAATCATGGGTAAGCACACTGGAAGGGCTAAGTTTAAAAAATGTAAAATGCACCGCACAAGGCATCCTTTCAAATGAAGTCGGCGAAATGCTTTTCACTCAAACAGGCGTCACAGGGCCATTAATCTTACGTGCCAGCGCGTATTTATCGGACAAGCTGCCATCGGCAATAAAAATTGACCTAAAACCAGGGCTTTCCCCCGAGCAATTGGACGCAAGAGTCCTCCGCGATTTTTCTGAAAGCCCTAACAAATCCTTCGCCAATGCGCTAGATGGATTGCTTCCCAAACGACTCATTGAAACAATCGTGCAGTTATCTACCATCCCCCCAGAAAAAAAGGTCAACGCAATCACCAAAAAAGAACGCCAGCACTTAACAACCCTACTCAAAAATTTGACACTCACCGCAATAAAAACCAATGGCTATAAAGAAGCCGTCATCACAAAAGGCGGCGTACATGTAAAAGAAATAAACCCATCCACTTTAATGTCAAAAAAAACACCGGGGCTTTTCTTTGCAGGGGAAGTCATTGACGTTGACGCATTAACAGGCGGGTACAATTTACAAGTTGCATTTTCAACAGGATATTTGGCAGGAAAATGTGCAGGAGGAACACAAAATGATTGAAAAAACAGGTTTCGCTATAGCCATAGACGGCCCGGTTGGCGTGGGCAAAAGCACCACAGCACGGATGGTTGCCCAAAAACTAGGTTTTACCTATATTGACACCGGTGCAATGTACCGCGCCGTCGCATTGTATAACATAGAACATGGCATAGATTTAACAAATAATAAAGCAATAGAACAGTCCATAACAGAAATCAACATCACACTGCGTCATGCCGATGGCGCGCAATGCGTATATTTAAATGACAAAGACGTCACCGACGCCATTCGCACACAGGAAATATCGGAAGGCGCATCAGTGGTTGCATCCAATGAAAAAATACGCGAAAAACTGGTCACACAGCAAAAACAAATGGCAGACGCAGGCAAAATAGTCATGGACGGGCGGGACATCGGCAGTAAAGTACTGCCCTGGGCACAAATAAAAATTTACTTAGATGCCGACCAGTCCATCCGAGCCAAACGCCGAATGAAAGAACTAGAAGCCAAAGGGCAGCCATCCGATTATGAAACCATCCTTCAAGAAACAAAAGTCCGCGACCACCGCGACAAAACACGCCCAGCAAGCCCACTGGTTCAAACACCCGACGCCATTTATATAGATACAGGTGAAATGGTTCCCAAAGAAGTTGCAGAAAAAATTATTGAATATGTAAATGAGGTAGCCAAATGCTCTACAAAATAGTGAAAGTAATCATTACAATATTGACCCATATCATTTATCGTTTTGAAGTCACAGGCAAGGAAAATATCCCCGAAACAGGCAGGTTTTTATTATGCGCAAATCACATCCATGCATTTGACCCTGTGGTGGTTGCGGTGTTTTCCAGAAGGCAACCACGATTTATGGCAAAAAAAGAGGTCTTCAACAACGCTTTGTTTGGCGCATTTTTACGCGCCATCGGTGCATTTCCTGTAGACAGAGGAACCACTGATATGCAGGCGTTCCGTAAATCTATGGAAATATTAAATAATGACCACGGAATGCTCATTTTCGCCCAGGGTACCCGCATGGAAGGTTTTGAAGACGCAAAACGAGGCGTGGCATTGTTCGCATTAAAATCGGGCGCGCCCATTATTCCCATTGGCATTCGTGGAAATTACCGTATTTTTTCAAAAATCCGCATTAATATAGGCAACGCAATTTCCATGGATAAATATCAAGGACAAAAAATTAAATCGGAACTTATTGATGAAGTAATGGAAATGGTCACTGAAAGTGTAACCAAACAGTGTATGTAAAACTGGAGGTCAAAAATGAATGGATTGTATGTTGCTTCTATAACACCATATAAACATGACGGCACATTTAACCCCGCCATGTTTGAAACGCTAACCAAGCGTCATTTATCGCAGGGTGCATCGGGCTTCTTTGTTGGCGGCTCGTCCGGCGAATGTTTCTTGCTTTCAGAACAAGAACGCATTGCCGTTTTTGAAGCCGCCTGTACATTTAAAAACGAAACAAATATCATCGCACATGTGGGTGCTATTTCCACAGAAGAATCTATTCGTTATGCCAAAGCCGCAAAAAGTTTGGGGGCGCAGTTTATCGCGGCAACTCCACCATTTTACTATGGATTTACCGGTGCGCAAATTGCACAATATTTCTATGATATAGTAGCCGCAGTCGACATGCCAATCATGGTATACAATTTTCCCACAAACACTGGCAAAAGTTTTGATTTAAGCCATCCTGACATTCGCAATCTTTTTTGTTCGAATGCAGTGTGGGGGATAAAACACACGAACTTGGATTTATTTCAATTTGAAAGAATCCGCGCTTTAAACCCAAAACTCGTGATGATGAACGGCTACGATGAAACAATGGCAGCAGGGCTTGCGTTCGGTGCGGATGGTTCTGTTGGCAGTTCGTTTAATGTACTTTTGCCGCATTTTATCAAAGTATACAACGCATATACATCAGGTGATAGCAAAACCGCTCTAACCCTTCAAACAAAAGCAAACAACATCATGGAAACGTTGTACAGTGTAGGACTTGTTGCCGCCATTAAATATATTTTAATATCGCAGGGCATTGATGTCGGCGAACCACGCAAACCGTTTATACCTTTGACAGATAAGCAAAAAAAGCAGGTTGATAAGATACTTGCAGACAATCTAAATTTATAGTTGCAGAATATGTAAGAAGGTGATAGAATAAAAAAGTCGGTTGGCGAATGATGGATAATGACGAATCATATCAGTCCCCACGATATAACTAACGCGACTTCTCATTCTTATTGAGAACGGCCAAAAGCCGTCGAGAAAGCTCGAGTCCAAGGAGGCCATTTGGATTTATGAACATGCTAGCGAATATGTATTCAGAAAATGAAGCGACCGATTCCGACGGAGGAATGCAATCATTTGAAGAGATGCTTGACAGTTCTCTTATGTCCCTACATAATGGGGCAATTGTAAAAGGAACGGTAATGCATGTCACCACCAACGAGGTTATTGTAGACCTAGGATATAAATCAGATGGTATAATTTCTCGTGCCGAGTTTTCTAACGACACAACAACAGACCTTGTCGAGCTTGTAAAGGTTGGCGACGTCTTCGATGTGAGTGTACTTCGTGTAAATGACGGTGACGGCAATGTACTTGTTTCCAAAAAGAAAGTAGATAACCAGCTAAACTTTAAACATTTAGAAGCAGCATTCAACGATAAGACCCCACTGCCTGGTAAAGTGACAGACATAGTAAAGGGCGGGCTTATTGCGAATATATTGGGTTGCCGTGTGTTTGTACCTGCATCTCAAATTTCTAATCGTTTTGAACAAAACCTTGAAACATTTAAGGGTAAAGAATTCGATTTTAACATTTTAGAATTCGACCGTTCAAAACGTCGTATCGTAGGTGGAAGACGCGAGTTGGCTACACAACAAGCAGACAAACGTCGTACTGAAATTTTTGGTTCAATTGAAGTGGGCAATACGGTAGAAGGTACTGTAAGCCGTTTAGTAGACTTTGGTGCATTTGTTGACTTAGGCGGCGTAGATGGTCTGATTCACGTATCAGAAGCATCTTGGAAGCGCGTTCGCAAAATTTCAGATGTGCTTAGCGTTGGCGACAAAGTAACGGCATATGTGATTGCAATTGACCCAGAAAAGGGTAAAATTTCTCTTTCATTGAAAGATGCAAAGGCTGACCCTTGGAATGGTATTGCTGAAAGATACCCCATTGGTGAAATTTTTGAAGGTACAGTAGCACGTTTAGCAAACTTTGGTGCGTTTGTCACCCTTGAAGAAGGCATTGATGGTCTAGTTCATATTTCACAAATTGCCAATAAACATGTGGCAAAACCTGATGATGAATTAAAACCGGGTCAAATCATTAACGTAAAAATCGTTGATATTGACCAAGTAAACCATAAAATTAGCCTGTCTAAACGCGAAGCAGATGCCATTTTAAATCCGCCAGAAGACGAATACTATGATGACGAAGATTACGACGACGAATTAGTTGCGGAAGATGAAGCAGATTTCGACGAGTCAGTTGAAGACGAAGGTATAGAAGCAGACGCATTAGACGTATAATATTGATAAATTAAAACGAGTAAGCTGGACAGTCGCGTGTTATACTAAATAGCATGAGGAAAGTCCGAGCACCATAGAGCAGGATGCTGGGTAACGCCCAGCGGAGGCGACTCCAGGGATAGTGCAACAGAAATAAACCGCTCTTTTCATTAAGAGTAAGGGTGGAAAGGTGCGGTAAAAGCGCACCGCAATTTTGGCGACAAAATTGGCATATGTAAACCCCATCTGGTGCAAGACCAAATAAAGCATTAAAGACTGCTCGTCTTGCTTTGGTAGTGTCGCATGAGTTAGCTAGTAATAGCTAACCAAGATTGATGGCTGTCCATGACAGAACTCGGCTTACAGGTTTGCTCGTTTAATTTTATAGATTGCAACAAAAAAGCAACACATCAGAACTTTGGAGATGTACTCAAGTGGCTGAAGAGGCGTCCCTGCTAAGGATGTAGGCTGGGCAACTGGCGCGGAGGTTCAAATCCTCTCATCTCCGGAATAATACAGGTTCAAATACTACTTCATTTTTGAGGTAGTATTTTTTTGAATTCCCTCCATGGACAACAACTTGAAGATAAAAATCCACAGCGCAAAATATCTGCACTTGTGTGATATAATGCTTGAAAAGCGGATTGAAAGCAATGAATTATTCGCAACGAAACTGTCAGAGGGCAAATAGAATCTCGGCACGTTGTTTTTCAGTGAGGAGGACTTATGTACCACACAGAACTTAATCGCTTAATAGTGCAGCTTTTATCAAAGTATGACTATTCTGATGCCAACGTATCGCTTCATGTTTCAGTGAATGCACCCATATACACCTTAATGAAGAATGCATATTTGCCTGATGAAAAGCATGACATGGAGTGGTTAGAACAAATATACCTTCAATACTGCGAAGACACAGATCCTACATTCAGCCTGCAAGAATTGCTGGATAACCACTGGATAACACACGAGTTTGGCGAATGGACTGCGATAGTAAGTTATATGCCGGTAGATGCGCTCGTTGATATAACTGACGATAAACTGCGTGATGTGCTTAGTTTCTTACGGGAATTGCAAAAAGTTCAATATGAACATCTCAGGCCAGCCGTTGTTAACAGCCCTAATAAAGTGCTAAACGCATTGTCAAAAATCCTGCCAGGTACTCCTGATATACATTGGATAGTAGAGAAAAGAATTTTGACAGAAGATGATGGCGTTTATGCTTTCTCTGAGGGATGGCAAAACACCAGAGCGATTAGTCATGCAGCCGCGCAGTTGTGGATGTTTGACGTTAATCACGAGAGTGACAAAGAAAAACTCGCTTGGCTAGATAAAATTTGTGCCTGCAACGCCACGCCTCAAATTCTTAATTATATGGATGATGAATCAAGAGCCGTACTCCTTGGATGGTTCGTTGAAATAGCTACTAAAGAGCCATGGATTGGCAATGTTGAAAGAGCAAAGAAAATTCTTGAAAATTATGCAATAGCGGATATTTACTATAATCTGTCTGACAAAAACTATAACCAGATAAATTGTTTATCACTCTATCCTAAAGACTTAATTGAATGGCTACATCACCTTGAAATGTTTGAATACAAAGACCGTAGGTATCATAGCGGCAATATGCGAAAGGACTATCTGATACTCCGGAGTATTTTCACGTACTTTCATGGGGTACCTACATCATCAAAAGACGAAGCGGCATCTATTTTATTTCAACTACTAAAGATGGGCTATTTTTCTGGTAGTGATATTTCTAATGCCGAATCTTTGATAGCATTTACTCAGCACGAACATACGCAATTTTTAAGCATCTATATAGCTCTTGCGAATTATAGAAGTTCGCGCATGAGCGAGGATGATGCACTATCAGTATTCGGAAGCCTTTTCGATTACATTCTTGAGGGGCGCATCTGGAGGCAAGTACCTTGTGCCGCTAACTTCGAACAAGTTTCCCTTATTCTAAGGCACATCGTTAGTTATTGCAGCTTTTTTTATGATGAAGGCGAACAGCGGCACATCCCCGAATTGGGTATAGAACGGCTTTGTAAAAAAATCTTGAATCTTTTCTCGGGTAAGTTAAAGAAGAATTATTGGCGTGTGCAGTCCGTGGTATTGCAAACTGTCCACGATTTAGGGGCTGGACTTGAAACATACAATGCAGCAAATACGGCAAGGCACGTGGCAAGTCTGATATGTATTGCTCAAACACTCTATCAATCAGACGCTCCGCTTCCACAAGATGATGTCTATAAAAATATTTTATCTTACTTAAAAAAAGTCTGCCTGCTGGTGTTTGACGCTAATACAAATTACAGTGACATCTACATTTCGTCAGCATTTTGGTGCAATCCAATATGGCTGGATGTATATAAAACTGCTTCAGCTGAGGAGCAAGAAATATTTTGCACCCCCATTCCATTGTCTGTTATTAAAAAAATCTCAACCGATATTAGCGCGAAAGCATTTGGCAGACATAGAAAAAAAGCAATTATTCAGACAAGTATTTTGAGCAGTGCCGCTATAGCGGCAAAAATAAAGCCCTTTGCCGCAGATGATGCATTGATTAATGTGTTATCAAATGCTTTGTATCGCTGTCTAATCAATTATCAGCACACAAACAGTTTCGACATTTTTAAGCCATCATGGCTTGATTTGTTAAAAAGCAGAGCAACCATTAAACAGGCAGGAAGCTATATTAGTGCAACAGATAATGGCTGGATAACATTTAGTAAAACATTTGAATCAATGCCTTGGCAACGGCTACTCATATGGCTGGATTTCGTTGCGAATGACACAGTTGCACGTGAAATAACAACGGCTTTAAAGAAAGCTCATCAGACGAACCCGACCGCTATTGACCACTTTGAACGCAATATCATTGTAGATATAATACTAAGGAAGAAACTTACAAGCCTCTACCCCTGTGCAATAGAGTCATTGAAGAAGGAAATTGAGTTTACCCAGCAATATGAAGACCCGATAATGGCAGAGCGAAAGACGCTTGCACAAAGCTGGCTAAGTGAAATTTATTACAGACAGGACAGAAAAGACCTTATACGGCAAGGGGATGACAATTATTACAAAGCTATTCTTCTGATTGATGAAGGGAACATAAAGGATGCATTGCTAACATGTAATATATTGGTCAATAAACCACAATCCCCTAGAGATTATTTGTTGCGGCTCTATTGTTCTATTTTACTTATTGTAAAAGCAAAAGAAGAATTAGATAGAGAAAGCTTTCGCTTTTATATAAAGCAGTCCAATAGCATTGTAAATGAAGTTGAAAATGATGTAATGGATTGGAACGAAGAAGCACGATACCAATTTGCCGAGTACATGATTACGCTATATGGTATTGAAAATGGTGAGAATACAAGATATGTTTGGCAAATAGCGGCACGTTATAAAATACCGCTTCCCAGATTGCTTGCGCACATGCAGCAGAATAATATCAATGCACCTGTAACACAATTGCCTAATCCAAATAACCAAAATCAATCCGAAGATTTGCCTGCATCTGCGGATTCGAAATTGAACAATGAGTTTATTGATGAAAATATGGACTTTATTGTCAACAGACAAATGACATACGGTTTTGTTAGAAAGGCAAAAATCTTTGTTGAGCACAAAGGCGGCAAGTATGTAAACGCAGAGGAGATAAAATACACACCTTCCCATTCAGAAGCGCAAGAGATTGTGTTGTTGAAGTGTGTACTAGATACACTGCAATCTATCCATGACTATAGTGTTCAATTGCAGAAAAAAGCAGAAACACTGCCGCTATATGAACGACGGATTAATGAGTTGTTCCGCGTGATTTTTGACCGCGCATACGGAAACAATCTTTCATTTGGCATTACTTGCCATGACGAACGCCCCCAAGGCCCAACGGGTGCCGCAACTGACAAAGGACGCGGTGTATCCCCGATGGACTTTGCATTTATGGAGGATGGAAATTTCCTTACTGTAGGTGAGGCAATACTGCTTGAAAAAAAGCTTAAAAAAAACCTACAAAAACATATGAATGAACTTATAGGAAAAGGAAATGACAGCCGTGTGCTTGCATTGTTTAACATCATTTTCTATGCAGGCAAAAATTATGCTGATTTTAAGCAGTGGTGCGTAAATTACATTTGCAACTCATTTCGCATGATAGAAAATACGCTTATTGAGGATTGTATGCATACGCAACACTTTAACGACACAAATCTGTTCAATCCAGATATATTTCCAAACATCGAAAATACGCCAACATTGTGTACCCAATTAAAATACTGTGATGGCCGCGATGCGCGGATCTATCATATAATTTTTGACATTCGCAAATATTCACAAGAAAACCTTGCAAGCGAATCAAGGAAGTGAAGGAGTAGATGGAGTAAAATTCCATCCCTAAGTTTTTATGTTCACCATTTCAAACATAGCACTCACATTCAACACCCCACCAGACAACACCTTTCCATCAAGATTAGGATACTTATCCGCACTAGAAAGAATAATATTTTTAATATCCAAAGCCGTCAAATCAGGCTTGTATGATTTTAGCAAAGCCGCCGCCCCTGAAACATGGGGTGTAGCCATCGACGTTCCGCTTTGACCACTGTATTCGCCCTTTAGCGACAGACTAAAAATGTCTGTTCCTGGCGCGGCAATGTCAACACTTTTGGCACCGTAATTTGAAAATGGTGCTAAACTGTCATATGGGTTAATGGCAGCGACTGAGATAATATTATCATTGTCAAAAGAGGCAGGATAATCGGGAAGCAGGTCGTTGTCTGCGCCTAAATTTCCTGCCGACGCGATAAACAGTCCATTGTAGTGTGTTATCGCGTGTTTTAGGCTGGGTGAATATTGTCGGCTTCCCCAACTATTGTTGTGAATGGTGATGTTGTTTTCGTTGGCATAGTGGAGGGATGCAATGGCCGCGTCTAGGCTAAATGCATTGTTTCCGATTCTTAATGCCACTAGTTTTATGCGCCAGCATACGCCAGCAATGCCTATCGCGTTGTTTCCTACTGCGCCAATGGTGCCTGCCACATGGGTGCCATGCCCAGCCATGTCCATTGGGTCGTTATTATTATTAATAAAATTCCAGCCGTAAGACCCATCTGATGAAGTCCACATATTGCCTTGTATGTCTGGATGGTTATAATCTATGCCGCTGTCTGCCACGCCAACAATCGTACTAGAGCTTCCTGTAGCATAGTTCCATGCAAGGGGGGCTTTAATTTTTTCAAGTCCCCACAAATGATTATAATATGGGTCGTTGGGGATGATGTGCCTGTCAAATAGATAGTTGGGCTCGGCGTGATGTACAGATGGGTGTGCGGATACTTTTTCAACCGTGCTGGTTACGGTTTCTTTTTTCTTGCATTCTAAATGCACCAACACAATATCGCCGATGGGGATACCTTCTCCTTTGAATGGGAATATCACTTCTACTTTCTCATGCGCGACTTCTTTTAAAATATCTGCCATCATGACAGGGCAATATTGTTTTTCGCTTAAAGCGATAATCACTTTTCCTGCTTCAAAATTCTGGTTGCAATTTGACATTAAAATCACCTTCCTTGGTTTTAGTATATGGAAGGTGATTTGTTTTTGTTATTCTGTTTGGTGGTGTGCTGTCGTGTGCATCAGTTAAAATAAACGCAATTTCATTTCTTTGATGCCCAAAGCCGCGCTGAGTCCAAGATAAACCCCACCGCCAATTGCCGCAGGTATTATTACTTGCAACAGCAAATGTATTTCTTGCACATGTCTTCCGATGAAAAGCACTATTGCAAACATCAAAATAGCAAGTGCTGCCATTTTTGCTAAATCGGCAAACACACGCCCTGGCCATTTAAGCACACCTTTTTGCGTAAGCGAAACGATTAAAATGAGTGCGCCTACGCTATTTCCAATCGCACTGGCCAGTGCTGGCCCTGCAATATACATATAAGGCAGAAGTGCAAAGCTTAAAATGGCATTGGCACTAATGGCAACCACAGCGGCAAGAATAGGCGTGCGCCCATCTTGCCGCGCATAACAGGCGCGTGTAAGCACAATGAGTAAGCCATAACCCACAATACCCGATGCAAAATAAAACAATGCTGTGCCTGTAATTTCAACGGCCCGTTCGCCAAACAACCCACCGCCAAGGATTAACCCAACCAAAGGCTGACTCAACGCCATAAGTCCAAAACTAAGCGGTAAAAGGAAGAAAAACAGCACCCGAACCGTTTCGTTAATGGTTACACTAAACCCCTCGTTGTCATTGTTTGCAGCCTGACGCGACAACTTAGGAAAAATAACATTCGCCACACTTAGCACAAAAACACCGCTGACAATGGTATACAAGCTGTGTGCAAACTGAATCGCGTTTACACCAAATTCTCCGCCATAAAGCCCAGCGGCGGCACGGACATTGACCATGACATTAATAGGCACAATCCACGACGCGACAAGCACAGGCAATGCCAATGCACCAATTTGCCTAAGCCCAGGGTCTTTGAAATCTATCCGAAAACGGAATCGGAACTTATGTTTTATCAAAAATGGAATTTGAATAATCCCTTGCATTCCCCACCCGATTAAAAACGCGACGGCCAACCCTTGCACACCAAAATAATCAATGAAAAAGAAATAGTAAATGAGAATGATTCCGTTTGAGACAATGCTCATTGCCGCTGGGATACGAAACTCACCAAGAGACTGTAGTACGCCCGTCAGTGAAAACGCAAGCCCACTTAAAATCATCAACGGAAACATGTAGCGAAGCAGCACAACACCCAAATCGGCAGTGCCATCAGGCAGTGCGTCACTGCCCAGCGACAGCATAAAAATAGGACGCGCAAAAAAAACAGCCGCTAACACAACCCCGGCTGTCAACACCAGCACAACGCTAATAAAAAGAGCGGCTAAATCAAATGCCGCTCTTTTGCCCTTTGTTTCCATATAGGCATTAAAAACAGGAATAAAGCTGGCGGAAAAAGCCGCCGCAAACATGATGTCCAAAAAATTTCTGGGCAACATGCTTGCTTGGGCAAATGCGATACTTTCGGCAGTGTCGGCACCAAAGCTGATGGCTTGCATTCGGTCGCGCCATATGCCCATAGCTTTGCCAATGAGTGTGATTGCCATCATGATGATGACTGTACGTGCTGTTTTGTCAGGTTTCATTTTATGTCCTTTACTCTGCCCACCAAATTTGCGCGCCATCGGTAAAAAATCTTATCGTTGCGATGCCTACCGCAGGCGCAGCAATATCAATATAACGGATACCATCGCGCATAGTCAATTCAGCAGAAGCCCCAGCAGTACCTGTGGCACTAACCACAAACACCAGCCGTCCTTCCGCGCGGAGTTCTTCCATTGCGCCGTGGAATAATTCAAACTCCATGCGCTGACGGAAGTTTAGCGGGTTTTCATCCATTAGTATGACCACATACTCTGGGTCGATAGTCCTGATGTCACGCATAAACCTAGCCCATTGACTGCGGTCAGCAGCAGAAATACCGCCGCCCTCTGCCGTCATTGTGACCACGGCAAAATCAGACCATGACATGGATGAGTAACCAGTGTTTGCACCCGATGTGGGTATCGTAAACTGGTAGCTTCCACCGCCAGCCACGCCATTAAACCCAGCGTCGGCACGCAGTCTGTCATGGAATACGGTGCCTTGCGGAATCGTTGCCTGATTATCAGGTGCATACAATGCTTCAAGCCCATAAAACGCAACCATATGATGCGAAACATCATAAGAACCTAACGTCACCATGTATATTCTGTCGATGGTGAAGGGTGCGGGTGCATGGGGCAGTCTTGCGGTGACGGTTTCCCAGCCTGTGAAATCCACGCTTTGGGTGAAATCTATCAAATGGCTGTTGCCGTTGGCATCGTGGACGCGTCCTCTTAGCCAATGTCCCGAGCCATCGCCGTAGACCTGTAAACGCAGCGCAATAGGCGAACGCGGGATTTCTAGTGCGGGGTCAAATGTTAAATATGCCGCTTGGGTGCTTGGGCTTTGTACCAGCAAATATTCCATACGCATTGCCATTCTGCCCTGCACTTCTCCCGGGCGTACATTGCCCACTACATATGCGGGATAGCTTAAAAAGGACGTGTTTGCCATATTCAAAGTCTGCGGAAATCCACCAACAGAAATGGGCGCGTAAGCACGAATAGCACCAACCATTGCGGAAATATAACCCGCACCAGAACGTGTGGAAATAAACTCATTGCCCTCAAAAACACCCAGATATGCGGGTGAAACAGTAAGCCCTGTCACGGCAGGCACAGGCACGGGCGAACCGTCCACAGCCACACCTGAAAATGAAATGGCGGCCCTTTCGCCCTCAAGCAATGAAACGGATGCGGGGCGGATTTGAAGCTCTGCCAATGCGTAGGCATGGATACTTGTGACGGCACGTTGGTCGCCATACCATACTTCCAAGTTATGCTGCCCAGGGCGAAGTGGCGTAAAACGCCCATCTTGCCAAAAGCCGCCTTCGGGGTCTTCTGCAAAAAATACGGTTTCTACAGCGGGGTCGAGTGGAATACGGTTTAAAAACGCGTCTTCACCAAATGCCGCGCCCACCAAAGGTACGCCAACAACGGCACGGGTTTCATCCATTGCCAATGTCAGCCGCTGCATACTGCCTACAGGTGCGCGGTTAAATACGCCCAACGCGTTAATGACACGCCGCTGCCCACCGTCAGAAGGCGTGTTTGCAACAGAATGCCTACCGCCAGGGAGTTGCGTAACCATCGTGGTTGAACCGCCGCCGTCTAAGTGCATTGCGTCGGTCGCGCCATAGCGGCGCATGATTTCTGCCATTTCTGCATGGGTCGCGCCCACAGAATGGCTGCGCCCGTCAACGGTCATCATGATTAGTTGGCGTGTGTTGTGATTCACTCCAACCGCCGTGCGCGGATGCCGCCCAGATGGTGCAACGCCGCTGTCATTGACTGTTTCGCCCCGTTGAAGAATAAGCCCGCCGCCACCAACAGCCGCTTGAATGCGCGAAAAGTCTACGTTTAAGTTGTTGGTGAATTCAAGCCGTGCGGTTTGTCCAACGCTAAATCGTGGGCGATACTCTGTATGCATACGCTCGGGTAGAATCAACACATAACCATTTTCAGGGATGTCTACATTTTCACCAGGCATGGATACGAATGTAATCATGTCGTTTTCCACAACCACTTTTGTCAGCAATGGAAATCGATGGTCTAACGCAATCGTATTTTGCATTGCCCGATGGTCAATGATTACAGGCCAATATAAATTGTGCCCAATATTGTTAAACGCATTGATGTCTCTCACATTGCGTACACCATTATTGTAAAAACGGATGTCGGATTGCATGTATACAAAGTTTGCGTTGTTTTGCAGGTCTAAGAAAAATGTCGCAAATTCATTATAATGGTAATTTGTTGATGTGTTTAGCGCAAGCACTTCGCCTTCACGCGCCATTGGCCCAAAGTGAACAGAGTACGCCCCTGCCATGCCAAAGAAGTCGGCATTGATACCGGCAATTGCACCAGCATCGGACAGTATGTTGCTTGTGGTATCACGTCGCCCCAGGTTTTGGCTGGTGGTTACAGGTTCGATGTATAGATGCTGCTCGTTTAGGTCAACTAAAATAACATGCACGTCCAGCATTCCATTGGCGGTCATCATGCGGTTGCGTTCATACACCACCCCGCGTGAAAGCCGCTGTTGTGTGCGGTTTTCAAATAAAATATTGGTGTCTTGGGCAAATACTGTCATGCTGAATGCCATGGACAACACAATAATTGCGCATAAACATGCGCATTTTTTAAGTATCCCCACTTAAATATCCCCTTTTCTTGGTATATTACTCTTTACAAATCTCTGACATAATCTTAGAATAAATCATAAGGAAAGTAAACCGCTTAAATTTGGCGATTTGATTTCAAAAGTGTTTCAATTTTGTTACACAATTATTAATTTATTAACAGGAGGTGTAAAATGCTATACACAATCTTCTTCATATGCTTTGGTGTGGGCGTAGGCTTCGTCATTCTTAGTTTCATCTTAGGCGAATTTTCCGGTGGATTTGAAGCAGACTCTGCCCTTAGCTTTCTTCGCCCATCGCTTGGCGCGACATTCCTTGTCGTCTTCGGCGGTGTTGGGCTTATTGTGGAAGGCACGATGCTGGGCGATTTTTTCATAGGCGGCGCAATTGCCATTGGCATTGCCTTTTTTGCAGGTTTTTTCATGGCATTATGTTTTCATCGTTTTATTATTATTCCGCTGAAACGCATGGAAAATACCTCTGCAATTGACCGCCAAATGCTGGTAGGACATGAAGCAACGGTGATTGAACAAATTCCACAAGGACAGTTTGGCAAAATTTCTTTTACGACCAACCAAGGCAATAAGCATTCTGCACCAGCAAAGTCTGATAGCGGCAACGCCATCCCACGGTATGCAACCGTGGAGATTATTTATATTGAAAAGAACACGTACTTTGTGCGTCAGAAAGGGGTATGAATGACATGGTTTACTTAACCAGCGAACTCATCATCATCATTATCATTATTGCGGTGCTTATGCTTATCCTATTTGGGGTAATCAGCATGTGGAAAAAAGCACCACAGGACAAAGCCATTGTTATCACAGGCATGAAAAAGCGCGTCATATCGGGCGGCGGCGGTATTGTTCTGCCTATTTTAGAACGGGCAGACAAAATTTCACTTGAAAACGTGAAAATTGTCGTCGCCTCCCAAGGCGCACTCACCGAGCATGGCGTGGGTATCACCGCCGACGGCGTGGCGGTCATTAAAGTAAAAAGCGACAAAGAATCCATCCTGGCCGCTGTAGAGCAGTTTAACACAGGCAACGAAGCCCGCACCATTGAGGTCATCGCCACAATAGCCAAAGACGTGCTGGAAGGCAAGCTCCGCGAAATTATTTCTAAAATGACCGTGGAAGAAATCTATAAAGACCGCGAAAAATTTGCATCCCAAGTGCAGGAAGTAGCCGCCGTTGACTTTGGCGAAATGGGGCTGGAAATCAAAGCCTTCACAATACGTGATATTTCTGACGAAAACGGATACTTAGCGGCACTTGGTAAAAAACGTGTATCAGAGGTCAAACGCGACGCACAAATTGCCGAAGCGGAAGCCGCAAAAGAAATGAAAATCCGCACCGCCGAAGCCCACCGTCTGGGCGAAGAAGCACGGTTGCTTGCCGAAACCCAAATTTCAGAAGCGACCAAAAACAAAGAACTTAAAGTGCAGTCCTTCCGCAAAGAAGAAGAATCTGCCAAAGCGATATCCGACTTGGCATACGAAATTGAAGCAAACAAAGTCAAAAAAGAAGTGACCGAAACCGAGCTTCAAGTAGAAGTTGTACGCCAACAAAAACAAGCCGAAGTCACCGAAGCTGAAATGCAAATTGAAGTGGTGCGTACGCAAAAACAAATTCAAATTGCAGAGCAAGAAGCACTGCGCCGCGAACGTGAACTGGAAGCCACGCTAAAAAAACAAGCTGACGCCGAAAAATACCGCGAGCGCACAAATGCCGAAGCTGCCCATTACCGCCATATCCAAGAAGCCGAAGCCACTGCCGAAGCGATACGGCTAGAAGGAACGGCTAGAGCCGACGCCAAACGGCTGGAAGGTATGGCAGAAGTAGACATCATCCGCGAACGCGGCAAAGCCGAAGCAGAAGCCATGCTTAAAAAAGCCGAAGCCTTCAAGCAATACAACGACGCCGCCGTCACGCAAATGATTATAGATCGCCTGCCGGAACTTGCTGCGGCAATATCTGCGCCGCTTGCCAAGACAGAAAAAATAGTGGTGGTAGACAACGGCGGCGGACATGGCGGCGGTGCGGCAAAAGTGAGTGGATATGTCACAGACATTATAGCCACCCTACCGCATACGATTGAAACGCTGACAGGTATCAATGTGTTGGACGCACTAAAGGGCAACAAAGCATCCGAAGTTATAGAAAGTGTGTTAAAACAAACAGACACTAAAACGGAGGAATAAAAAATTAAAATCTCGTCATTATAGGTTCGCCTTAGATGACGAGATTTTTTTGTGCATTAAAAATGCAACCATTCAATAAAAATTCCTGTCTACATATTTGAGACGATAGATGACATGGATTTAAAGGAGCGAAAAAAATGTTAAAAGGAAAAACAGCACTCATCACAGGCGCATCCACAGGCATTGGGCGGGCAATCGCACTGGACATGGCATGTAATGGCGCAAACATCGCACTCAATTACATTGGCGAACCCAGCGAGGCAGAAGCAGTGCGCAAGCTGATTCTTGATAAAAATGTAAAATGTGTCCTATACGAATGCGATATTTCAGATTTTAATGCATCAAAAAAAATGATTGATGATGTGTTAAACGATTTCTCACCAGTGGATATTTTAGTCAACAACGCCGGCATCGCCCGTGACAACCCGATTGTAAGAATGAAAGAAAAAGATTATGACGATGTGATGGATGTGAATTTAAAAGGTGCGTTTAATATGATAAAGCATCTGTACCCTGCTTTTATGAAAATGCGTTCCGGCACAATCATTAACATCGCCAGTGTTTGCGGTCTTCGAGGGTGGCAGTGGCAGGCAAGTTATGCGGCTTCAAAGGGCGGGCTTATTGCGCTGACAAAAACCGTTGCCAAAGAGCTGGCAGGGCGGGGCGTCACATGCAACGCCATTGCGCCGGGTCTTATTGAAACAAATATGACTGCGGGGCTCAAGGATAAGCCGAAGGACAGCTTCGTCCGGTCAATACCGCTTATGCGGGCAGGACAGCCTGACGATGTATCAAAACTGGCGGTCTTTCTGGCAAGCGACTGGGCATCGTATATTACAGGCGAGGTTATAAAAGTTGATGGAGGGTTGTGCATTTAATGAAAATAGGCATACCAAGAGCGTTGCAATATTTTTTCTATGAAGATTTATGGCTTCATTTTTTCAAAAATATAGACATCGAAACCATTGTTAGCCCCGAAACCAACAAGGAAATAGTAAAAATGGGGGTAAAGCATTCCATAGATGAAGCGTGCTTTTCGTCAAAGATATTCATTGGCCATGTGGAATATCTGCTGGACAAATGCGACATGCTTTTTGTGCCGCGCATCGAAAATTCGGCGGTGCGTGAAGAATATTGCACAAGGATTTTTGGCTTATATGACCTGGTGCGCAACACTTTCCCCGACGCGAAGCTCTTACATGCAGATGTCAATTATCTTTACCGTAAAAGGGAGTCTAACGCCTTTGTGGAAATGGGCGCAGTTTTGGGTAAAAGCAAGGAAGAATCCTTAGAAGCCTACAAAAATGCATTGGCAACCGCCGAAGACATAAAAAAAGAAAAAATACGGCAACAAGAAAGCGTACTCCACAGCGGCGGCATGAAGGTTTTAATTTTTTCACATGCCTACAATACTTATGATGCTTGCATTGGAAAAGAAATCACAGACTTTTTTGCAAAAAACGATATAAAAGTGGTATACGCCGATTTAATAGACGAGAAGGAAGCAAAGGCATTAACCAAGGAAGCATACGGCAAAAGGGTGTACTGGAAAGTTAGTGCCCAGCTTATTGGCGGCATTGAAAAATATAAAAACCACGTGGATGGTATTATTCTTATCTCAACCTTCCCCTGCGGCCCGGATTCCATTTTCAATGAACTTTTGATTCGGGTAATCAAAGACAAACCCATCTTGTCGTTGATTATAGACGAGCAGGATGCCAGTGCAGGTATTCAAACACGTTTGGAGAGTTTTACAGATATTATTTGCAGCAAAAAGCAGGGAGGCGGCTTATAGTGGCGATTGTTGAAAAAATAGCATGTGCCCCGCAAATTGGGGATTATCATATTATAGCGGAGATACTACTGCAACGCTGCCTGCATTACAAAACCATGCGATGTCCCCCCATGACCAAGCGGACGCTTGAAATCGGCAGCAGACACAGCCCGGATATGATATGTACACCATTTAAAACAACATTGGGGAATTTTATAGAAGCTGCCGAGCGTGGTGCCAATGTATTTGTAATGCCCGGCGTTGGTTGTCGATTGGGTTTTTATGACATATTGCAAAAGCAGGTGTTGGACGATTTGGGTTATGATTGTGAAATGATTACGCTTTTTGACTACATCCCCACTGTAAAGCGGCTTTATACGTCTTTGCATGAAATAAACCCTGATTTAACCCAAGAGAAATTTAACGATATTTTTGAACTCATTGTTAAAATTACCGTAGACATGGATAACCTTGCCGATTTTATCCGACGGAATATTGCATTTGAAGTCAATAAAGGCGAGTACGAAAAGTATTACCAAGCCTATCTACAAGCAGTAAAAGACGCCCAAAACGCCGCCGAAGCGGAAAGCATCGGCATGGAATACAAAGCAAAAATCGAAGCTGTTGCCGTAAACAAGCCCGAAAAGCCCATAAGAATTGGCATCATCGGCGAGATATATATTGTTGTCGAGCCATTCTCGAACTGCAATATAGAAAAGTGGCTGGCTGAACATGGTGTGGAAATCATACGTTCTTTTGATTTATCACAAATGGCAACAGCGATTTTTACCGTCAACGAACAAATAGAAAATAGCGGCGGCTATGTCCATTACAATATTGGCAGCACCGCCAACGACGCAATATCACAGGCATATCAAATGATACAGGATGGTATTGACGGCATCATCCATGTGAAACCGTCGTCTTGTTCGCCTGAAATCACCGCCATGACCATTTTGCAAAATATATCCAGGGATTATGATGTGCCTTTTATGTATATGACCTTCGACACCGAAACCAGTGAAGCTGGTGTACACACAAGACTTGAGGCATTTCACGATATGATTACCATGAAAAAATGTGAGGTGCTCAAATGAACAAAGCATATTTAGGCATTGATATCGGCTCTATTTCTACCAAAGGCGTTGTGATTGATGAAAACAATCATATTTTGGCAGACAGCTATTTATGGACATCGGGTAATCCCATTGCCGCAGTGAAAAATGTACTGGGTGAAATTTCTCAAAAGCTTGGCAGCAACTATACGGTGGTGAATGCGGGCACCACGGGGTCGGCAAGGAAATTAATTGGTGTGGCTTTAAATGCACGGGTGATAAAAAATGAAATCACCGCCCATGCGGTGGGCACACTTGCCGTTGTGCCGGATGTCAAAACAATTCTTGAAATTGGCGGGCAGGATTCAAAAATTATATTAATCAACAACGGGGTAGTGAGGGATTATGCAATGAATACCCTTTGCGCCGCCGGCACAGGCTCTTTTTTAAGCAGCCAAGCCAAACGCCTTGATTTAGAGCTTGAAGATTTTGCATCCCTTGCCCTAACCAGCGAAAACCCCGCTAAAATTGCCGCCAGATGCACGGTTTTTGCCGAAAGTGACTTGGTGCATAAAGCACAAATAGGGCATAGCAAAGCCGACATTGTGGCAGGGCTTTGCCGCGCCATTGTTTTAAACTATTTGAACAATGTAGGCAAAGGAAAGCAAATCCAATCCCCCGTTGTTTTCCAAGGCGGCGTAAGCAAAAATGCCGCTGTGGTAAAAGAGTTTGAAAAAGAACTGCAAATGCCTGTACATGTCGATTCAAACGGGCATCTGATGGGTGCGCTTGGCGTGGCAGTTTTATGCAAAGCAGAAAAGGAGGAGACGCCCTTTGACTTTAACGTCACAGACATACATTTTGAAACAAAAGGGGTTGAATGTACACATTGCCCCAATCACTGTGAAATCATTTGTATTTACAAAAACGGACAATTAATTGACGCATGGGGAAATAGATGCGAAAAAGGAGACCATCATGATATTTGAAAAAGTGAAAACAATCATTGCCGAGCAGTTGAATATTGCAGAGGATAAAATCACCCTAGAAACCTCTCTAATCAATGACATTAATGCGGACTCGCTGGATCTCTTCCAAATAATATCCAACATGGAAGATGCATTTAATATAGAATTTCCGCATGATGTGGTTTCAGGGATGCAAACGGTTGGTGATGCGGTGGAGTATATTAAGGCGAAGACGGAGTAGTTTTACAAAGGAATGGAGTTAGAATAACAGCCAATGGGCTATTATCCTCATGCCTTCAAGAATAATAGCCCATTCGTAGTATATTGTGAACATTTATACAATGTCGCTAATAAATATCTTCATTTCATCTGCTATCTTTTCAGGCTCATGCGAGTGGACATAATGCCCACAGTCTAAAGCCGTATGTTTTGAAGTCTTGAAATTGGACACAAAATCTTTATGAAAATTTAGGAAATCTTCTGGTTTGTGTCCTTGTTTCGTTACCTCTTTGAAATTGGAACTGAAAAAATAAACAGGCGTATTTGACGGCAACGGAAAAGAGCGTATCATCTTAACATTGCCCTCCATATCCTTCATTTCCTGTAGCATATCGGAAGTAACAAGGGTACAACGCCTAAATAATTCCACAAATGCCGCCCTGTCGCTATCCGTTAATGATGGGGAATCGTAGGAAGCAGAGGGAAACCTATCACGGATTGCTTTAACCGCAGATTTATCATTCATTCCCGACCGAGCCAACTTCGACATTACACCCATCACACATCTAACAAACGGTGACACTTTCATAACATCTGCGAAGTCTGGCACACTTGGGTCAAGCCCTATAATAGCAGTTACTTCTTGGGGATATTTTTGCGCCCAATAAACCGCTTCTAAGCCGGAAAGTGAATGAGGCACAAGAACATATGGGGGAATAATCTCCGCCAAATTCAACGCTTCTCTTGTATTGGCAAGCATAGTATCTAAGTCACGAGGGATTTTTGTAATGTCACTCCAACCATATCCAAATTTTTCAACAACTGCGATTTTGTATTTATCAGTCAATAACGACCAAAGGGGCTTGAAGTCCAAAGTTGGGCAAGCCGTACCATGCCCCGACATAAACACAAGTGTTTTATCCCCTTGTCCCTCGGAAAAAACGTGCATACTGTTACCGCCCACGTTCACCATTTTGCCAAGTGGGGGATTTTTGAAATTACCTTTCATGGCGATACCTCCAAAATTTTTATTCATTGTCCGCATTTACAAATTCAGAAAATGGCTTTTGCTCTTTGATATGCTTAAACCACTCTATAGCGGTCTGCGTGTTTTTAATCCCAAAATAAAGCGTAGATTGCATGAAATAATCCGTTTCTACATCTTCACTTGCAAGGCTTTTTTCCATTGCCCTAAGTTTTCGCAAACTTTGACGATAATGTATCTCGTATTCTTGAAGCTGTTGACTGCGTATATCTTCTGGAAGCTGTCCGAAAAAATACACCTTTGCCAATAGAGCAGGTGCGCCCAATGTAAAATCAAAAGGCAATGAAAGCCACTCCATAAATGCCTTTTTACCAAGTTCGGTCGCTTTGTAATATTTCTTTTCCCTACCGCCTTGTTGATGTTCGTCCATAGTTACAAATTCCTTGTCCGAAAGCCTTTTTAATGCAGGGTATAGATTTCCATAGCTTGCTTTGTAGAAATTACCTATGCCCGACTCAATCCATTTTTTTATGTCGTACCCTGTTAATGCTTCCTCTTGCACCATGCCAAGAATAATAAAGTCAATCACATTCTCACCTCAGATATATCTATATGATATATTATGGGGCAATATTATAAGAAAGTCAATAAAGATTTTCGGCAAACAAAAAAGAGCTATCCAACCTGGACAGCTCTCATACCTGTATTTATCAGTCTTACTTCCCATACTCAATCACATAATCACACCGATACGGAATAGGAACACCATATGTTGTGTAATTTCGTATCGATATTTTGCTTCAAAGAACGAAGAAATTCGTCAAATTTTAGAGTTTGCATTGATTTACCCTCTCTTGTGCTTAGTTTATGATATGATATTTTTTACTTTCACCACGCCCTGTAATTTTTATTAAACCTGCGGATTTCATTTGATTAGCAAGAATATACAAGCGGGATTGCTTCACTCCTAATGCGTTTTGAAGCTCTTCATCGGTTATGTCTGGATCTTTTAAAATATAATTTAGCATATTTTGCATCTGAGGCGTTATCGTTTGGGTTTGTTCGCTTAGATTGCTTATGGCGTTTATATTCGGCAGCACAAGTTTGAACGAATTTGCCGTAACTGTAATTTCAGGTTTCTGGGTATAATCTGTATAGAATGAAAATATCCTACGGATACCCGTGCCATATGATTCAATGAAATTCATGCGATGGAAAATATCCGCCAAGTTTCGGTTACGCAGTTGCGATATTCCATTACGAATATCTTCGGTCAGTAATCCTGGCAACAATCCACCAATGGATATAAATTCAATACACCGTTCATTTACATTAATTAATATGCTACCGCTAAAGCTGTAGTCCCTATGGATAATGGCATTAATGAGAGCTTCTCTAATCGCATCTTTTGGATAGTCCCAATAGTCGGCTCGTGAAAGGCCATCAATGACAGAGCGATTTTGGTTACACAACTGAAGGTAATCAAAGGCATCCTCCATTTGTTCAAATATTGAGCCTGTAAATTCTTTTCGGTCACGGAAGATTGTATTTTGCTCATCAGTGAACACTGCAACTTTTATAGAATGTGCGCACTGGTCGGAAAGTAATAAGCCAAGGTTGGTGTATAGTCCTTGCGCATGATTACGAATTCCCAAAACATTAAATTTTTCTTCGTTGAAATCTATTTTATATTCCCCGAATATTTTTTCACATAAATTAAATGTCAGCTCTTGTTCTAATGAGCGTAACTCCTCAAACACATCACCGTCAGCATTTTTTATCATTTGACGAATTTGTTCAGACGATGCCTGCACAGAAGATGTTCCTTGACGAATATATACACCTGTCGGTTTTAGACCTTTAGCCTTCAAATAATATGGCTTATATGAGCCTTCGCCAACTTCAATGCGTATAACTTCGTTGTTCTCCAATGTGTATTTCACAAAGATAGTAACATCTGGCGCAATGGCATCGCGGATGCTGTTGGTTATGCGGGTATAGGTATCATCAATATCAACCAAAGGAGAAAGTTCTCCTGCTTTATTGACGCCAACCAAAACAACACCGCCTTCGGTGTTGGCGAAAGCGACAACTTCCTTGTTAATATCATTGGTTGCTATTTCCTTGAATTCCAATCTTTCAGTTTCGTAATCCATATCAAAACTCCTAAAACATACTTTTTTATATTTTACACTGTAATTACACTTTTGCCAAGTGGAAAAGTGTAAAACAAAAATCAACAAAAAAAGAGCTATCCATTGCGGACAGCTCTCATACCTGTATTTATCAGCCTTACTTCCCATACTCAATCACATAATCGCACCGACACAGGTGGGTATCGGTAGCCCACTCATCCAAAATCGCAAAAAAAGAAGATGCCCTCATACTTCAAAAAGACATCCCCTCATTTTATATTTACACCAAGATATTAACACGTGATTCATTCGTGACACGCGGTGGTGGTGCGGTTGGAATATTATCTATCATTTGCGCAATTTGCGCCCCAACTATTTCCGTATTATCCAATTCGCGGCGTATCATGCCAATGTTGAAATCGCGAAGCACATTTGTTTTTGATAGATTCATTGAAATGCGCTCTATATCCATGGGAATCACCTCATATTAGCTACTTTCTTACATAATATATCGGCATAGCCATGCATTTACTTTACTACTAGCGGCTATAGGTCACGTCGCAGCAAATATTGGTATAGCGATAACCGCATTCGTATGCCTTTGGCGCGGTTTCCCAGGTGAGTGTGGTGTCCGCAGTTATTGTAAACGGTTCGCCTTTGTGCCAGCTTTCGTGATTACTATCATGGCTTCGCTCCAGGGAATATATGGATATTTTATCCCCTACAGTGAGTGGGTCATAACCTTTTTGAATCACATTGCCCGCATTGTTGCGCAACCCCATTATTTTACCCTCGGGATAATGTGACGTAAATGTCACTATAATATCAGCTTCGCGGCCGTTTGCTTCTACCGGAATGGCATATTGGCGTGTGGTTGCTGTTTTTGTTATGGGGAAAAGCGTCACATGATGGCCATCCAGCTTTGGCCATAGCAGATTTTCGTCGTACTCCGTTGTTTGTAATAGCCCTACCATGCGTGATGTGTCGCTATCTATAGGCTTCCACAATGCGAGTTCTGCATGGGCATTGAAAACATCATCTTTGTTGGCAAATTGAATGTTTGAACGGTTGCGGCTTGCGCGAACTAGCCTATTGAAGAAATGATGCAGGTATTCTGTAAAATTCTTGTCCATATCAAGGTCTGCATACACTTGTAGCGATGGTACACCTTGGGACTTTCCGCCGTAAATATAAAATGTGCTTAATCCGTAAATTTCTACATCGGAGTTGTGCCTGTTGTATAATACGCAATCGTCTAAGGCTTTGAGTACGGCGTCTGCTTCACGTGGAAATAAATCGCTAAGCATCACTGCCATATCGCCAATGTCCACCATGTCGGAATAATTGTCGCGTGGGCTGCCTTCGCCAAAAGTCTTTGTCATGGCGCGGCGGGCGGCTAATGCGTGAAAGTTGTTGGCATGATATAAATCATCACGCGTGACGCGGCGTTCAGGCTCGGCTTTTGGCGCAGACTTTTGACGAACGCCCCATGTGAGCGGGGTGTTGGCAACAGTCCGCATTTGCCTTGGCGGCGGTGGATGAAAACCCTCCCCTGCCCTTGCCATTAATGCACCCATTCTATGCATCACAGGTTTGACACGGGATAAATCAACCACTGACAAGCTTAAAATTTCTTCGCTGTCTTCTCCGTAAAAATCCATAAATGTATCCACAATGATTTCACCCAGGGCGGCTCCACTCATTCTTGGGTTTCGGTTGAGTGCATTCAAAAACACATAATCCCAACCATCGCCGGGCTCTAAGTCTTCTGACGCAATCATATATTTGGCATAATCAGCGGCAAGCACTGCCATCTCAACCGTTGCCATTAGGCAGGCATCAAAGCCTAAAAATTCTAGTTTATTTTGCCTAAGTCCCGCATTTTCAAATGCCATTTGCATATCTAAAAGGGACAGGCTATCATCATCAAATTTTTCATCATGCCCAAAGCCCGCTATCGAGCCGCCGCCATGGTCCCACATGATTAATCCAAATTTTTCTGCGGGATAATTGCGCATACTATATGTGATAAATTGCTGTAAAGTTTGCGGATTGCCCATGTTTACTTTGCCCATGGACTTCACTTCATTTAACCAGCCATCGGTAAGCTCCCATAGCACCACCTCATATTCAGGAATGGCATCATTCATCCAACGTTTCGCACCGCCTGTTAAGATAAGCACATTGGCATTGCGCGAATGGAGGCCTGAATCCAGCATTTCCACTAAATCGTCTGTAGCCGCGCCAAATTCGCTTTCCAAGTCAGAGCCATTCATGTAAACCATGATTGTGTAAGGCTTCGTATTGACCGGCGCAAATGACGCATTCGTGAATATAATTAATGCCGCAAAGACAAATAAAATCACTCTCGTTTTCATTTGGTCAAATCCTTTCTATATTTTAAGTCTTTCGCGGCTGGCGAATAATATGCGTGTATTCATTTGGCAAAAGCTAAAAAGAATTCAACTTCTTGCAAAATGCAAGAAGTTGAATTCTCATCTAAGTTTCATATCATTTTTTAATCAAAATTTTATCTGGCAGCAAGCCATTCATAAGGGTTGACAGGTTCGTCATCTCTGGTGACGCGCAAATGCACGTGAGTGCCGTCCAAACTGGTGAAAATGGTTTGACGACCAACGCCGCCAATGACTTGACCGCTGCGCACCACTTCGCCTTCGCTAACTAATGGGTTCTCCATCAACTGACCATACGTGGTTGCCCATCCGTTGCCGTGGTCAATTTTTATATAATGACCGCGCCGTGCCTCACGTCCTACGGCTACCACGCGTCCGTCTGCCACCGCACGTACAGGGTCGCCTTCATCTGCGGAGATGCGCATGTGGTCGTTTACTCTAAACTGGTCGAGGGTTGGGTCGTATATGAATTGCGACATGCTAAACGGCATTACCACCTCGCCATATACAGGCCATACCATGCTGTCGCTTTCAGTGAACGCGTTGAAATACGCTACCTCCACTACCTCTTGTACTGCTTGTTCATACATATGGGTGTCATCGGGCTGGTAGTACACTTCCGCGTCTTCATCTTCATAATAATCTTGGGCTGGTGCTGCCGATGAAGCCGGCGGCGTTATTTCCGGTGATGGCTGGGGTGGTGCTATTTCTTGCTGGGGCGGCGGTGCTGGTGTGGGTGTTGGCTGTTGGCGCGGTCTAAACCATGCCTCGTCATCTGCCTGTGCCAGATAGCTTTCTACTTGGTCGTAACCAACGGCTACCGCTTCTTCGTTGTAGTATGCCATGTCTTGATTGGTGTCATATTGCCCTCGTGTTGCAATGGTTACAACTACGGCCAACGCGGCAACCACACCTAAACATGAATACAGTGCGATGAAAAACCCCTTTTTGCGAAAGATGCTATCTTCCTGTGTGTTTTTCATTCGCTCACCTCCTGAATAATATTTTTTCATAGTGGGATTATTACCCCAGCTTGCATGTCTTAAACCTGTGTTTCATATTCTTCTCGTTTAATTTTCGCGCCCAATTTGTTAAGCTGGGTATCCAGCCCGCAATATCCACGGTCAATATGATGTATCCCTGTGATTTCTGTTACATTTTCCGCTCGCAGTGCCGCCAAAACCAACGCCGCGCCCGCGCGCAAATCACTGGCAACCACTTGCGTACCCGCCAAATGCGATACACCTTCAATGACAGCACTGCGGCTGTCTATTTTTATATCTGCACCCATGCGCTTGAGTTCGCCCACCTGCATAAATCTGTTTTCAAATACGGTTTCAGTAATGATGCTTGTGCCTTTGGCTGTTGCCATCAAACTCATAAACTGCGCCTGCATATCGGTAGGAAACCCGGGATACGGCAGTGTTTTTATATCGGCCGAAATAATTTCCTGCGACGGGTCGTGGTGCACCCGAATGCCAGTGTCCAGTTCTTCCACACAGATATTGACCTCTTTCAGCTTGGCAATGACAGGCTTGACATGATCTGCCATCACATTGGTCAGCAGAATATCCCCGCGTGAAATAGCGGCGGCAACCATAAATGTACCCGCCTCAATACGGTCAGGTATTACACTATGCTGGATTTGTTTCAATTGCTTCACGCCGTTTATTTTCACCGTATCTGTACCCGCCCCGCGAATTTCCGCGCCAGCAGCATTCAAGAAATTGGCAAGGTCAACAATTTCAGGCTCGACGGCACAGTTTTCCAGTATCGTTTGCCCTTCAGCGAAAGCGGCTGCCATCATAATATTTTCTGTCGCGCCAACACTGGGGAAGTCTAAATACACCTTGGCACCGGTCAGTTTTTGCGCACGCACGGTGACATATCCTTGAGAATGGTCGACGTCCGCACCCAGTGCATGAAGCCCCTTCAAATGCAAATCCACAGGGCGCGAGCCAATGGCACAACCGCCGGGCAGCGGTACTTTTGCACACCCCAATCGCGCCAAAAGTGGCCCAAGAATTAAAAATGACGCGCGCAGTTTGCCTACTAATTCATAAGATGCTTCGTGGCTTGAAAGATTTTGTGTATCCACAGTTAAATTGCCGCTTTTTTTGTCCCACGCACTTTTGGCTCCAAGGGACTCTAATAAGTTGCACATCGCGCTGACATCGCTAAGGTCTGGTACGTTTTGAATAAAGGATTCCGTGCCTGTGAGCAATGTTGCCGCAAGTACCGGAAGTACGGCGTTTTTCGCCCCTGCAATTTCAAGAGCCCCAGCCAAACGCCCTGTCGGTTGAATGATTAATTTTTCTGCCATAGTATCTGCCTCGTTTTTTTCAGAAGTTTTTCTATAGTATTGCCAAATTTTCCAAAATTAAGCGTATCCATATAAAACGTGCGATAGCCGCCAAAATCTGGTACAATGATTCTCCACTGGGACATTTCCCAGAGAATATGTCAAATTAGCAAGGGGCTTAAATCTATGAAAATACTGCTTATCGACGGGCTTAGCATCATAAACCGCGCATTTTACGCGCTTCCGCTGCTTTCGTCTTCGTCGGGCGAATACACAAACGCCGTTTACGGATTTCTCAACATTTTCTTCAAGTTCTATGATGAAGAAAAACCAGACTATGTCACCGTGGCTTTCGACCTGCCGCAACCCACTTTTAGGCACGAGCGTTTTGGCGCATACAAAGGCACTCGCAAGGGGATGCCTGACGAACTGCGCGCGCAAGTACCAATACTCAAAAACTTGCTGCAAAAAATGCAAATTCATATTGCCGAATGTCCAGGATATGAAGCGGATGACATCATCGGCACTTTGGCGGTAAAAGCTGAAAAGGAAGGGGTTCAACCAGTCATTGTATCTGGCGACCGCGACCTTTTGCAGTTGGCAACAGACGTGGTGTGCATCCGTTTACCCAAAACAAAAGCGGGCAAAACTGAAGTAGAAAACTATTTCGCCGCCGATGTGGTGGCAAAGTATGGCGTATCGCCCAGGGCGTATATTGATGTAAAAGCATTAATGGGCGACACTTCCGACAATATCCCCGGTGTACCGGGCATTGGCGAAGTGACAGCCACTAAAATCATCGCGGCATACGGCTCGCTGGAAGCCGCTTTGGAAAAAACAGATGAAATTAAACCTAAAAAAGCTGCCGAAAATTTAGTGCAGTTCCGCGAACAAGCCATTTTAAGTCAAATGCTTGCCACCATCGTCACAGACGCGCCCGTTGAACTAAACCTCACACAACAGCAAGATTTCTTAAACGACGAAGCCCATGCGGAAATAAAACGGCTGGAATTGAAGTCGCTTTACAAAAAATTCGACAAAAAACAGACCAAAGTCGGTTCAAAACCACAGGAAAATCAAGAAGAACCTGCACCAGCAATCACTAAACGCAAATATGCCGAATGGATATTTCAAGAACCCTGTAAAATCATAAAAAACCCACAAGAAGCGGCAGAAATATTCCAGCGCATTGCAAAAGAATCAAAGTGGGTGGCAATATGCCTACTGTGGAACGATACGCATTTATCAGGCATTGGGCTGGCGTCACCAACCACTCCCCCCACCTATATTTCCACAGGCGGGGAAATTTCAATCATCACAAGTTCCGCAGATATTTTTGAAAAAGAACTGCTTGCATTAGCCAAGCCATGGCTAGAATCTGACGCGCCTAAATTGGTATATGACGTGAAAGCAGAAGCAGGGCATTTGCGCCGCCACGGCATCCAATTAAACGGCATCGCTTTAGATATCATGCTTGCCGCCTATGTGCTAGACCCATTGCAAGCCAATAAAACCCCTTCGGATATTTTTTTAAACTACCTGCATGAAGTCATTCCAACCCTAGAAGAAATACTGGACAACAAAGGCAAACGCGGCAAAGACCGCCGCACCGTTGCCGACCTGCCCGAAACCACCGCCGCATCATATGCCGCAAAAACAGTAGATGCCATGCTTCAAGTACAGCCAATCATTGAAGAAGCACTCACAGCCAACCACCAAACAGAACTATACAAAAATATAGAAATGCCGCTGGCCTATGCTCTATCTGACATGGAAAGCGTCGGCATCAAAGTAGACCGTGCCACACTCACATCATACGGCAAAATCTTAGACCAGCGTGTGGACGCGCTGACAGCAGAGATTCTGCATTTGGCTGGCGAAGATTTTAATATCAACTCCCCCGCGCAGTTGGGTGTTATATTATTTGAAAAGCTGGGACTGCGCGGCGGCAAAAAGACCCAAAAAGGATATTCTACCGCCGCCGATGTTTTAGAAAAAATAAAAACCAAACACCCCATCATTCCGTTAATCATGGAATACCGTGCCCATGCAAAATTAAAATCGACCTATGTAGATGGCTTACTGCCGCTGATTTCTGAAACATCGCGGATACATTCTACATTCCACCAGGCACTTACCGCCACAGGGCGGCTGTCCAGTGCCGAGCCAAATTTACAAAACATTCCTGTGCGAATGCTCCTTGGGCGCGAGTTGCGTAAAGCCTTTGTCCCCCGCGAGGGATGTGTGTTTATCGACGCGGATTATAGCCAAATTGAACTGCGCCTACTTGCGCATATGTCAAATGATGCGGTACTCATTGATGCATTCCGCGAAAACCAAGATATTCACAAACTCACCGCGGCGCAAGTGCTGGGCATTGACCCAGACGCAGTAACGCCGGAACAGCGCAGCAACGCAAAAGCGGTAAACTTCGGCATTGTGTATGGCATCAGTGCTTTTGGGCTTAGTGATGACCTAGGCATTCCTGTAAAAGAAGCCGAGCGTTATATCAAGGGTTATTTTGAAAAGTATCCGGGCGTTAAATTATACATGGACGACACGATTAAACGCGCCAAAAAAGAAGGCTATGTAGCCACACTGTACAATCGCCGCCGCCCGATGCCGGAGTTAAAATCCTCCAACTTCAACATGCGCGCATTCGGCGAAAGGGTCGCCATGAACATGCCCATTCAAGGCAGTGCCGCGGATATTATAAAAATTGCAATGCTCAATGTTTCACAACGACTAAAGCGCGAAGGTCTTGAATCGCAATTGATCCTACAAGTACACGACGAACTTTTAATTGAAGCCCCCCAGGGTGAAATTGACAAAGTGAAGCATATATTAAAGGAAGAAATGGAACAGGCGGCAACGCTAAAAGTACCCTTGGTGGCGGATATGAATGTGGGGGACAGCTGGTATGCCACAAAATAAAGTAATCGGCATCACAGGCATTACAGGAAGCGGAACAAGTACCGTCGCAAAAATGTTGAAAGCATATGGCGGCTATATTATTGAAGCTGACAAAATGGTACACGCACTGATGCTGAAAAACGAACCTGCCTACATGGAAATTGTAAAAATTTTCGGCAATCAGATTTTAGACAAAAATGATGAAATAGATCGCCGTGCTTTAGGCAGTATCGTTTTTGGCAATAAACAGCAGTTGCAAAAGCTGGAAAATATTTTGCACCCCATGGTTATTTCAAAAACGAAGGACATTTTAAACGCAGTCATACATCCTTTTACTGTAATAGACGCGCCGCTACTCATTGAATCTGGCATGAATAAGCTATGCACCAGCACATGGCTAATCACAGCCCCAGACGCACTGCGGCTGAATCGCATCCAATCCCGCGATAATCTTACCCATGAAATTGCCGTTCGCCGCCTAAAAAGCCGCCCAGGTGATGCAAGCCTTCGTCCTCACGCCAATATAATCATAGAGAACGACAGCGATTTGGCAGCACTGACAGAAAAAGTAAACGCTGTGCTAAGGAAGGAACACGTTATCAAATGAAAAAATTCATTGCCGTAATATTCATACTTGGCGCATTATCGTCAATCGCTTTAGTCATGGCGGTAAACATGCGGTTTCCCGTAAGATATTTTGACATTGTGCAGGCAAATGCTGGCGAACTAGAGCCGTCGTTGATTCTAGCGGTGATTATGGCAGAGTCCAGTTTTCGCCCGCATGTAGAATCCCGTGCGGGGGCGCAAGGACTCATGCAGCTCATGCCAGCCACCGCAGAATGGATGGCAGAGCGCATGGGGAAAACCGATTTTCAGCCAGAAGATGTATGGAAACCAGAAATAAACATTGCGATAGGCAGTTTTTATCTCAATTGGCTAGTAAACTACTACAACGGAAACATTGACTTAGCCTTAGCCGCCTACAATGCGGGCCTGGGTAATGTAAACCGCTGGCTTGACGACCCAGCATTTTCAGCCGACGGCCAAAACCTGGATGAAATCCCCTTCCCCGAGACTTACAACTACTTAAACCGAGTGCGTCTAAACCAACAAGTTTACACAAAAATCCTAGCAGTACGCGGCTTTTTTGGAAGATTGGAGGGGTGAAGTGGTGAGTTTAAAGAATAAGACCGACGGGGCTTTGCCCCGCCTACCCCACTTCTTTTTTGAAAAAAAGAAGCAAAAAACTTTAACATGCATAGCGCATACGCGCCATGCGGGTTTTTTTGTGCTTTTATTTTTAGCCCTCTTTTTGACGGCATGTGGTTCAAATCGCGTTGGTTTTGCCCCGACGGGCATTCCGTTGCCCCTTTCTCAATCTGAAAACGATGATACAACTGCCGACATTGACGATGATGAGATGGAGGGAGAAGCAGAGCCGATATATGCCCCCGACAATGCAACAATCCAGTACGAACCCGTTGATGCTATTCTTCGCTTATCTATGCGCCAGCCGCTGACATTAAACCCTTTGCTTAACGAAGATGTAACCGTAGCCCGTATACTTCGGCTGCTTTACGAGCCTTTGATTATCATGGACGAAAACCTTCGCCCAACCAGTCATCTGGCAGAAATAGAATTTGCGTCAGATTTTTCAAGTGTAAACCTGACCATCCGCAATGATGCCATATGGAGTGACGGGATGCCCGTAACTTCCGATGATATCATTTTTTCAATAGAGACATTGCAAAATGCGCCACAGATGGCGATTTATCGTAACCATGTGCGCAATATTGCCAGTGTGTATCGGGCAACTTCGCGTACGGTGCAAATTGCATTTGTCCAGCCATCTGTTACGGCGGGGTATATGCTAAACTTCCCCATTATTCCTGCGCACCATGACAATGATATGCATCCTGTTGGCAATGGATTGTTTCAGTTTGAGTCCATTCATCCGATGCGTTCACTCACGCTTGTGCGCAATCCCCATAGCTTTCGCGGCCGCCCACAAATAGAGGAAATTCAGGTGTTATTTTTACCCGACGAACAAACCGAATTATATGCCCTAGACCAAGGGCGTATAGACGCACTGCACCTCCCCTTGCCCGAATGGATAAGGCACCACGGGGTGCGTCCGCTGCATTCTGAAATTTTCCCCGCAACGGTTTTTGAATTTATTGGATTCAATTTTCAGCGGGATATTTTTCGTGATTTACACACCCGCCAGGGCATTGCCCATGCGTTTGACGCCACCAGTGCAGTCCATGCTGTTTTTCTTGACCATGCTGTACGTGCCGCGTCGCCCATTCACCCCTATAGCTGGGCGGCAGACGATGTGCATTACCGCGCATTCGACCAAGCGCGGGCATATGCGCTGCTGGGTATGATTCGCCAGGATGCGCGCCCGCAAGAGCCGCTGGTTATTCTGGTCAATGAGGAAAACCCTCAGCGTGTAAGCATTGCAACCAGACTAGCCGCCAGTTTAAATGAAGTCGGATTCCCCGCAGAGGCAGAACCTGTACCAGAAGCAGAATACTTTCAGCGGCTGGAAAATCACGCATTTGACTTATTTATCGGCGGTGTAACGCTTTCATTTGCGCCAGATATGCAGTTTTTATTTCAATCTGGCGGATTATTTATCAATGACCAGGTGCTTGAAAACGCGTTTGCGGCGATGATGATTGCATCTACAGAAAGTGCGTATTTGCAAGCCGTGTCTAATTTCCAACAAACTTTTGCCGAACATTTGCCCGTGATTGGGCTTGCCTTCCGCCATTCGGCAGTACTAACAAACATGCGCATCACTCAAAATGAAAGCCCTATGCCAGACCATGTGTTTTTTAGCGTTGGCGAGTGGGTTGTAAATTTGCCATAGTTTTGTTACTCTTTCGGGAAAAAGAAAAAAATTGGAGGCAGTTATGAATTATACAAAATATAAGATGGAGCAAGTTATAGACCTTCCAGACCGCACTTGGCCAAATAATCAACTAAAAAAAGCACCCATTTGGTGCAGTGTAGATTTGCGCGACGGTAATCAGTCCCTTGAAACCCCCATGACTTTGGAACAAAAGCTGGCATTTTTTCAATTTCTGGTGAAGACAGGATTTAAGGAAATTGAAATTGGCTTTCCTGCGGCTTCTGATACAGAGTTCCAGTTTACACGTGCGCTCATTGAGGGAAATTTAATCCCCGACGATGTGACCATTCAGGTATTAACCCAGTCGCGAGACGCGATTATTCGGCGTACATTTGAGGCATTGCGCGGGGTGCGTAAAGCCGTTGTGCATTTGTATAATTCGACTTCGCCGTTGCAGCGGGATGTTGTTTTTCAAAAATCCCGTGAAGAAGTGATTGCGCTTGCGGTTTCTGGGGCTGAATTACTAAACGAGCTGGCAGAGGAATACGGCAAAGAGCGTTTTATTTTTGAGTATTCGCCAGAAAGTTTTTCGCAAACAGAGGTGGATTATGCTGTGGAGGTTTGCAATGCCGTGTCTGCCGTGTGGTGCGGTCAATCGCCCATGATTATCAATTTACCATTTACCGTGGAGACATTCACGCCCAATGTTCATGCAGACATGATTGAATATATGTGCCGTCACCTGCAAAACCGTGACAATATTATCGTCAGCCTACACGCCCACAACGACCGAGGCACGGCTGTTGCGGCAACAGAGTTGTGCCTGATGGCTGGCGCGGACAGAGTGGAAGGCACATTGTTTGGCAACGGCGAACGCACAGGAAACGCGGACATTATTACCCTTGCAATGAATTTGTATGCGCAAGGTATTGACCCAGGGCTTGATTTTTCTAAAATTGACGCCGCCATTGCCATTTATGAAAAATCCACGGGCTTGCCTGTGCATCCGCGCCACCCCTATGCAGGAGATTTAGTTTATACGGCATTTTCGGGTTCCCATCAAGATGCCATCCGCAAAGGCATGGCGCGTATGAAGGATGGAAAAAGCCAGTGGGCAGTCCCCTATTTGCCAATTGACCCCAAAGATGTAGGGCGAAGCTACGACCCGATTATACGTATCAACAGCCAGTCTGGGCGCGGCGGGGTGGCGTATATTTTAGAAAATCATGGCGGCATACACATTCCAAAGGTCATGCAGCCCGATTTTGGTGCAGTGGTCAATAAAGTATCCGACAGCCAAGGGCGCGAACTTGCATCGGATGAAATTTGTAAATTATTTTTGGATACTTACATCAAACTGGATGCCCCAGTGGAATTAATTGAATGGAAGTATGTACGAGAAAATGAAGCGAGCCATGTGACAGGCAGCCTAAACTGGAAAGGCGTTAACACCCCCATCGAAGGTTATGGTGATGGTGCGGTTGAGGCGTTTTGTCAGGCGATTTCAAAAGCCACAGGCATTTCTTTTGCCATCACACATTATAGCCAGAACGCAATGGATACAGACTCCGGCGCAAAGGCTAAGGCGATTACTTATGTGGGGATTTCTGTGGGGGATAGCGTATGCTTTGGTGTTGGGGTTAGTGGTAGTGTGACTACTTCTTCAATTAGGGCAGTGCTTAGTGCGGTGAATCGGTTGTAATTTGTGTGCAATAAAAGCTATATTTCACATAATATTTCTTAATTGACAACCCAGCCACTTTCGTGCTATTCTGCCAAAGTAATCATTTGGACTTAAAGAGGTGCTTGCCATTCGGCACATTTGATATTGGATAATATCAGCAATATAAATGTGTGCGGAAAAGATAGATAAAACCTAATTGAACATGAATGAAAATAGTCGATTTTTCCGGCTTTATTTCATGTATAAATTTCGTTTTATTTCTATCATCCCGCACTTATAAGTTAGCGTCTTTGAAGCTGTGGGATAATACCCACGGCTTTTTATTTTGTCCAAATATTACAATGTCGAAACACTCAAATTATTTCATGAAAGAGGTATCACTATGGAATCAACAACATTATTAAACAGAAACTTTTCACTGCTAGTCATAGGCAAATTTATGTCTATATTTGCAAATCAGGTGCTGACATTTGCCTTGCCGCTCTATTTGCTGTACACCACTGGGTCCCCCGCTTTGTTTGGGTCTGTTTTGGGCTTATCTTTTCTCCCATTTATAGTAACGTCTCCCATTGCGGGTATTATGGCTGACCGATATAAAAAACAATATATCATGTTTTGGCTTGATGTCGCTGTGACTGCCGTTATTATCATGTACATGATAATCAGCGGCATGTTTGCTACCGCCGTACCTATTGTAATCATTAAACTGCTTGCGCTTAACGCCATACAAGGCATGTATACACCCACATCACAAGCCTGTATTCCGTTTTTAGCACCAGAAAATAAACTGATTCGCGCCAATTCTATCATTGAGACTGTCAACACATTGTCTAATATGGCAGCACCACCCACGGCGGGCATCATTCTTGTTAGATTTGGATTATTTCCTATTTTGGGCATCTGTGCAGTATGCTTTACAGTGACAGCCATGATGGATTTATATATCCATATTCCATACAAAAAACAACAAACAAGCGAAAGTATCCTGCAAATAATCAAAAGCGATATGGCTCAAGCATTTCATTTTGTTAAAAAACATCCCGCGTTGATAAAACTGGCTATGCTTATGTTTATACTCTCCGCGCTGATTCCGGGGGTATTCAATATAGGGGTTCCAGTATTGGTCATTCAGCATTTAGAAATGGATATGATATACCTTGGCACAGGCAGAGCCATTGCATGGGTCGGAGGAATATTGGGAGGCATAATCGCCGGCTCTTTAGGAGAAAAACTGACACTTAAAAGCGTACCCTTCACGTCAATTATGCTTGGTTTGTCGATAGTGCCCATTGGATTTGCTGTGTGGATGAGCTTACCGCATTTTATCGCTTTTGCGATTATAGTCGCTTCAGATTTTATTTCTGGTTTGGCGTTAATATTATGGTCTATTCCAATTTGGTCTTATATACAAACCATAACGCCTCCAACGCTTATTGGAAAAGTCATGTCCCTTTTTTCGGGTCTGCCTATGATGGCCATGGGATTAGGATTATTACTTTTTGGTGTACTTTTTGAGCAATTTCACTTTGCACCCTGGCATGTCATTTTTGTAACATCTTTTGTTTGCTGCACATCTACGCTGATTTTCAAGAAATATTTGCGGCATTTTTAATTGGGTCACTTTAGTTGTATAATGCAATGGGTGATCATCCATGCATTTCATCAAAATCAACAACAAACAAGCACTAACACCATACCTACCCTTACTCAATCAGGCAAAAATCATTGCCGTTGACACAGAAACAACAGGGCTAGACCCACACACAGACAAACTACGGCTGATTCAAATAGCGGCTGACGGGTTGCCTATTTTTGTGATTGACTGTTTTTCTTTTCTGCCAAGCGGCAGAGACACGATTAAAAACATACTTGAATCCCGTGCGGTAAAAATATTTCAGAACGCAAAGTTTGACTTACAGTTTTTCATGGCTTTAGATATCCACCCCACTCCCATATTCGATACCATGCTGGCGGGGCAATTATTGCGCAGCTCGGACGGGGCTTCTCGTGCCAACTTAGACGCGTTAGCGCAGCATTATTTAAGCGAAACAGTCCCAAAAGACGAGCAAAAAAGCAATTGGTCGGGCGAGTTAAGCCAAAGCCAGCTTGAGTATGCGGCAAGAGATGCGGATATTCTGCTTAGATTGCGTGAAGCAATGGTCAAAAAAATATATGAAAATGATTTATCAGAAATAGCCTTAATAGAATTTTCATGCGCCATCGCCATTGCCCAAATTGAATATACGGGGATTCGCTTAAATGTGCCTCAGTGGAATATCCTGCTTGAAAAAACCGTGCAAGAGCGGAATGAAGCATTAGACACTTTGTATGGCTATACAGGAAGACCCGTTGTTCAAATGAGTTTATTTGGCGATGATACTGTCATTGGGCATAATTTTGACAGCAACCCTTTTGTGTTAAAACTACTCAAATCAAATGGCATACACACAGCCTCTACATCAAAGCAAGACTTAGCACCACATGCCAAACATCCGCTGGTCCGCGCCATATCCGCTTATCGAAAAGCCGCGAAAGCCCTATCTAGTTTTTTGTACCCGATACCATCTGCAATACACCCAAAAACAGGGCGGCTTCATCCACGCTATGGGCAAATAGGCGCATGGAGCGGACGCATGAGTTGCAGTAATCCAAACATTCAGCAAATTCCACGCGCTCAGGCTTTCAGAGCATGTTTTATTGCTGCCCCTGAGCGAACGTTTATTATTGCGGATTATTCCCAAATTGAATTGCGCGTAGCTGCCGAAATGACAGGCGATAAAAGGATGATCACCGCCTATCAAAATGGAGAGGATTTACATAAATTAACGGCATCCCTTATGCTTGGCAAACCAATGGATTCCATAACAAGTCAAGAACGTCAAGCGGCAAAAGCAGTCAATTTCGGGCTGATATATGCGATGGGTGCGGCAGGATTAAAGCAATACGCATTGCAGTCATACGGTGTAGAAATGACGATTGAACAAGCCGAAGCATTTAGAAACCGATTTTTTAAGGCATACACAGGCATCGCCCATTGGCACAGTAATCTAAAAAAATCCCCGCCAACAGAAAGTAGAACATTGGCAGGGAGGAAGTTTACCTTTTCCGATAAGGTAGGATTATCTGGGCTTTGCAACATGCCAGTACAGGGTACGGCGGCTGATATAGCAAAAAAAGCGTTGGGATTGCTTGTGCCGCGCTTGAAAGACACAGACACGCGCATTATTGGTACCATACATGATGAAATTCTGCTGGAAGCCTTGGCGTGTGACGCGCCTTATGCGGCAGAAATTTTGAAATCCACTATGGAAGAAGCAGGCAACACCGTTTTAACGCATGTCCCCTGCCAAGCGGATGTAAATATTGCCCCCCATTGGAGTAAATAAGAGCCGCATTACAATTACTCTGCTATTTGCAGCATGTCCCGCATATCTTCTGCCCTCATGCTAAATTCCAATGACAGATATTCGTTTTCTAATTCGCTATGCAGTTTAGCAAGATTTTCGTAAAGTATGACCATACCATATGAAACGAAATTTTCTCTTTCGAAGATTGCCAGTGCTCGTTCAAAGTAATTTAGTGCAGTATCATGAAAGCCTGCTCTTGTTAACTCAGCCCATTCTTCCAATGTATAATCCGCGTCTTCATTAAATAGCTGTTGATAAAACTGCAACCCTATGGATGTCGCTTCAAAATCGGCAGTCTGAAGGCTTGCCAAATTGGCAATGGCTGCCCCCATGCTAACATATGTTGGCGCAATAACCAATGAATCGCCATATCCAAGGTTTTCAAATAGAGTGACTGCTTTCAAAAAGTGATTTGAAGCAGTGGCATTCAAGCCCCATTCAGATAGTATAATGCCTGCATTGTTGTGGATACTTGCCTGCATGGTTGATTCTTCAAAGTTATTTTCAATCAACTCCGCGCTTATTTCAAAGTGGTTCATCGCGTCTTCAATATGATTCAAACCCCAATATGCCATGGCTAAATTGTAATGCGCGATGACTAGCCCTATATCAATACTTGTCAGATGCGCGTGTGCCTCTATTGCTTGGTGGTTAAACTGGATGGCATTTTCGTAGTCACGGTTTTCTGTGTAGAACATACCTATCGTAACCATTATCTGCGCAAAAAACAGCTCGTCCATCAAAAAATCCTGGGCAAGTCCGGCAGCGTACATTAAATGCGTCACCGAATCTGTGATGTTTCCCAGTCTGTTATGTGCGACACCCAATGCATATTGTGCATATGCAAATGCTTGCATGTCAATCGTCAGGTTTTGATTCAACAATTCTATAGCCTGCGAAAAAAATCTGACAGCCATTTCATAATTGCTGTTTAAAATGGCAACCCTCCCGGCACTTAATTCGAGATTCGTATAAAAACTCTCGTTTTCATCCAGTATTCTAAAAAATTCAAATATGATTTCATCTGATGAAACGACGCTGGGGGTACTTTGATATGCAATGATTCTTTCCATGGATTGATTGCTATAAAACGAATAAACAGAAAATACAATAGGGAAAAAAGCGAGAACCAACGATAATATAATCGTTTTTGCTACTGCTTTTTGATGATTGATATCCTTTTTGTTGGACAGCGCACACCAAAAACGGCTCAGTGGATTTGAGCGTACAAGTGATGGCGGTGCAGCGGCTGTTTCACTTTTGTTGATTTTCTCGAAGTACACTTTCTCTTCCCGTTTGATTTGACTACAATGGATAGTCCGATATCCAACGCTTTTCCAATAGGCTGACTGCTTATGTGCTTTTTTATTATGCCACCAGCTTGCGATTTGCTTGTCATCCGATGCTTTTGCTTTGTGCGGAAGTTTAGTGTCTATAATCGCTTCAATTTCAGCAAAAGTGAGTGCGATGGGCTGCACACCTTGATAATTTTTGAGATAAGCAGAAAGTTTTTCGAGATAGCTATATTCAAGTTTACCGTTTGACATACCCTTTTATTTGCGGTTTTCAAGCCAGGCAGCTGCCGCGTCAGCGACTATTTTAATATTGTCAGGCTCAAATGGTGTGGGCAACCCTACATCTGCAATAAGTGCCGCAAATGTTTTAGTACCGGCAAAGCCTAATAGTTTTCGATACTTATCCCATGCTTGTTGATGATTCACTTGGTTTTCTGCCCAAAAGCTGAGTGCCATAATTTGTGCAAGGCAGTAATCAATGTAGTAAAAGGGAAGCCTGTATATATGCGATTGTGCTTGCCAGCGGCGTCCCTCTTTGTGGGATGGTATATCCTCAAGGTCGAGCCACGGCCTGTATTTATCCTCTAGTTCGAGCCAGAATTGATTACGCTCGGCAGGCGTTAAGTTTGGATTTTGATATATATGATGCTGGAACTCGTCTACCATAACCCCATACGGCAAAAAGGTTAAGGCATCCGCTAAATGACTCTCATAATACTTGTCTGTTTGCGCCCCAAAGAAGCCCTCCATCCAAGGCCAAGTAAAAAATTCCATGGACATAGAATGTATTTCTGCTGTTTCAAACGAATACCTTTTCAACGCACTTGGATAAGTGTCTTTTGCAAGATAAGCTGCAAAGGCGTGTCCCATCTCATGTGTTAGCACATCAATATCCCCGGATGTGCCATTAAAATTGGCAAAAATGAAAGGGGCTTTATATAATGGAAGGTTGTGGCAATAACCACCTACCGTTTTTCCTTGTCGTGTAAGGACATCAAAGAGTTCGTTTTCCAACATAAAGTCCATCAGTTCAGCTGTTTCTTTGGATAGCTCATGATACATTTTCTTACCGTGGGCAAAAATATCATCAACTGAACCTACAGGCTTTGCATTACCATCGGGGTATTCAAATGATTGGTCATACACTTTTATGGTGTCAACACCGATGCGTTTCGCCTGCGCTTTTTTGAATGCAGTGACAATCGGAACAATGTGTTTTGCTACGCCATCACGGAATTTTGCCACCATGTCTTGGCCATAGCAGTTTCTTTGCATCCGATAATAGCCTACCTGTACAAAGTTATCATATCCCAGTTTTTTTGCGATGCGCGTACGAACGCCTACCAGTTTGTCGTATATGTCGTCAAGCTGCGCCGCTTTGCTGATATACCATGCGGATGAAGCCTCTGCGGCGGCTTTACGGATAGCGCGGTCTGGGTTTTCTAAATAGGGGGTAAGCTGTGCAATTGTCAAGATTTTATCATCAAACGCGATTTGTGCAGACGCTATCAACTTGGTGTACTCTGTGATTAGTGCATTTTCTTCCTGCAAGTCTGTAACAATTTCCGGCTTAAAGGTTTTTAATTCCATTTCTTCATTAATAAACATGAGAGAACCCCATGCGGCTTCCATTTCTGCGCGAAACGGAGAGGTGACAAGCAAGGTGCAAAATGCTTGGTCTAATTCTTGCAGCTTGGGGTAGACTTCGTTCATATATTCCTTTTCTTTGGCATAAAACGCGTCTGTGGTATCCATTGTATTTCTAATGTAAGCGATGTTGAACATTGTATTGTGTGCAGCCCAAAAATCATTATATTCTTTGTAGGCGTTAAAGCACTCGTCTGCGGTGCTTGCATTTTTGAATCTTTCAGTAATTGCCTCAAACGCTGGCTTTATCACGTCAAATTCTGGTCTTACATACGGCATTTTTGAAAACTTCATTTTAAAACCTCCATTTGTGTAAGTATGATTGTGGTGTGCGCTTAAAAAGTTTGGAATATAAAAGAAAATTAACTCAGAATGCGGTTGCCGTCAAGCTTAAAATTAAGTTTCATTTCTTTTCTATCATTTTTCGTGTATACTTTTCCTGTTAAACTGCCTTTTAAAATAGTTAGGAAATCGATTTATTGGAGGTGTCTGACATTGGATAATCATAAAGAACCATTACAAACCGCTCCGTGGCGTTATGCGATGGGGACATTGGGTGGTTCGCTTCCTTTTAATATGTTCACTACGTTTACCGCATTTTATTATGTGAACATGTTAAACTTGGATATACGCATCTTTTCGTTAGTGCTTTTGTTTTATTCCTTTTTTGATGCGATAGACAACCCGTTGTATGGGTATCTGTCTGACCGTACACGTACACGGTTTGGACGGCGCAAGCCTTGGCTTTTGGTGGCATCTACTATTTTTGGCTTGAGTTTTATCGCTTTTTTCTCACCGCCCGCTTTTTTACAGGAACGCGGCTTTATTATCTATTTTGTGGTGATGATGATATTGGTAGAAACTTCAATGTCTGCCATCCAGTCCAATTACAATGCGTTGCTACCCGATTTATTCCGTGAAAAAGACCCGCGCACGAAGGCAAATTCTTTGCGTACGATGTGGATGCTGATTGCTACAGTGGTGGGTGTGGCACTTGCCCCAGTCATCACCGAAGCAATTGGATTCCCTTTGACTGCCTTAATTTTTGGTATTGTAAGCATTTCCGTATGGTATTTTGTTGTGTTGGGCTGCAAGGAAAGCCGAGACTACGAGAACTACCAAAGTCCTCAATTTTTCCGCAGTATTAAGGAAATCGCCATGGGTAAGCAGTTTTGGATTATTGCCATTGTTGCCTGTATGTATAGTGCCGCGCAAATGCTAATGATGGCAGGGATACCTTTTTTTGTAGAATACTCGCTGGGCTTAGGCGCGATGAATACCACTATTATGCTGGGTGTTGTAATTGGCATGGCGATACTGTCTTTGCCTGTTTGGTTTAACGCGATTAAACGCTTCTCGCTTATTCCCATGTGGCGTTTGGCTCTGGCTGTACTGACTGTTGCTTTTGTTCCGATGTTTTTTGCAAGTACGATGCCCCTTGCCATAGTCGGGGGTATATTTATCGGTATAGGCACGGGTGGGGTCATGTCAACGCAAGATTTAGTGGTGGCTGGCTTGCTAGATGCGGACAGAGAAAAATATGGCCAGCGGCGCGAAGGCATATACCAAAGCATTGTCGGATTTTTTGTACGGCTTAGTGGATTGTTCCGCAGCGTGGCTTTCTTTTTAGTATTTGCACTTTTCGGTTTTGAAAGCGGAGAAAACCCGGGGGCAAATCCCGCGGGTGCTTCTCGATTTTTATTGGTTATCGTGCCCATTTCCTTGATGACCATTGGCGTGATTATTTCAAGTTTTATGCAAAAAATAAAGGAGCGTGAAGTATGAGATATTTAATTATCAATGCCGACGATTATGGCGTATGTATAGAAACAAACAAGGCAATAGAACACATTTTTAATGAAGGAACGCTATCTTCTACCACGATTATGACACCTTGTTCAAGTGCAGAGGATGGCATAAAAAGAGCAAAAGAAAACCCTAAAATTAAAATAGGCTTACACATCACCACCAACGCCGAATGGACAGACGCATACGGTTCGTGGAAGCCTTTAGCACCTAGTGAAAAAACATCTTCACTTACAGACGAAAGCGGCTATTTTTTCCCAACCGTGCAGGAATTTGCCGCGCAAGCCAAAGCAGAAGAAGTCGCAGTTGAACTGGAAGCGCAGTATCAGTACTTAGTGACACGCGGCATACAGCCAATCCATGCAGATTCCCATATGGGCAGTATGTACGGCTTAAATGGCATATCATTTATGAAAGAGACGTTGGAGTTTTGTGCAAAGTATAATCTACCATTTAGATTTCCGAAGCAAATAGAAAATGTAAAAGTGCTGATGCGCGTGGAAACACTACCAGACCCGCTGGTACAGGCGCATGAACAGGTCATTGCCTATGCGAATGCGTTGGGTGTGAAACTGATTGATCATTTATTTTCTTGCCTGTTAGATTATTCTGTATTAACCAGCTATGAAACAGTGCGGGATGAGTATTTTCGTATTATTTCCCAGTTGCCAGAAGGGTTTAACGAAATTTTTCTGCATCCGTCAAATGAACATTCGCCCAGGGGTAAAAATAACCCCAAGTGGCCTTCCCGCGTGTGGGAATATCAATTATTGCTGGATGATGCGCTCAAATTGCATTTAGAAAAGGAAGGCATCAAGCTGATTTCTTACGCGGATATCACTTGATAAAGATTTTGATTAGGCAAATCCCTTGAACCATCTTGATTAATTTTTAAGGCGGTCACGATTTTATTTTGGCTTCCCTTTTGGCGTGTAAACACTGCATCGCTCGCCCGTGCTTTTATACACCGTCACCGATGGAAACTCCGACGTTTGAAAACCAAAATATTTGCAAGCCCTGGGGAATTTTGTATTCCATGTGTTTGCATAGTAGATGCATCTAAAGCAATTGATTCTTTTGTCATTTTCTTTTTTCACAATCAAAATTCACCAAACCCTGCTATACAACCGATATAACAACACTGCCGCGTCACCACGTGTGACGGTACTTTCTGGGGCGAAGTGGTTGTCTGTGCGGTGCAGCAAAATATCTGTTTGCACCGCTAGTGCTATTTGATATGCTTCCCATGCGGTATGCAAATTACTTATTGTATCGTGGTCTTCAAAAATGGAAAGTATTTCTTCAATGCTTTGTGGTGGATAATAGTCCATGAAGGTCATCAAAAAATTGCCTATCATCGCTGCCATTTGCCCTTTAGTCATGTGCTCGGTGCTTACGCTGGCAGTATATTCTCCAGGAAATATCGCGCTAAGTGCTTGTTCAAAATCCATGATAATCATTGGCGAGTCTGGACGGAAATCTGTTTCAGATGCGCCTCTCATGATACCCCGTGATGCAAGCTGGATTATTGCCGCTTGTATCATGGGGTTTTTGTGTGCGATATCTGCGAAGTGGGCTTCGGTTTCGCGCAAATGGTATATGCCATTTGCGGTAATCATCGCGTCTATTGTGTGTGTGGCGGGGTTGAATATGGATGTTTGGATTTCGCCTTGTGCGTTTGCAATGACCAGAAATTCTGGGTTGTGTAAGTTGACTGGCAGGGATAGCGTTGCTTTCATACCGTGGGACATGATTAGCTCAACGGCATCTAAAGGAGTTGAAGTATTCACTTCAAATGCTAATAGACTTTCGTCATCACCAGTTTGGTTTGTAATTTCATTAGACTGTGCGGCATTCTGAAGGGATTCTGCATCAAGTGTAGAATAATCAGAATCATGCGCACCTGTAAATGTAAGAATATTTGCGGCAATGGCAACAGCGGCTAAAGCCGGGATGGCAATTGTACGTATTTTTTTTGCGCGTTGACTGAATTCAGCAGTCAATTTCCATGCGATACATAGCAACAACAGCACACCTACCGACCAAAACTGCAAAAATATTGGCAAGGATGTGTCGCTATCCTCTTGGATTTGGGCTTGCATTAGCTGGGCAGCTTCATATGCCGCATTTGCCCGCCCAATGCTTATTTCATTTCCACTTTGTATATATTGGTGATGAATGGTGATGTTTGCAAAATGGGTTTCCACTGTCACACTATCAAAATCAATGCCATATGCATCATCCTGAAAGATGATATCCATCGCATCGCGTGCGTCGGATATAAAATTAATGCTTTTGCGCGGATTACGCAGTGGGGCTATATTTGTGCTATTTAATATCGTGGCAGTATTATTGTGGACATTATCAACAGATGTGGCTAGGCTTCGCATCAGCGCGGCATCTAAATGAAGTGGAGAAGATGTGTTTATGGATACGCCGCGGCGGTTTATATTTTCTATATATAGCGTCACATGGTTGAGTACATCGCCGGACGTCCGTTGCTCTGGTGTCAGGTCGTTTGCAACACGTACAATTTCTATTTGAGCAGTGTTTGGGTCTGTCACCCATGCAAGGTCGGCTGGTTGAATTTCAAAGCGATGGGTTGGCTGGCTGTAAATATATTGTACGGGATGAAAAATTTCATCGACTCGTGCGGTTAGTGTGGTTGAAATAGCGGCCTTCATCTCGTCCATTGGTGGAATTGGCGCAATGGAAGTATCCATGCCTGGAATCGTCCTTGGCACGGCTGGGTCTTGCATTAAATAGAAATCGTCCACGGGGATATTTATTGTTTCTGTGAAATAGTTATGCCAGAATATATCATTTTCGGTAGCTTGGAATGTGGTTGCGGCGGCTTGGGTAAATGCCGCGCTTACGCCGTCAAATGCAATGAATTCGTACCACATGATGTCTAGCCCACGGCCGTGCATGACTAAATTTCCGTCGTTTGTGGTGAAATATTCTACATGGGGTGCGCCCAGCCATTCATAAGAATAATCGTGCGCGAAAAAACGACGTGTAGAAACGGGTTGATACGCACCGTCTACAAATTTGAAAAGTCTGCTTGGCGCGACACCACCTGCTGTGCCCAAGCGTGAGCGGTAATGAATAATAATTGCAGGAATGCCGTCGTTGTTAAAATCGTATAGGTCAAAATCGAAGGGGTACATGCCCTCCCACATTTGTGGGGCATATGTCCACGTGTTTAGAAATATTGTTGGGAATTGAATGAGAAAATCTTCGACCAGTTGTTGTTCAGGGGATATTGAGATTGGAGTTGGGTCTTCTGTGGGATATTCTGTTGGAGGTTCAATAGTTGGTGGCTCGGGGATAGGTTCTGTTGGCACTTCGGGTGTCGGAGGTTCTGGAGTTGGGTCTGTGGCTGGCGCGGGAGGCTCTGGTGGTGGTTGAGGTGTTGGTGCTGGCTCGGTGGGGGATTCGGGCGGGGGTTGAGGCGTTGGTGTTGGCTCGGTGGGAGGCTCAGGTGTTGGTTCGGGGGTCGGCTCTGGCTCTGGCATATCATAAATACCCGCCCAGCGCGAAACATTCAGCACAACCACTGTGTTTTCCTCAACAAAAGAACCCACCGCCGGGTGCTGCTGCATCACAACGCCGTGGGGTACGGTTAAGTCATCAACATACACCACATGCACAATCACGGGCAGCGGATACAATGCCGCCATTGCATCTTCAATCGTACGCGACTGCACATGGGGTATGATTACAACGTCCCCACGCACAGTATGCGGGGCGTATACTAGCCCAATACTGACCAATATAATCCATGCTAAAATGCTTACTTTCATTTTCATCTGGTAGTAACTCCTTTTGAACGAGGGGATTTACCCAGCATTTCATAAATGTTTCCACGTACATTATGCCGTTATGCTTGAAATCGGTCAACAAAATAAATTTGAAGATATCATGATAAAGTATTTTTTAGTAAACAACAAAAAAAGCCGCAATCATAAAAGACGCGGCACTTCGCATGAAGATTAACAAAAATGACTTAAAATATACCTTGCAGCATAAGTATCCATAATACACAAGTTATAACTACAAAAACCGACGCAAGTAAAGCACCTAAATTAAATTTGACTGGATTATTTTGTTCGGCTGATGGCGGCAATAGATTTGTCAATTTTAAAATTGCCTTCACATGTTTGTATAAAAGTATTGTAAATGCGACATTTAGACCATTTTTTATTAAGTTAAAAGGCAAAAAAGCAGGTATTAAAAGTCTAGCGACTTCCTCTCTTGGAACGCCCATGTAGATAGGGGCAACTAGATAGTTCCAAGTCATCATAGCCGCAGTAGATATAAAAAACCCTGCTATCAGACCATATATCGCACCTTTCATGGTACGATTTTTCTTGTAAATGTATGCCGCTGTGCAGCAAAAAGCACCACTGGCAATAATGTTCATAAGCAACCCCCATGGGCCAGTTTGACTAACCGTAAACATTTGTATCACAGAAACCACTACTGCAATCATAAGTGCAGCCATGGGCCCATAGATAAATCCCCCAATTGCAATGACGACATCTTTTGGGTCGTATCTAAGAAATAAGACAATTGGTACTCTGGCAAAAGCCGCCAAGACAAGGGCTATTGCACTTAACATTGCTAAGGTGGTGAGTTTTTTTGTGTTCATTATAAATACCTCCTATAAATTTGAGGCATATAAAATGCCCCATGTAAAATGAACACAGGGCAATAAAAGCAAAGCCATATCAATAACATATAGCACTTCTTCCATCCAGACTTTGAGATTTTAGAAAGCATCTCATCACTGTTGGTTTCGGAGTTTCACCGAATCAGCATCCTCAAATATATATCAGATGTTCGCGGACTATACCGCCAGTAGGGAATTTCACCCTGCCCTGAAGTATGCGTCCATATTATACGGGCTTTTGCATTTTGTCAAATGAAAAGATTTCTGCAATTTACCTAATAAAAGCCCTGCTTCACACAGGGCTTTTGCATTTTCAATTTAAAAGGGGGTTTACCCAGTATTTCATACATTTACTTCACAAATGTATTCGCGTACATTATGCCGTTATACTTGAAATCGGTCAAGCCGTGTGGTTGCAACGCTATACCCAGTTGCAGTGCAAGGTGTTTTTTGTCAAAAGGTGTCACAAGTGACCCTTTTTATTTTGCTGAAAATATGTAAAATTTCTATAAAAAGAATAATGAGGAGGTAAGAGATGAAAAAACACATTGTAAAACAAGTGGTTGGCTTGGGACTGGCAACTTTTGATTTACCAGGGCATGTACCGTTCATGTGCAGTTGGTAACAGCTGATGAGTATGCTAATACAACAAACGCATACTGCGCTTGCATCTCAATAAAAAACTTTCCTCTTTTCTGCGAAGATTAGAAATTACTGCAATAATATGAAGTACTCTGTTTCGGCAGATTTTCTCAAAGTACTCAACATACTTTCATCTTCTACGTCTTTGCACTGACTGTAGGCGGTCTGAAAAAAATCAGTAGCAAGCTTTGTTTCCCCCAAATAAAATAATGCTCTTCCTTTATTCCAACGAAGATGGGAAATGACTTTAAGTTCTGCGGTACTTAAACAGAAATCAATGCCCTTGTCGATTATCTCTAATGCTTTGACGCATTGCCTATCATCAAGTAGCAGATTTGATAAATTGAAATAAGTCGTTGGTAGTTGTTTTTTCTTAATTTCATAATTTGCGTTATCACTTTCGAGTGATAGCAATATCATCTCATAAGTATTGATTGCTTTTTGAATATCTCCTAATCTACTATATGAGTTTGATATACCTTTGAGTATGCGGTATTCATTCATTGAAAGTTTATATCGGACTATGTCTTCATATATAAGCTCTGATGAATCATTAAAAATTTTTGAAGGCATCGTAATTGACAATGCTTCATAATATAACGCAAGGTGTGCATTGTAATTACTATTATTTTTAGTTGAGATGTTAGCCTCAATTAAAAGAAGAGCCTGTTTGATAAAAGGTATTTGAGGGTTGCAATAAGGTTTTGTTTTAAGTTCATCAAACAATTCGCTCATTTTTTGAACATCACGCTTAAATCCCGCATCAAAAATACGTGCAAAATCTGCATTAAACATCTCAATGTCCACACCATGCATCAATTGAAACAAATCTTCCAGTGTAGCACCCAATGTAGAAAGCAAGCGGCGCAAGTTGAATAGTTGCGGCTCGTACTTTCCGCTTTCCAGTCTTTTAATTGTTGAAACTGAAACAGCCGATGCTTCCGACAGTGCCTCGATAGAGAAACCTTTTTGTCTGCGTATTCTTTTAAATGTTTCTCCGTAGTTTGTTAGTGAATTATCCATTTGATGCCCTCCTGACCCCCAATAGAAAAAAAAGGGGGGGGTAAAATTTGGTAATCACGATGATTATACGGGTTGCGTGAAATTTGTCAATACTTGGCGAATATAAAATTAGCGCATCAATCTAATTTTGAACAGGATAAATAATATGAATACTAATGCATATATTACCTCGCCATATATATCCAGTAGAAATATTTCTAATACGCATATGCAAAACTATATTATTTCCGACGCTTTAATGCAAAAAGATTACAATGTATCTCATGATTATATGAAAATGTTGCAATATGCATGTATGGGTAAAGCATATGATGATATTGCATCAGGGCATGATAGCGGGTTGGTAAACATAGCAATCCTGCATAGACACCTTTTGAAAAAAGACATAATGTGGGCGTATTCAAACATCACACAGGCAAGCATTGAAATAAACGCCGAGTGCAACTGGAGGTGTAGATTTTGCCCAAACCATACATCGCCATATGCAAAAAAACACATGGACAATTCGCTTTTTGTTGAAATATTAAACAAAATTGACGCCTACGGTAAAATTAAAGATTTATCCCTAAATTTTTATGGCGAACCTTTACTGGACAATCACTTATGCGAAAAACTGGAGCATATTCTTGATACGCAGTTAAATCTGGTTTTGTACACAAATGGCAGTTTGATTGATGAAACATTGATTGACGCAATTAAACTTTTTGGCAGCAGGGTAATGATTTGTTTAAATATTCCTTCTATTGATGAAGAGGAGTTTGCCAAGCTAACAGGGTATAAACATTTAAACAAGGTGATTAACAACTTAGAACGCCTGTTGCAAAATAATATTAACGTGCAAATTTCAGTCAATGGCAAAAAAGGTAATAGGGAGCGCAATATTAAAACGATTAACGCACGTTTCCCTTCTATTTCAATTAAAGGGACAGATACTACCGACAGAGCAGGGGCAGTCACCAACGAGTTTTTTCAAGATATCACTATAAAGAATAAAAGACTGTTTGGTTGCCAGCCTATTCTTCATGACTTACAAATAGACGTTGAGGGGAATGTAATGATTTGCTGCCAAGACTTTCACAAAAGGCATCTAATGGACAATGTGCAAAATTATGATGATTTAAATCAATTGTTGAAATCAGAAAGTGTGCGGCGGTATAGACAAATGATTTGGGGAGCGGCAGATGTTTATCAGGACATTGTTTGCAATAGATGCATTGTAATGAGGGATAATCAAGCATCTGCTAAATTGTTGCTAAACCAAAATATAAGGGGTGTGGGCTATGGAGAAGATATCAGTAATTGTTCCTATATATAATTCTGAGGCATTTTTGGAGAAGTGCTTGGATAGTGTTTTAAGCCAAACATACCCCAATATTGAGGTCGTTCTCATAAATGACGGATCCTCCGACAACTCTGGCTTGATATGTAGAGATTATGAAGCCAAGCATGACAACATAAAGTATTTTGAACTAGAAGAAAATCGCGGTGTAGCACACTCAAGAAATTTGGGGATAAGAAATGCCCAAGGGTCATTGATTGGCTTTGTGGATAGTGACGATTGGATTGAAAAAGATATGTATGCGTCGTTACACGACACATTGACAGTGCATAATGTGCTAATGGCTTCAGCTAACTTTAGATTAGTAAGCTATGACACACAAAAAGACAAAAGAAAAGTATTGACCCATAAGAGAGATTTATATATAGACAATCCAATAGATGCACTATTATATACTATAACTAATCGTGATATTATTTTGTGGAACAAGCTTTATAGGTGCGAAGTTTTTAACGGCATTGTGTTTCCCGAAGGCACAATATATGAAGATATTGGCGCAATGCACAAGTTGATAGAAAATGCGGGGCAGATAGCAGTATCTACAAAATGTTTGTACAATTATTATTTGCAACCTGTCAGTATCACCCGAGACAAAAAAGTAACGGTGAAAATATTTGAGCATTTGCAGGTTGTAATTGATAGGTATGAATATTTATCTAGTAGATATGATTCTGCGGAATTAGAGCTATTGTGTAAGCAACAGATTTTTGCAACATTAATCAATATTGTTGATAACCTGAATCATCTTAATATTACAGATTATAAGGATATTTATGATGCCTTCAATCAGGCAAAAAGCATGATTTATGAAAAGTACTCTTTGGATGATTGCGGGTTTAGCGATGAACAAAAGAGACTTCTTAAATCATTGGACAGGAATATCGTACATTATAAAATTAGCAGAGACCTTTTAGCGGTATAGTTTTGTTTTATACCTTACAAAGGAGAATGTAATAATGAATATCTAGAAAGGAGGATAGTAATGGTAAATTACGTAGGAAATGCATACATGGCGGATATAAACCCGTTTTATGGTGCAGCTGGGTGTCCAGGATTTTATGACATATGTAACGGTTATAATCCTTGTATTCAAGGTTGCATTATCGATTGGTGCGGGATAAATGTTTGTCCCGTTGACATTTGTCAAATCCCCAGTATCCCCAGAGGGTAAAGGGCAGTATGATTTGATGCGTCAATTCTAACATAGGGGCAATAATTTTTATTGATTGATTTGCGCCATATAAAATATGAGTAACATCATTTGATTTATTGCCCCTAATTTTTGCTTTATAAATGTATCTAATCATAGCATTTGAAAGTGAGGTTTACTATGAAATTTTCAAAGTATAACTTAATTGTACCAGGAAAAGATGAAGAACAATTTTTCCTTTTTAATACATTCAATGGCAGTTGTTTCAATATAGACCGTCTTACTGCAGATATAGTTCGCAAGAAATCTATAGAAAGTCTTTCAGAAGAGAATAAGGAACTTTTCACCTTATCGAATGTAATAATTCAGGATAATATAAATGAAGACCATATTTTTGCATATTTGCAGGGACACGTAAGATATGATACTAAAAAAGTTGTATCAACGGTCTTATTAACATTGGATTGCAATCTAAGATGTCCATATTGTTTTCAGGGTCTTGATAAGGCAACAGAAACAATGACTTTCGATCAAGCAGACAAGTATGTTAGTTTTATCATAAATACTACAAAAAAAAATGATGCAAAAAGTGTCTTTATTCTGTTGTTTGGTGGGGAGCCGCTAATTAATGTTGATGTTGGAATTTATATCCTTGAAAAAATCAAATTATTTTGTGACGAGAATGATGTGGCTTTTTCATCAGGCATAATAACAAATGGAACATTGCTCAATACGCAAATAATAAATAAGCTTTACGATCTAAACTGTAGAATGATGCAAATTACGTTAGATGGCATAAAATCTATACATGACACAAGAAGAATGTATAAAAGTGGGAAAGGTTCTTTTGAAGATATAATGGGTGTTCTGCGCATACTTAATGACAATATTGATATCAATACGGTAGTCAGAGTTAATGTAGATAAAATGAGTCTTGATGGAACATATTTACTATTAGAAGATATCGGCAAGTATGGTGCAAATATTACCAACTGTTATGTCGATTTTGGAATAGTCCGAACTGAAGGAACTGCCTGTTCTGGATATTCAAAAAATTGCTTTATAGAAACTGAAATAGGTGATGTATTGTATGATTTATGGAATTATGCAGAAAAACAAGGGTTCAGATATAATATAAAACCTGGACGCAAATTCTTTTATTGTGGATTATATGGTGATAACCAATACACGATTACGCCAAACTTGGATGTGTATAAATGTTGGGAACATGTAGGCAATCCAGAACACTTGATGGGTAGGATAAATGAGCATGGTCATTTCGTTGACCAAACTCATGCATTTTACGATTGGATGTCTGTTGACCCGCTGAAAAATGACACATGCAAAGTCTGTGTATATTTACCTACTTGCGGCGGCGGTTGCGGTACTATCGCATACAATGAAACGGGATCATATCATGCAAATGGTTGTTTTAAAGTAAAAGGAACTATAGAAAAACAGGTTTTAAAATTTGTTGAGGGTATAGTAAAAGCGAAAAATGAATAGTGTATGGAGCGGCTGCAGCACATGAGGTCTTTTAGTAGTTGCTTAGAAACATCAATTGCATATGATGAAATGTGTAAAACCTATACAAAAACAGACGGCATAATAATGTTGATTTTTGTTGCTTTGCATATGATACTTACAACAGTGACAGTGTTTGTAATGTTATATTTTAATACCATCTTTTTTGGTGTTGTCTTATCTTTGGTTAGTATGTTGACTGTTATCATTATTTTATGGGGCAGAAAACAAACCCTTGCTACTATCGGTTTTGCAAAAAAAGATGGTCTCAAGTCTTTCTTGATTGGATTGTGCTTTGGTATTTTGATATTCATTTTTCGTGGAAGAGAGCAATTGTTTGAATTGGAGAACATTGGTGGACTTCCTGCGCTGTTGTGGTTGTTCGTTTATTACCTGATTATAGTTAGTTTGTTCGAAGAGCTTTTCTTTAGAGGGTATGTACAGACAAGGATGAATGCGTTGATAAAGAAAAATACCGATGCAGTATTCTTTGCTGGTTCGTTATTTAGTGTCTATCATTTACCTCTGCATTTGCTTAGCGGGTATAGTTTTTTTAGTTTTTTTATATTCAGATTCTGGATTTTAATTATAATGCATGTGATTTTCAATAGACTATATAAGCAATATAACTCATTGGCTGGACCTGTCCTTTTCCATACACTGATGAATCTATCTGAGGTTGTGTGGCAACAATAAACAAAATATACCATAAAGACCTGTGAATCATTTAAAATATGGATATATTCTGCATGGAGACTTGTGTCCATATTGTAAAGAGTATAGTATTTTTGCAAACGCTATAACGCTTGATCTTATTGGATTGACAAGGATGGGGTCTTGCAAACGTCTAATATTCACATCATATAGGGAGATTCCAATGAAAATATTAGTAATGTGTAAGCCTTATTTAATCAAATACATATGGGGACTTGTTACATATTTGTCAATTAGTTTAATCGCAGGAATATTCATGATAATTAATCCTTTTATAATAGGCAGTTTCATCGATGCGCTTGTAGATGGTGGCACTATGAATGATATATTTGTATTTTCTATGATATTTGCATGTATTAGTATCGTGCGAATAATATTTAATTTTATTACAATGATTCTATATACTAAAATTCAGACTAAGTCTGCACACGAATTTAGCCAAGATGCTGTAGCGCATCTGCAAAAACTACCACTTTCGTTTTTTAACAAAAAGGATACGGATTATATCAGTCAGGTTATTAATGGTGATACAAATATGTTAACTATCTTTTGTATTAATATAGGCCATAGTTTCATTTTGAATGGCATCTACTTTATTATACCTCTATCCATTTTATTTTTTCTGAATTCTACGATAACACTCATTTTACTTTCATTTATAGCCATATATGCAATCATTTATTTAAAATTCAGAAAACCGCTATTCGAAAGAAGCATGGGTCACCGAATCGTGCAGAATCAGTTTTTCTCAAAATTGTTAGAACAGCTAAAACTAACAAAGTTCATAAAGATTCATGAACTTAGCAATACATTTAGAAAACGCATGGACAATTATTTTTTTAAATTAATCGGTGAAACTTTAAAAATGCAGAAATTAAATTTTGCTTATGCATCATTAGATACATTTGTAAATACAATTGCACAAATAGTACTTTTTCTTCTAGGCGGATATTTTGTACTCACTGGAAATTTTACAGTTGGTATGTTTACTATGTTCACCATGTACTTTAACATGATGATAGGTTCAGCAAAATTTTTCTTTGATTTTGGAAAAAAATATCAAGATAATCTTGTTTCGTATAGCCGAATCCAAGAAATTTTGTCAAGCCCAATTGAATCAAATGGAAGAATAAAGTTAACAGACATTGAATGTATTGAAGTTAAAAACCTGTGTTTCTCATATACAGACTCTGAGCATATGAAATCGATTAGAAACTTAAACTACAAACTAAAGAAAGGCAACATTTATGGAGTAAAAGGCCATAATGGTGCAGGAAAAAGTACTTTAATAAATTTGCTACTTGGAATGCACATTGATGAAATACACGGGGATATATTAATCAATAATCAATCGATAAGAAATCTTGACATGCATGACATCCGAAAAAAACACGTAGGAGTTGCTGAACAAAACCCTGTGATTTTAAACGATACATTGGAATACAACACAAAGTTAGAAATAGTTACTACAGATTCGTGTACAAATAAATCAACAACTATAGAAAAATATTTTAAAATGTTGAACATGGAAAAGCATTTTAGTTCTGGTGCTGATTCGGATAACAAGGATGTCCTTGTTTTTTCTGGCGGAGAAAAACAAAAGCTTTGTATATTGCGACTATTGCTAAAAAATCCTTTCGTTATGATTTTTGACGAGCCAACCTCATCGCTAGATTCAAAAACCGTTTCGCAATTTATAACCTACCTCAATGAAATAAAGGGCGATAAAATTATAATCATAGTGACTCATGATAATTTAATATATCAAATATGCGATTATGTACTTTCTTTGTAATCATCAAAATATCATATTGAGATGAGAAAAAATGGACTTTCCGCAAATCAATGGAAACAATTGGAAACAATTGGAAGCAATCTCTTTTTTATGAGAACCACAAGAGAGGCTGTCGCACCCAAGTTAGAGTTCTTTGCCTCAGCTGGTTCGTTTATCTTAATTGCCCAGATGAAAGTGTGCTTTCAAAGTTCAAGACTACCTTTGAGGATGAGATTCGTTTGTTTTTCGAAGCACTTTCACTCAAAGTCATGGATATTTTGTAAACGTCAAATATAGCCACGACTGTACAGACGCGGCTGTATTTGACGCTTACCAACCATGGCCATTGATACGCTAAACAAAGCCGCGCGGACCAAACAAATCACCAATGAGGATAAGGCACTGGGCTTGCGCGTCGCTGCCGCTATTTCTCTAGCAAAAGTGGATCCCGATGCACTGTATCAATTATCCCTGCTGCTTTTTGACGAAAAGCCTGACGTGCCCACAAGCAAACCAGCATATGCCAAATCGGAAGTACGAAAAGCGGCAGCGCAAAAACAAAAAATTGCTATCCTCAGAACATTGCTTAAAGACCCTGATGTTATTATTTTGGATGAGCCCACGTCTGCTTTGGATGAATTCGGCAAAAAGAATTTGCTTGAGTATTTAAAAACCATTAAAATGCAGAAAATAATCATTGTCATTTCGCATGACCTTGATTTTTTGCAAGGATTTGATGATATTATTCATTTAGAACTATCAGCACAATAAACATTACCAACAAATAAAAGCCCTATTTCACACAGGGCTTTTACATTTTCAATTTCGGCGCGGGCATACATCGTATGTACATTTTTCAAATTCATTCGTTAGCGGGAGATGTTTCAGGGTTTTAGGCTTCGCCAATGTTGACGAAGCCATGTGCATACTTTTACAATTTGCCACCACTCATCATCATAATTAGCAAAAGCATCAGCATCATATCATCGTCTTCACCCATGGTGTTTGGGTTCATAATCATAAGTAGCAGCAGCAACATTAGCATATCGTTTGACTGCTCGTTTACATATCCCACGCCCATTTGATTCATATAAAGCCTCCTTCGGTTTGGTGTGCTTTGATACATCTTATGAAAGGGGCTTTTTCTTGTTGCACGTCCGTTTTAAAATAGTACAGGCTGCATCTTGCATAGGATATACAGGGTGGTTAAATGCATGAAAAGCTGCTTGAAATAAAAAACTTGCATGTGTCTTTCAAAACGCCTGACGGCTATTTCAACGCTGTAAGCGGCGTCAATCTTGATATACATAAAAATGAAGTGTTCGCATTAGTCGGCGAATCTGGTTCTGGAAAAAGTGCCATCGCGCTGTCAATCATCAATTTACACAACCCCAATTACACATGTATACGTGGAAAGATTCTTTACGCTGGGCAAGATTTGCTTTCCCTTGATGAAATGGCATTAAACAAAATACGCGGCAGCCATATTGGCATGATTTTTCAAGATTCGTTGCTTGCGCTCAATCCAATGATGCGCGTTGGGGCGCAAATTGAAGAGGCATTGTTCTATCATTCCAGTATGAACAAGGCCGAACGAAAAGCTGAAACCCTTCGTTTGCTGGAAGAAGTGGGCATAGCTAGCCGCGCATATACACAACTTCCCCATGCATTATCGGGCGGAATGCGGCAACGTGCAATGATAGCCATTGCCATCGCGTGTAAACCTGAGTTAATCATTGCCGACGAACCCACAACGGCACTGGATGTAACGATTCAGGCAACCATTTTAGAACTGCTTCACACACTACAAAATGAAACAAAAGCATCCATTCTTTTAATCACGCACGATTTGGGAGTGGTGGCAGAAATGGCGGATAGAGTTGGAGTCATGACCAACGGCAAAATCGTAGAAGTGGCAAATGTATATGATGTATTTGAACGCCCCAGACATGCTTATACAAAGTCGTTGCTTGGGGCTATGCTTTAGTGTAAGGAGGTAAAAAGTGTCATTATTGGATGTAAAAAATCTAAAAGTATACTACCCAATAAAGGGCGGCATACTTGGGCGCACAATCGGCTATGTAAAAGCGGTGGATGGTGTAAGCTTCACCATCGAGCCAGGGCAAACGCTAGGGTTAGTAGGCGAGTCTGGTTCGGGCAAAAGTACCACAGGCAGGGCTATTTTAGGGCTTGAACCGATTGCTGGCGGCAAAATATTTTTTGGTGACGAGAATATTACTGCATATATTGGAAGAAATCGTTCGCTGTACCGCAAAAGTGTTCAAATGATTTTTCAAGATGTGTATTCGTCGCTAAACCCCAGAATGCGCGTGAAAGACATTATTGCTGAACCGCTTCGCAATTTTGAAAAGCTTACACCATTGCAAGAACAAAAACGGATAGAAGAACTGCTTGCCATTGTAGGATTACCTGCAACTGCGGCACTCAAGTATTCATTTGAATTTTCAGGAGGGCAACGGCAGCGCATTGGCATTGCCCGTGCGGTTGCGCTAAAACCTCAATTGATTGTGGCAGATGAACCAGTGTCGGCACTTGACTTGTCGGTGCAGGCACAGGTTCTGAAATATTTGAAGCAGATTCAGCAGGAATTAAAGTTGGCGTATTTATTTATCAGCCACGACATGGGTGTGGTGAAACATATGTGTGAAACGTTGGCGATTATGCACAATGCAAGGTTTGTTGAGTTTGGGTCACGAGATGATGTCTATGAAAACCCCAGGCACATTTATACACGCAGGCTAATTGCCGCCATTCCCAACCCCAATCCCGTCATGCGCCGCCAAAATGCAGAAAATCGAAGGCATGTGAATCGGTTGTTTGAAACAGAGTACGACCAGTACTATAGTCAAGACGGCAGGGCATATGATTTAAAGAAAGTCAGCGCGACACATTATGTTGCGCGGCCGTAGGGAGTTTCTATTCAGATGCATCGGACAATTATCAGGCGATTTATCGTAGTAGTTCCACAACTTATGGCATTAAGTATAGTTATTTTTCTTTTGGCACAAGCCATGCCAGGTGACGCATTGACAGGGCTAGTTGACCCTGATGTCTCCCCCGAAGATATAGACCGCATCCGCACAGAAATGGGGCTTGACCGCCCATGGTTTTTGCAGTACGCCGACTGGGTGCGTGGGCTGTTGCGGGGTGATTTTGGGCGAAGCTGGCATTATGCGCGTCCGGTGGTGGAAGTCATTGGCGAACGCTTACCCAATACAGTCAGGCTGTCGCTGATGTCAGCCCTATTTACATATGTAATCGCCATCCCGCTGGGGCTTTTTGCAGGGCGTTACCGCGAAACCATTGTTGACAGAGCGATTGTGACTTACACATTTTTTGCAATGGCGATGCCTACGATTATTTTCGCGTTGCTAAACATTTTTATTTTCGGGTTTAGGCTGCGCCTATTTCCTATTGTGGGGAGCGTTGCCGTTGGGCTTGAATCAGGAACATTAGCATTCTCACTTTCACGTTTACACCATTTGATTTTGCCCGCTTTAACAGGGGCATTGCTGGGAACAGTAGGCATCATTAACATACTTCGCAACGAAATCATTGACAATGAAAACGCCGACTATGTAGCCACTGCACGGGCAAAAGGCGTCCCAAACCGAAAGGTCTACACTCGGCATATTTTCAGAAACGCGTCACTGCCATTGGCATCGGGTTTTGGGTTTGCAATCACAGGATTGCTTAGCGGTTCGGTATTCATCGAGCGTATATTTGGCTTCCCAGGCATGGGCAATTTGTTCATTACATCAATTACTGTCAGAGACTTCCCCACAGCCAACGCACTCATTATGATTTACGGCTTTATTGGCGTCATGGGCGTTTTACTTTCGGATATTTTTATTACAATTGCCGACCCTCGGATACGGATAAAATAGGATGTGATTATTTGAAAATTATCTGGAAAGAAATTTACAATGATAAGTTAGCGTTATTTTGTCTCATCCTATTTATAGGCATCGTACTCACCGCCTACATATGGTCGGCGGGATTCAGTCAGGACGATATCGAGCGTATGCATTTGTTGCGGCGAAACCAGCCGCCGTGCCCCGTGTTCCCCCTGGGTACCGACATGGTGGGCCGCGATATGGTTACGCAATTGGTAGTTGGGGCTAGGAATTCTTTTACCATTGCGTTTATTGTTACATTGGTTTCTTCGGCGATGGGCATCACGGTGGGGCTATTTGCAGGGTTTTATGGCGGGCATTTTGACAATGCGGTGATGCGCACCATTGACTTTCTGATTATTGTGCCTACTTTTATGGTGACGATTGTGTTAATCACACTTTTGCCCAGTTCGCCATTTATGTTGGGGCTTATTTTAACAGTATTTGGCTGGCTGGGCACGGCGCGCGCGATGCGCATGATGACCCTTAGACAAGGTGCGATGGATTATGTACGTGCTTCCAAGACCTTAGGCACACCCAATGTGAAAATCATTTTTCGTGGGGTGCTGCCTAATATTACTTCCTTTGTGGTGGTCAGCCTCACATTAAGCATTGCAAATAATATTGGCGTTGAAACAGGTTTAACATTTCTTGGTTTTGGAATGCCTTTTACCACCCCCAGTTTAGGCACACTCATTGCACAAGCCGCCGACCCTTCCACGATGCGAAACCGCCCCTGGCAATGGCTGCCCGCGGCATTGCTTATTTTGGTGGTGACGTTGTGTATTAATTATATTGGGCAGGCGTTGAATCGTGCGGCGGATGTGCGGCGGCGCAGGGGGTAGGCTTATGCATTGATTTTTGTTATCAAATGCGATAACATTATAGTAAGCACGGATATAAAATGTAAGTAGGTGAAGCATTGATTTGGGATATTGAATATTACCAAAAGAAAAACGGTGAAATTCCTGTAGAGGACTTCTTGCTATCGTTAAATCCAAAACTCCGAGCCAAAGCATACAGCGATATTATGTTGTTAAAACGCCTTGGAATCAATATCCGTGCGCCTTATTCTACGCCGATTCAAGGCGATAAATACAAAGGTTTATTTGAACTACGGACAAAATTTTCGTCCGATATTACGAGGATATTTTACTTTTTATACGACAAAAATAAGTTTGTGCTACTGCATGGCTTCGTTAAAAAGACCAATAAAACACCAGAACGTGAACTAGAACGTGCTGTTAAGTATAAAAAAGACTATGAAAGTAGGTGCCAAGATGACTAAAGCGGGAGCAAAATTTGAAGAAATCCATAACCGACTTATGAAAGATGAAGAATTTAAGATGGAGTATGAGAAGTTAAAGCCACGCTATGACCTTATCGCTCAAATTATTGATATGCGTAACCAGTTAAATATCACGCAAGAAGAGTTAGCTTTGAGAGCGGGTACGCAGAAATCTAACATTTCTCGTTTTGAGAGTGGTTCATATAATCCGTCATTAGATTTTGTTACTAAGTTGGCTAGGAGTTTGGGTAAGGAAATTAGCATAACGCTTAATTGATTAAGGTGGGTTATGTTTTTTCATACTCAAACTTAATTCTCAAACTTAATTTTTCGCATGTAAGATATTGATTTATTTAACATTTATTTCTCTTATAATTCTTTTATCCAGCAATGATGTGGCAAGCATATAGATATCATTATGGCTTACAGCCCCAGATGCAAAGGAAACATATAAATAATAAAGATTATATCTGTCTTTTGCACTTGAACTAAACTGGATTTCCTTTGTTTTAAATACAAACGTGCCAATATCATCTGAAAGCAGAGCATATTCATCGGGATGCTCTAATAATATTGCTGCCATGTCTGTTACAGACGTGAGACACAAGTACTTTTGCCTCAAATTAAAGCGTAATTCAATGGTTGTTTCCTCACCCAATAGTTGAATGAGTTCAATAAAAATTGAAAACGATTGTTCAAATCTATACGGTGAAATTGTGAAATCCATCCTGTCATGCATATAGCTACTAGCAGGATTTTTATATCTATAAGGGTAATATCCTATCCGTACCCCTTTAACTAAAAAAGTTTCAACACCAGATTTATCACTATTTGAAAAATCAAGAGACTTCGCATTAATATATTTTTTGATGCGTACCCAAAAATCAGTCAGTTTATCGGCAAAGCTATCTTTATGACCATCATTGGTATCATAACGCAAACTGAATGAAATAGAACTAAAAACATCACTCAAATCAAAAATCTTAGGCGCATCGCCTTGATAACTCATCAGCGTTACATAATCATCTTCACTAAAACTCCCACTAAAACGAAAATCATATTTATCATTAATAATCGAAACCAAATTATTCAAACTATCACCAGAAGTAACATTAAACCCCTGGAGAATATTCAATGCCCCTTTCAACAGAGAGATATCCACCCCTAAACCAATGGGCACCACTTGTATATTTTTTGCATAGCCAACACCAGCTTCAAAGTATATCCAATTTGATGCGATAGCATTGGGCGTTACAAATATAAACATAATAGTCGCTTCATCTAATCCATTTTCAACACTGCGCAACCAGTTGTGCCCAAACTTTATACTCTGCCCATCGCTAGACTGAAATATGTTTATTGCGCCTCCTGCGATTTCATCCAGTTTATCTTTTATTAACAGAATCATGTCCTTATCTTTGCTTGAATGGCTAAAAAATATCGTTGGTTTGCCCACAATAATCCTCCCCTAAACTTTATCTCTCGTACATTGACATATTATCAGGTTTTTGCCCGTTTCACAAAGAGAACATTTTTATAACAAAAATGTTGATTGTCCTCCAAACCCTTGAAATACAAGCATAGTCACAAGTGTTTCGGTTGAACTTACTACCAATTTACTACTTTTGGAAAGAACCTCGACATGTCCTTGAAACCCTTGTGAATTAACCGTTTTGCTGCAATTTCGGGGATTCCTCATACCCTCCAAATTCGTTAAAAAAAGGATACCATCAAAAAAATGGTCTTGCCGACCATAAATCATTTTGCTGTCTAACTCCGAATAGCGGTTAGTTTTCCTACCCCAACCAGGTCAAAACCTGTGTATGTTTTCGTTCCCCACAAGTAGGGAGAGCATGGCTATTCTTTCACACCACATTTAGGCGTTATTTTGTCATACTGAATAATTTTTTCCGAAGTTATAATATTAACCTTTTCTTTGTAGAGTAGAGCGTATGATGGTTGATTTATCGTATAATCTCTGTTAGATTTTGGAAAGAATGAGCGACAATAATATGTACCATGCTTACTGCTCTTGTCAATAAATAGATACGCCTCATCACCATTAATTGTATTGCAAAGAAGAAATTCGCCTGTAGTTCGCGTACCTTCGTTAAGTCTAGGGATATATTTGAATGTTAAAGTATGGCTATCTATAAATTGTTCAATAAATGTGAACATCCATAATCTTTTTTCAATTTTGTTAAAATGCTCACTTTTACTTATTTGTTCATACGTAATCTTCCCATTAAGAATTTGGTTAAATACCTTTTCGCTACTCTTCCGTAATTGGGGCATATCTATGAGCTTATGAAGTCCTGCTGAATGACGAAAATCAATGCTATCAAAAGCAATAGTAAATTCTGTATCTCTGCCGCGCTTTCCAAGTTTTATATTGTATCGAACATTTAAGAGTTTACTAAAAGCAACAGCACAGTCATATAACATGTCAGCCATATTTTATAACCCCTAACAAAATACAAAGACCCCACTTCTGCAAGCAGGGTCATTGTAGAACATTTTCTTTCGGTTAAATACTCACCTATTCAAGTTGAGGCCAATGTTCAACCCTTGTAAGACTCCTTATGAAACTGCCCGTGAGATTACACTCACCTTCTTGAAACAGCTCCATACATCAACGCCTAGTAGACACACGCCGTTGCCTACGAATTACCTCATTTGTTTGTTGCCTTGCTACAACACAGGTATAAACGATTTCTCCGTGAAAGTCAATCCCCAAAGCAACCATCTTGTGCTGCAAGATTAGTATATGCGAAATAAAAGAAAAATGTCAAGAAAAATTTGTTATGAAAATATTATATCACCTAAAAAATCTATGTGCGCCGTGGTCAAATAAATGTGTCAATGCCGTCTGATGCCAACTACCTTCTGCTCCCCTAATCGTTCTGAAAAACGATGCTCCACGGGAATGGGAAACCCCGAAAGAGCATCGTTCACAGCTTGACGATTTTGAGGAAACGGTGTAGCTCTATCATACGCACCATTGGTAATAGGCGTAAATTGACGAGGTTAATGGATTAAACACCGCTTTGAGCTTGCTCGCGCCAATAGTTAGGGTTATTCATAATACCAGCCATCTAACACTGTCAACATCACGCCAAAAGTCTGGTGAACCAATAAGTCAGCCCCGATGGCTGCGTTTTGTCCACGTTTTGCATCGTTAGCACTTGGCGCTACCACCCGTATACTCGGTATATGTTGTTATATGTTTGTTTGACGGATTTTTGCCAAGTAGTAGAGATTTTTGTAAGTATAGTCTTATTTTTGTAGACATAAGTATGGTGGAGTGTTTCATGGTTTTGTTATTCTTGGATGTTTACGTCAATGCAAATGGGTGCGCTAAAGGGGCCAGGAGTGGTTAAATCGGCAAAAACCACCACACTAAAGCTGACTACCATCACTAGAATCAATATGATTCCCATCAGTATTTTCTTCATCAAAAATCATCTCCTCTCCTAACGCTATTTCACAAGCTATTTTTCGGATTATTACTATAAGGTCTAAAAGTCTCCTCTTATAACCCTTGCCCCATTTTGTAAATTTATTTTCAAGCACTTCGCAATAATCCCAAACTCTATAATATTCATATTTTTCTACTAGATATGGAATGGTTTTCTTTTCTATGAATTCTATGGAGGTGCTGTCGTTTATAGTAAGTAGATGGGACAGAGATTCGAAAATCAGTAAACAATGCTCGCTTTCTTTGGTGTATGTTTCCATTTCGGATAGCAACACTTTTGCTTTGTGTACTTCCTTTAGTTTAATTAGCCCATAAATTTTCCAATACATAGTTTCAATATAAAATTTATCACCTATTTCAAAATGTTCGTTAGCTCGGTCAAAATAATCTATTGCTTTTTGATATTCCTTCGATTTTAAACAAGCGCATCCATAATTATGCAGAGCAATGCCAATATGAATTTTGTTATTGATACCCAAAGCTTCTGAGAACGCCTTATCAAGAAGCCGCTTTGCTCTTGTTACTTGGCCAATTCTCACATAGTTTATCGCTAGAACATTTTTGACATGTGTTCGATTAGTGGTCGTTTTGTTGAAGTCGAAAGATTTCTGAACCTCCTCTATAGTTCCTATTGCAAGCGTGTATTTGCCAAGTTCTGAATAGCATAAAGCCAAATTCAAATTTAAGGAAACGTCCTGTTCAAGCACAAATGTTTCGTAATCGCGGGCTTTAATATAGTATTGTAAGGCTGTTTTAAAGTCACTTTTATAAATATACAACGAACCCATATTGTAATAGAAATGGGATTTATTCTCTTCTGTTGCTTTCTCAATTAAAGGTACTTCGGATAAAAGCATCTCTTCTGCCAATGCAATCTTCGCTTCTGCCAGTACTAATCTAATTTCAAACATTCTGTATAGCGTATTTAAGTCTGACTCAAAAGGTAGCTTAGTGATAACAACCAAATCGTTTTGCACTTCTCTAGCTATATCTGTCAGTCTATTTCTAATTAAATCCTTCCACTTATACAACTGCCGTTTGAAAACCATCAGTTCATTACTGGTAAACGGGGCTTTCTCGGCACCCAAAAACTTCTTTGCGGTGACTATCTCTTCTTCACTGTAATCTGATTTACCGTTTTCAACCCTGCTTATTTTTGTTTTTGTGCGACCTAAGGCTATCGCCAATTCATATTGGGAACAATGTACAACTTTTCTGATAGCTTTAATCTTTTGGCTTGGAGTGAGTTGTGAATTATTCACCATGTCATCACCTTTTCTGCATTTAAATAATATAAAATACACCAAGGATTGTATACCATAAATGTCACATTTGCAAATATTTTCACGTATTTTAGGTTATTATTTGATTTTTTTTGTATACTAATACACAAAACATATGTATAAACCCGCAAATAAATATTTGCAAGAAACCAACCACGAAAAACGTCTTGACCACCGCAGTTACAAAATTACCTTTGACATTACTGTAATCATCTATCCTCATCACTGATTTAACCTGTGACATCAACATTTCCTTTTAGCTGTTGCATACGTACATATTCAAAATTGAATAGCTTTAGATATACTTTCAAGCCCAGCAAACCAATTACTTACAGAAAGGGCTAAAGAGTCTATAACGAATAATGTTGTGTCACGAGAAAATGGTTCTAACCGTCGTTGTCCATAATCGCTATGGGTACGAACAAGTACCATGTACTGGCAACTTCTTTTTCTTGCCGCTTGAATTAGCTTACGCTCTGCATCATACAATGTTTCGTCATGCTTTTGGATTTTTATAGGTACGATACCTCCGCCTTGATGTATTTTCATAAAACCATCAATGCCTGAGTTTCGTTGAACGGGTATCGCCTCAAGAGATGCTAATATTTTATTCTCCATATGAGTTTTTGTTAAATAACTCTCGGCTCCTTTTTCCATAAGAGCAGATACTGTTTTCATTGGATTATTGGTTCTTTTCATTGCAATGTCACAAGCATCCGAAGATATATCTATGCCAACAAATTGCCTGTTAAGTAATTTTGCTGCTACCAATGTAGTTCCACTGCCGCAAAAAGGGTCTAAAACAATATCGCCCACATCTGTAGAAATTTCTATAATACGCTCCAACAAAAGTACAGGCTTTTGAGTCGGATAACCAACACGTTCGTTGGCTTTAGGGTTAAGATAAGGAATTTCCCATACATCACCAAGAGGAACTCCCTTTTTTTCCTTTCCCCAAACAACGTCACCGTTATTATTTGTTTTATACTTTGATTTTCCGTTCGCATCTCTTACACGCTCTTGTAAGATTTGGTCAATATTGGTTGATGCCGAATAGTCAGTATAAAGTGTGTTAAACTTACTATTTTTTGTCTTGCCATAAAAATAAATCGTTTGATGCTGACATTGAAGAGAAGATTTTGAACTAGTCCAACGCTTATAATACCAAACTATTTCATTCCGAAAATTTTTAGCACCAAAAACATCATCAAGAATTAAACGCAAATAGTGAGATGCGTTTTTGTCGCAATGTAAAAAGATGTTGCCGTCTTTTTTTAACACCCTGTGACATTCTTTGACTCGCTCTTTGATAAAGTTGGTGTAATGTTCCGCGGATTCCCAACAATCATCAAATAGATATTCAGTATCATTATTCCGAGTTCTTAAGTTGTGCGTTTTTTGCGTAAAAAACGGCGGGTCTAAATATACCATATCCACAGATTCGTTTGCTATATTTTTAAGAATATCCCTACAATCACCTTGCAATATAGACATACAAAAGTCACCCCGTATCACTTCATCTTTTTGAAACTATATCCATCAGAATTTGACGCAAATCTGTACCTGTTACATCAAAAATATATTGCCATGCTGTATCGCCATAGTAATACTCACCATCAACACCTGTATATAGGGTTTCAAGAGTCTTTTGTATCCTTATTGCTTGTGTCCTGTTTGGATAATAAAACATGACTCTCACAGGAACATAGCCTTGGCTTTGGATAGCTTTAACTCGTGTATGTTCTTTGGTGATATGGTCACCGTCGGTTGTAGCATCACGCCACTTAATTTCGTACGCTCTCTTGCCGACAAGGCAATCAATTTCAAAAGTTTTAGGGCGTTGACCTTGATTGTTGGGAATTTTTATCTTTTCGGCTTCGGGGAATTTATACTTGAAACAAAGAAGAGCAGCTTCTTCCAAAAAAGACCCTGCATATTTATAAAGAAATCGACCTTTGTTTTGGTATAAATCTATCAAATACCCTTCTTTTTCATCTATACCTAACACTTGATAGATAAGGTAATGCGACAAGTTATCTTGTTGCATTTCCTCTATTCTTTCGGCAACCTTGCGTTCCAATGCTTGTGCGTATTTTTCTGCAAGAGATGCAATGGCATCTTCGATACGTTCCATAAGATTACCCCTCACAATTTTACCTAATTATACACCGCACTAACGCAGGGTGCAATTCAAGCCGAACAAACAGCGAACGAAATATCAACTTCTTGCAAAATGCAAGAAGTTGAAAACAAACATCAAGCATACATAGCCATAAATGGTTACGTAACCAGCAATAACCTCTTTACATTACACATCCCATTCATTATACTAGCAACCAGTAAGCAATGGGGACGGGGGTAACATCTTGAAGATAGAAAAAATAAGCAACAACCAAATGAGATTTGTACTTATGACACAAGACCTGGAAGACAGAGACATTAAAATAACCGAGCTTTCTTACGCATCCGACAAAACGCAGCAACTTTTTCGTGAAATCATGCAGTTAGTCCAAGACGAGCAGGAGTTTACCGAAGAAACACCACTGATGTTTGAAGCCATGCGCATGGGCATAGATAGCCTTGTGGTGGTGGTCACGAAAATTTCAGAGGGGTTACTGGAAGAGAAAAAGCTGAATCTGATTCCGCAAGCGCGCACAAACACCAGATATAAGCGTGAAGGCATTATTGAAAAATCGCCAAAAGAAGACGAAAATAGCTACTCGCTGTTTTCCTTTGCGGATATCGACATTTTAGCCGCTGCCGCCAATAGACTTTGTACACATTTTGAAGGTCCAAGCCAAGTGTACAAAATGGACATGCGTTATTTCTTAATGTTGCAAAATGAAACCGAAGACTACTTAACCACAGGTGAGCTGGAAGCCGTACTGTATGAATTTGGACAAAAACATATTTCAAATGCAATCAGTCACCAGTACTTAGTCGAACGCGGAGAAGTGATTATTCAGGAAAACGCGATCGAAAAATTGCGCAGTTATTACGCCGCAATAAATACTAAAGCATAAAAAGGTGTGATAAACATGGGAATCACCCATACACATTATCATGAATCAGCTGAATATTTAAAAAACAGGCTTGCGGGTTTTACTCCGGAAGCCTTGTTAATTTTGGGGTCAGGTCTTGGCTTTTTAGCCGATGAAATTGAAAATGCCACAGTCGTGCCATACAATGAAATCCCGCATTTCAAAAGTTCTACCGCACCCGGGCACAAGGGGCAGTTAGTCGCCGGACAATTGTCAGGACGAGACGTGCTTGCCATGCAAGGCCGCCTGCATCCATATGAAGGCTACACTTCACAGGAAGTAGCCTACCCTGTCCGTGTAGCGAATCTGCTGGGCGCGACGCGGCTTTTGCTTACATGTGCCTGTGGCGGTGTAAACAAAAACTACAATATCGGTGACTTGGCAGTTTTCTCGGATTATATCAATTTTACACTGGCCAGCCCCCTTGTTGGCTTTGATATCAGCGAATTTGACACGCGTTTTGTGGATGTGTCCAATGCGTTTGACCAAAGCTATCGCAGGACAGCAATAGACATCGCCCAGCAAAAAAATATTACGCTACACGAAGGTGTGTATTTTTATATGCTTGGCCCGCAATTTGAAACCCCCGCAGAAATTCGCGCAATCCGCACCTTAGGCGGCGATTTAGTGGGCATGAGCGCAGTGCATGAAACCATCATGGCGCGGCGGTTGGACATGCGTACCCTGGGCATTGGGCTGGTCACAAACATGGCGGCAGGCATATTGGATACGCCGCTTACGGAAGAAGAAGTGCTTGTCGAAGGCAAACGTGCTTCAAAAAAGTTTTCAGAATTGGTTCGTGCTTTTTTGAAGGAGATGTAATATGGTCAAGCTAAACAACGACTGGGACGAGTTGCTGGCAGAAGAATTCGATAAAGAATACTACCAAAATTTACGCCAATTTCTAAAAAATGAATACCGTACAAAGACAATCTATCCAAACATGCATGATATTTTTAATGCACTAAAACTCACGGCCTATGCCGATGTAAAAGCCGTCATTGTAGGGCAAGACCCGTACATCAACCCAGGTGAAGCCCATGGGTTGGCGTTTTCTGTATGTCCTGGAGCGAACACCCCGCCATCGTTAAGGAATATTTTTAATGAGTTGTCAACAGATTTAAATTGCACGGTTCCAAACAACGGGCACTTGGTGCATTGGGCAAGTCAGGGTGTTTTGTTATTAAACACGGTGCTTACCGTTCGGGCAAAACAAAGCCGTTCTCATGCGGGGCAGGGTTGGGAACGTTTTACGGATGCAGTATTGGACATTTTAAATCGCCGTCAAAAACCTATGGCGTTTCTGCTGTGGGGCAAAGATGCCCAGGCAAAAGGGCGCATCATTGACAACCGCCAGCATTTGATATTACAGGCGGCACACCCCAGTCCGCTGGCGGGTGGACGTTTTTTTGGATCGCGGCATTTTTCTAAAACAAATGCATTTTTGCAGCAGCATGACCTTGCAGGAATTGATTGGCAAATTCCAAACATCTAAATTTTTGGCGTATATATCGGCGCAAATTCGGCTAGTATAAGCAGTAACTACAGTTATTGCAGGGGGCTGAATATGCGCAAAATTACCAAATTACTTAATTCACATATAAAAAAGAACTCACGTCGTGCGTTTCTGTTTTTGCTTGCCATTTTAGTGGGCTACATTACAGGAAGCGCGGCTTTTTTATTGCAGTTTCCCAGTCAAATTAGACTGACTGAATTTGCCACCCACAAAATTAGCATTGGACTGCCGCTGTCGGCTACATTTCATAGTGAAACCATGGCAGTTGCCAAGGTCAATGATAATCTAGTGGACAATGATTTCAGCATTCGGCTGCAACGGCCGCTTACGATTCAAACCCAAAACCCCGGCACAGCAGAAATGACCATTGGGGCATTTGGAATGCCCATTCGCCGCATTGTGCTGGATGTGGTACCCGAAGTGGATGTGATTCCCATGGGGACAGCCATTGGCGTGCGTATCAATACCGATGGTGTCATGGTGCTGGGCACAGGCAGCTTCTTGGGTGTAGACGGCGTAAGCCATTTTCCGGCAGAGGGCCTTTTAAAAGGCGGCGATTTAATATTAAGCGCGGACGGCGCACCCATTAAAACCAAAGAAGCCCTCAGCGAACATGTAGCAAACAGTTTCAGCGACATCCATTTTGCGGTACGCCGCGACAACGAAGATATTACAGTCACCATCACCCCCAAAGAAGCCGCCGCCGACAATGTGCGGCGCATAGGCGCGTGGGTGCGCGATTCCACAAAAGGCATAGGCACGTTGACATTTTACAACCCGCGCACAGGTGCATTTGGTGCGCTGGGTCATGGCATCATGGACGTGGACACCAACCGACTCATGAGTGTAAAAAGCGGAGTCATTATGCCGTCCACAGTCACTTCCGTAAAAAAAGGCACCCGCGGTGTCCCCGGCGAATTAGAGGGCAATGTTGACACCAGTCATGTATTGGGGCAAGTGATAACCAACCACCCCAGCGGCATTTACGGCACATTAGACGCCGATGCAAAACAAGAAATTGTGACCCGCCCTGCTATACCCGTTGCATTAAGAAGCCAAATACAAGAAGGCCCAGCCACGATTTTAACCAACGTGTCTGGGAAGACGGTAAAAGAATATGATATCCATATAGAAAACGTGAACCATTTTTCAACGGACGAAACCAAAGGTATGGTAATTAGAATAACCGACCCTGGTCTGTTAAACGTCACCGGCGGCATCGTACAAGGCATGAGCGGAAGCCCTATTTTGCAAAACGGCAGGATTGTGGGCGCGGTGACGCACGTGTTTGTGCAAGACCCCACTAAGGGGTATGGTATTTTTATTGAGAATATGCTGCGGTATTGAATAAAATATGGTGAAAAAAATGTGAAAAAAATAGACATGATTCATTGACTTTGAAAAATAAAGCTGGTAGTATTACACCAACTTTGACATAATTCTGTGTTTTTGTCCGAGGTGCCTTTTATGTATGCAGTAGAATTTAATACAAAAATTAATAATGGAAAAATTGATATACCCAAACAATACCATAGTGATTTTGATTCAGATGTGAAAGTGATACTTTTTCGATTAAATGCCAATGATGTGCCACCATCTAAAGAGACAGAAAAAAAAGAGTTAAAGGCATTTGGCGCGTTGTCTCACAAAGCGAATCCACAATTATGGGAACAAGAAGATTCTGCAATGGAAAGTGCTTTGGTTAAAAATTATGAAGCTGATAGATACCAATATAATTCTTAGATACATGCTAAATGACCATGCCGAGCTTAGTAAAAAAGCAAGCGATATTATTGCTAATGAAGATGTATTATTATATTCTCATCAAAAGATTTCGGGTAAAGAAGTTGTCACTTTTGATAAAAAGCTTTTTGCTAAGTTACAAGATTTAAAATAAGCATATCAACTGTTGAATTTTAACCCCATATAAACAGCATTCAAATCATCCTGCGCCACGCCAAGATACCTTTGAGTGATAGCCATTGAGCTATGGTTATAAATATCCATCAAAACAACAGGCGAAACACCATTTTGCCAGGCGCAATAGCCAAAGGTTTTTCTTAAACTGTGACATGAGACATTAAAATCAATACCGACAGCTTCTGCGGCGGTGCGGATAATGCGGTAAGCTTGAATACGACTGATTGATTTATCAGTTTTTGGGTTTAGGATAAGCGGCTTGCCTTGTTCGGCTTCTGGTAAATAGCTTTTTAGGGCGTCAATCACCTTTTTGTTTAATGCAATCGTTTTTAATTTTTTGGATTTTTTCTCAACAATTGTAATAGATTTGTTGATGGTGCTTTTTTTGAAATTGTAAACATCATCGCAAGATAAATTTAAAATATCTGAAATGCGTAGTGCGGTATACACTCCCAGCGTGGCAAGTACATAATTGCGGGGTTGGTTTTGGCTTTTGAAGTAATTGAGAAACTTTTGTACATCTTTAGGGTTGCGGATTGGTTGAGTCAGTGCCATGGTGTCCTCCTTGGTATGGCGGTTTCGTGTTTGTGAAACCATGCTTGTGGGTTGGGGTTTTGTTTATGTAACATACTATTCAATGTGTTACATAGGGTATCGATAGTCCAGTAAAATCAACAAACTTACATATACATATTTTATCATTTGGGCGAAGACAAAGAAGTCTTCGTTATTTTTTTGCTTACTTTACTGGGTTTGTTGACACGTAACACATTGAATATTGTGTTACATACAGAGCAAATCCTATTTTTACAACCCATTATTTTCTGGAACGCCTATACTTTATCACCATTTGTAGAAATTGAATATATGACATTTTCATAGATTTTTGACAATACACACTGGCATCACTCTCATGCGACAAATTTGACATGTTGCAGGGGGATAAATATAGACAGGAGAGGTTTAAATGAAAGCAAAAAAAGCTACAGCATTTTTGATGGCTTTTCTTATGGCATTTATTTCTTTAGCAATAACGCCATTAGAAGCAATGCCTACGCCGCCGCCAGAAGTATGGGAAGCTACAGACAATCCCTGGCACGAATCCCATGTGGTAATCGGCAACGATGGTGACAACCACCGCGATAACCTTCGGGCAATGCACGAGGAAGAACGTACACGGATTATGGAAGAAAGGCTTGCCCGTGAAGTCGCCGAACTGGATATCTTAACCAGCACATTGGGCAACCCCATAGGCATGGTTGGCTTTGAAGGCGCATACATGTTAGATAATTTTGACGAAACCATTGAAATTATTGTGCAGTTTGTGACGCCGCCAACAGTTGCGCTGCATCATATGCGCGAAAGAGGCGTACCGCTTGGGCGTTCGCTACCAGGACAATCTTATGAGGAACAGGCATTGTCGGCGCATACGGCGTTTCATCAGCAATTAATGGGAATTCCAGTGCCGTTTAGTTCTGCTGGATTTGAAATATTTGGCGAACATCATCAGCTTTTTAATGGTGTTTATATGCGTGTTCCGTCTGGTATGGTGGAAGCGGTTGCTTCACTGCCAGAGGTTTATGCGGTTTTTCCTGACGTCAGGATATCAATAGACCCTCGGATTGATGGAATTACGCCAACCGCTTCCCTTGCACCTGTTTTTCCGCATAATAACGCGGCAAGAGAATTGTTTAATATTGATTATATCCACAATGTGCTGGGGTTTACAGGTGCTGGGGTACGTGTTGCAGTGCTTGATACAGGCGTTAATTATAACCACCCTGATTTAATACGGTATCGCGACTCTGCTACAGGACGAATCCGTGGTCAAAATTTTGTACATGGAGTTACTACTGGTATTATGGACTTCCATGGACATGGAACACATGTTTCAGGTGCAGTAGTTGCTTTAGCACCTGACGTTGAACTTTGGCATTATCGTGTTGCAGACTCTCAGGGATTTGGTCAGAATAGTTGGTTCATAGATGCTATCACACAAGCATGGGTCGATAATATTGATATCATAAACCTATCATTTGGTGGAGATTGGACAGACATAAACAATCCAGTAAACCATGTTTTTAATCTGGTTACACTAGATGGAGTAATAACTACAATTAGCGCAGGCAACTTTCAGCTGACATCAACAAGACCACAATCTATAGGTAGCCTTGGTACGGCTTCTCTTCCTATCGTTGTTGGCGCAGGTACGGCAGGTGGCATTTGGGATATAGGAGACACCATAGCTGATTTTTCATCCCGTGGAGCTGTACCAGGAACATACCATATCAAACCAGATATTATTGCACCGGGTGTAGGAAATCACACCACATCATTAGGATATGGGTACGCAATATCTGACGGCACATCCATGGCAGCCCCCGCTGTAGCTGGCATTGCAGCACTGATGTTAAATGCATTTCCTAATGCTGAACCATACGAAATAAAATCTCGGCTTATGAATACTGCAAGACCATTAGCCGATTTAAGCCCGAATGATGATAGTGTATTTACAGTCGGTGCAGGATTTATTCAACCGATTGAAGCATTGACAAGCACCGCGTTTGCCACAGTTACTCATGAAGTGCCTTGGGGAACAACAACAGGTGTGTTCCAGTCACACACGATGTCCTCCCTTAGCTTCGGCATTGCTTACGGCGGCACAAGCAATTCTATTCCAATTATTATACACAATCCTGGTGCAGGGACATGGACACCCCAGGTTGTTTTCAACGGCAACCATGCGGGGGTTGGTTTAAATATTACACCATCCGGTGGTAGCAACTTTACCGCGCAAATGACATTTGCATCAGGAACAAACTATGGTTTGTATGAAGGTAATCTAGTTTTCACAAACGGCAGTCAAAGAATCACGATGCCATTTGCGGCGAATTTCACATCCCCGCCGATTGATATAACCAGCAGCTTCACAGACCCTAATTTCCTTGCCGCAGTCAGAAGCAATTTAGGTCTATCACCATCGCAGCCAATATTTACAACAGATGTCGAACGCGTCACTTCATTGTGGGCTGGCTACTGGGATATCAATAGCTTAAATGGAATAGAGCATTTTACTGCACTTACGCGTCTTTCCGTTTCAGGTAATAATTTGACAACATTAGACTTGTCAAACAATCCTCATCTTGAAGTTTTATGGACTTATAGTAATAACTTAACTTCGCTTAATGTATCAAATAATCCTGCCCTTATTGAACTTGACGTCTGGGACAATTATTTGACCTCACTTGACGTGTCAAATAATCCTAATCTTGCGTGGTTAATCGCTAGTCGGAACAACATGACGTCTTTGAACGACGTAACAGGATGGCAGCAACTTGGACTGATTGAAGGTGATTGGGATAGCTTCGCTTTCTGGCCTCAGCGCGGAGTGACTCCATCCAACTTGACAGTAAGTGTAAACAACGCTGCAATGGGTGGTGCTGATTTTAGCAGCCAATTATGGTCAGACGGTACCTTCATAGGAATTTTTGCGTGGCCAAATGCAGGTTACATCTTCGACCGCTGGGAAATAATTTTCGGCAGTTTAACCCTCGATGCCAATCAGGTGAACTCGTCTTGGCTGGAATTTGATGGGGCATTATTTAACGTACCAATTGAAATTAGGGCACATTTCATGCCAATGACTGGTGCAGTAACGATTGCCACAAGTGTAAATGATTCTGCAATGGGCGGTGTTTGGGTACCGCAGTCTGTGGTTGAACCAGGGCAAATGGTATCTTTTAGCATTAGCGCAAGTGCTGGGTATGCAATTAGAAGGTTCCATTTTATAGACGCTACAAATCAAGCGATCTGGGTTCCGTTAGAAAGAACGCAATGGTCTCCTATATTCCAAGAATATCAATTTGTAGCCAATGAAAATATAACAATTGTAGTAGAATTCGTATCTGAGTCATCATTATTTTCAGTCAGTGTTGAGAATGATTTTGAATTTGGGGTAGCGTGGGTAGCCACGGCATGGAGCGAATGGCTACTACAATCGGTACCAGCAGTTTCAGGCAATTCTGTTTCTATTTCAGCTACCGCCGAAGGATTTGACAGATGGGAAGTCATTTATGGTGATGCAACCATCATCAATCATTCCTACAATGATGGTTTTGTATTTGCCTCATTCATTATGCCAAACGAAAACGTCCGTATCCGCGCAGTATTTGATGACGATAACTTTGGTGTAGCCCCAACAATAACTGACCACAATGCGCCCAATGGAATGGTCAGTATACCATACGGTGCAGACGGACTTGGGTTTACATTTGAAGCCACATCATTAACTTCCTGGTCATTGACAGGTGTGCTTCCACCAGGTCTGACATTTAACCCGCTTACAGGCACGATATCTGGCACACCAACGCAGCCTGGCACTTTTAGTGGCTTGACCGTCAGAGCCGCCAATATGTATGGCTATGATGAAAGCACTTTTACAATTGTAATTGCACCATTTGTCCCAACATGGAGCGTTAGTTTGACTCCACCTGGAAATATTGACTTTGGGCGTATTCCAGTAAGTGGTACTCCACCATCAGCTCGCCAGATAACAATTACAAACACTGGCAATCAAGCGACAGGTGCATTAAATGTGTCATTGACTTCTGGGGATGTAAACAGCTTTGCTTTAGAAGGCAACACCAATATCACAAACCTGAATGTCTTTACCCCCGGTAATACCGCGGCATTCACGATAGCACCCATTGTGACAGCGACAACCACCCCTGGCGCGCTGGCTGCAACCATCGCCGTAACTGGAGATAATGGCATTTCAGAAACAATCAACGTAAACTTCGAAGCATATGTACCAACTGTGATTCAGCAGTTACCCGCACCAACAGGTTTACAAATCCATGGTAGCACATTGACGTGGAATACTGTTTCCGGTGCAGTAGGGTATCGTGTATATGCTGATGGCTTTCCTGTTTCGGGTACGGTGACATCACTAAACTTTAACCTCGCAAATGTAGGGCTTGCCGCAGGGACACGTTTAATTCAGGTGAGGGCGTTAGGCAACGGAACTACAACTTCTAATTCCGTCCTAAGTAGTGGTGTAAATTTCTTTGTTCATGGATGGTGGCAACCTGGCCAACCAGAGCAACCTGGCGATAGTTGGTGGACGACAAGCAGTCAGCCAAGCACAGCAGCCCCACCACCACCCTCGCCAATTAGAGTAAACATCAACGGTGTGAGCGTAATCATCAGTCAATCAGGAGGTAATGTAACACTAAACTTAACCACAGCCAACATAACACAAATCATTGACAACGCCGATGATTCTATACGTATCAACCTTGCGAGCCGTTCAAACGCAACATCAGCAACACTACCAATTGAAGCGGTATCACACTTTGCGGATGCTGGTCTTGGATTAGAGTTTGTATTTCCACACGCTACATTTAATATATCAAACGCTGCCGTACGGAATATCGCAGACCAAGCACAAGGCTCTAATGTGCAATTTGCCGTGCAGTCCTGGGGATTAGCACAAGTGCCAGCCGAGGTACAGACAGTTATACCAACTGGAAGCGATATATGGTATATTACAGTGTCCAGCGACGGCACTAATCTTTCTAACATCAATGGTGAAATGACAACCCGTGTGAGTTTTGTAGGCACACCTCCCGCCGTTGCATGGCGGCTAAACACAGCTGGGCAGCTTGAACTTTTGCAAAGTACGTTTAATCCGCAAACCGCTACCATAACACTATTTAAATACGACCTAAGCATTTTTGTAGTTGGTACAGACCCCAGCGCAAACCAGATATCAGCAACAGAGGTTGCTGCTACACTAGATGTTGAGCTACCTAGTCAGCTTATGCGATTGTCCATCGGCAGTGTAGTTTATACGCATTTAGGTTCTGTACGTCAAATTGACGTCGCGCCATACATTGACCCAGTTTATAATCGCACAATGGTACCTCTTCGTATAATTGCGGAAAGCCTTGGTGCAGAGGTTCATTTTGAAGATTCCATCCGCACAGTGTTTATACGCCGCAACGGCGTGGAAACGCATCTTACCATTGGCTATCCGCTGCCAAATCAAATGGGGATGGCAGTTATTGTAAACGACCGTACCTTTGTTCCATTGCGTTATATTGCAGAAATACTAGGCGCGGAAGTACGCTGGGATGAAGCAGCACTGGCGGTTTATATCTACAACTAAAGTAACCGTATCAATGTATAACGCCCGACATAGTATCCATTATGCCGGGCGTTTTTGCGAAAAAGATTTGCAGGATACATACGCCAAGCCTTTGACGTCAGCGCGACGCATTATTTAGGAAATATGTTGCGGTATTGACAACACCCTCGTCACTAGGACATAAGTTTGAAAAAAGCTAGAGGCAGGACGTTGGCTAGAGCAAGACATTTTGTGGCACAGAAATGAAGCCCCGCTAAAAGTGACAATTTTAGGAATCAGAGAAGAAGACTAAGCAGGAACGGA
>Ga0131853_10000223_pt1 | contig 101348 bp, 114 predicted proteins | sample TergutLab28metaG_FD_92764 | JGI IMG/M metagenome (GOLD analysis project Ga0131853, IMG submission 92764) | Labiotermes labralis P1 segment gut microbial communities from Petit-Saut dam, French Guiana - Lab288 P1 (version 2) (version 2) | ecosystem: Host-associated > Arthropoda: Insects >...
CAGCACCCACCCCAAACTGGGCGTTCAAAGCAAGCACCACGGGTTTCATCGATGTGCCCTTCAAAGGATTTTTAGGCCCTTCCTGGGAGCCGGCAGCACTGACTAGGATACTGCGCCGCTGGGTGCACTCGCTTCGCGGCGATGCACCCTATTTTGTATTCTAGCAAATTTTTTGGATGAATTCAATGTTTTGGGGTGAATTATTCATTAAATATTCATAGTAACTCTTTATATTGCAAAGTAATGACATTTGTCACTACCGTGTTTTCTTTCCTCTTGCTACACTAATTTAGAACGTTTTGCATGATCAAATGGCTAGGAGTCGCCTAATGAAAAGAAAATGCTTGCTTATCGTAATCACAATATTGACACTTGGCTTATTTTCCGGGTGCAGATCAGAGCCTGCACCAATCTCTGACCCAGTGGAATTAGAATTGCGCGTGGATGCTCTATTGACCGACAGTAACTTTAGAGGTGCGGCTTTGATTGTGCGGGATGGTGAAACAATATTGCGCAGGCATCCGGTATGCCTTATGAAGAATTTGTCATAACCAGATTATTTGCGCCTGCGGGCATGGCAAATTCGGGTTTTAGCGGTATTGATGAAGCTGTGATGCCACACGGATTTCCTGCCTCTTACATAGACGGTATAAATTTTTCAAATCCCAATAATTTACCATTCTTTTTCCACTACTCCACAGGCGGCCTTGTTTCGACAGTCGATGACTTGAACCTTTGGTTAGATGCTTATTTTGGCGGCAGATTGTTTCCTACATATTTACTAGATACCATTGCGGTAGGCGAATATAATTATGGCTGGATGTTTGCAAGTAATTCTATATGGCATCATTCGGGATATATGCAAGGTTTTACAAGCCACGTCATATACGACCGCAACAGTAGCACAAGGATTATCCTACTGTCTAACGATGCGAGAGGTGTTACCGCACATTTAATGAGGTCTGTATCTTATGCGGTGCTTGGTGTACCTGTTGATGGTTTTAGATTACCCGGGAGATAAGGTTCAGCAAAAAGAGACCCGCTATCCACACGGATAGCAGGTCTCTCCTTACCTAATCTTTCGGCAGGGAATCGTCTCCCCAGATCCAGTCTCTCACTTTGATTACCTCGTATGTATCTTCACCAGTTTTACAGACTATCTCTGTGATCCCGGCGTTTATGATGAGGCGTTTGCACATTTCGCAGGGGCAGGTGTCTGAGACCGGGTCGCCACCGGGGGGCATTCTGCCGGAGAGGTATAAGGTACCGCCTATGATATCCCGTCTGGCGGCGGAGATGATAGCGTTTGCTTCCGCGTGGACACTGCGGCATAGTTCATAGCGCTCTCCGCTTGGGATTTGGAGCTCTTCTCTGTAACAGCGGGCTAAATCCATACAGTTTTTCCTACCCCGGGGAGCGCCGTTGTAGCCGGTGGAGAGGATTTCATCGTTGTGAACAATGATTGCGCCGTATTGTCTGCGCAGACAGGTGGAACGGCGGGATACGGTGTCGGCGATGTCTAGGTAGTAGTTGATTTTGTCTTTGCGGTTCATAGATACGCTCCTTCGTCCGACTGTTTTTTCTAGTATACATTGTAATCTTGTGGAAAACAAGATGCCATGATAGACTGTGAGATAGGAAAGCGGAAAATGGGTGAAGAGTCTATTCTGAACGGAGGGAAGTTATTGTGCATGAGCCATTTGAAAAAACGTATCCCAACGCAGATACCATTGTTGTTTTTTTACACGGCTTTATCGGCAGTCCCAATCAATTTGAAGACTTAGCTGATTTTGCGTATCAGCATCAATGCTCCGTGCTCTCTTTACTCTTGCCTGGACATGGCGGAACCGCAAAAGAATTTACAAAATTCAGATTAGCTAACTGGGAAAGCCATCTGGAACGTGAGCTTGCTCGCGTATCCGCTTCCTATCAAAATGTCATTTTAGTCGGACATTCTATCGGCGGATTGCTCTCTTTAAATGCCAGTCTGGACAAGGGTTTTCACATCAAAGGTGTCCTATTGATTTCTTCCCCTTTGAAATTGAAGTATTCACCTCATACATTGTCTGTTGGTATTAAGTTGTATCTCTTTCCCAAACGTACAGATGAAATTCTGGAGGCTTATAGAAAGGCGAATAGTATTACCGTCTCCTCTATATTTAGTTATTTTTCCTGGCTGAAGCAGACAAGGGATGTTTATAAGCTAATCGCGAAAACAGAATCAAATCTGCCTGCCATCACAGTGCCGACTACGATATTCCACTCGAAAAAAGATGAACTGGTATCTTTAAAAAGCGCGGAACTATTCCGTAATGGACTCACAAACACGGAGCAGAGGAGTATTCTCTTGCATGAATCCTGGCATGTTTTTTATCCGCCCGAAGAACGAGAGCTAATCTGCCAGGAGCTATTACGTTTAATCAATCTTTCAGGCAAGACAGTATAAACAATCTATCCCCCATCAGGAGGTGCATTCATGCGGGAACTGACAATTACAGCAAACGACGCAGGTCAGCGGCTTGACCGTTTTTTGCAGAAAGCCCTGCCTGCACTTCCCGGCACCCTTGCGCAAAAATATATCCGCACAAAGCGGATTAAGGTTGACGGCAAGCGCACGGAGCGAGCTTACCGACTCTCTGAAGGGGATACGATTCAGCTTTATATTGGAGACGAGTTTTTCGAATCCAGTCCCGATCAGGGGCTTTATCTGTCGATCTCAGATCCTGATCTCTCGATCTGTTACGAGGACGAACACCTCTTGATTGTGAATAAAGCTCCGGGTATCCTCTGCCACAGCAGTACCGATCCCAAGGAAATCACTTTGGTTGACCGGGTGAAGGCTTACCTCTATCAATCCGGCGGGTGGGATCCTACGATAGAGCAGAGTTTTGTGCCAGCTTTGTCCAATCGGCTGGATCGGAATACGGGAGGCCTAGTAATTGCCGCGAAAACTGCCGCTTCTCAGCGGATTTTGAATGAAAAGCTTCGCGTGGGCGAGATTGACAAGTATTATCTGCTGGCAGTCCAAGGACGTCCTGTACCGGAGCGTGGGCGGATTGAGGGGCATTTGGTGAAAGACCGAGGAAATAATATCGTCCATGTAGCCGAAGCCTATGAGACGGACGCAAAAGCCGCCGTCTTAGAGTATCAAACCCTTGAGACGGCGGGAGATGTTTCCCTTGTGGAGTGTAAGCTTATTACCGGACGGAGCCATCAAATTCGGGTACAGATGGCAAGTCTCGGCACGCCGATTTTGGGGGATCGGAAATATGGGGGCGGGGATACGGAACCCTATCAGGCGCTTTGGGCGTATCGGCTTCGCTTTGCCTTTGCCTCAGATGCGGGTGTGCTTGCGTATTTGGATGGGCAGGAGTTTCGTGGTACAGATCCCCCCTTTGTGGCGCGGTGGTTTTCGTAGGGGATAGGGGATGGAATGCACATCGTAGGGCGCGACGCCCTCGGCGCGCCGTGTCCCAAAATTGCACTGCAACATCAGGTCTACACAAAATTGACACCCCGGCGCGCCCTACAGGGGGATGTGATAATAGGGCATCCTTGCAATTTCTGTAAATCCGAGTTTTTTGCACAGATTAACGGAAGCTATATTTGTATCCCGGCAAGACCAGATAGGCTCTAGCTTGTTCTCTAAACAGTATTCGATCAACTTTGCACAGGCCAAATATCCGAGACCTTTGCCATGATGTTCCGCCACAGTTTCGATCCCGATCTCCAGTTTATCCTCATGTCTGGCGGAAGGAAAGGCTGTGGCGGCTGGTTTGCCGTCTATCATTAGAGTGAATGCCTTTGCCATATCATTAAGCTGTTCCGGGGTTTTCCAGTAGTCTTTCGGAACCACACGTCCGCTTATTTCGAATACCATATCTATGGGGGTGGGGATGATCTCGTATTGCGATTTTTCTATCTGATGATAGGTCTCGTGAAATTTTGCCTCATTAAACTTGAAATTCAATCGGCTATGCAAAGTTGCTGTGCGTTTATCCACAAGCGGGTTTAAAACCAGATCCCAATCTCGTGGAAATGCTTGGAGCCATTCGTCTGTTTTCCTTGCATGAGACTTGCCTGCAAAATAGTCGAAGAGACCTTGATTGAATGCCTCCTTGCTACTGTCTCCGCATAGGAAGGTCATCCCATATGGGTGTACGATGTAGAAAGATTCCGGCGATTCACAGGAGTCAACAAATACCCTGCCATCCACATGATGGGAAAGGACGGAGCGTGCCATTAGCATGTTGAAGGGAACCTGCATGATAGGCGCAAGGAGTATTTCATAGCGGTCTTTACTCAGTTCAAACATAGTTAGCCTCCGGCTCTACTCGTCTTTTTTCTCCAGTTTCCGCTTTGTGCCGTCTTCTTCCATGATATAGGTGTTGTCCAAATGATGGGTGAGACTTTTGCGGAAGCCTGCGATGTATTCTGCTCTGAGGGTTTTACGCTCCTCATGCTCTTCTGGGGTAAGTCCCTCTTCTTTGTGTTTTTTGGTGAGGGCGTTGATTCGATCAATTTTATGTTGTTCCATTTTTGACGGTTTCCTTTCTTGCCTCGACATGTTTTTTATGGTATGATTGTTAGAACTCTAACAAAGGAGCTGTTTCCCTTGTCTTCTCCACTGAAATTCGCCGTAATCGGTGATCCTATTGTCCAGAATTTTGCACCTCAGATCCATCTACCTGTCTTGTCACACTATGTGGGCGAGGTGATCTACGAAAAAGTCCGTGTCCCCCGGGGCGGGCTTCCCCAGTGGTTGGAGCGGGTACGCGGGGAGAATTATGCCGGTTTCACAGTCGCCATGCCCCATAAGATGGAGATTGGGCAATACTTGGACGAGCTTGTAATGGAAGCTGATTTGGTCGGCTCTGTCAACACAGTGATTAACCGAAATGGGAAACTCATTGGATATTCCACAGACGCCCTTGGGTTTTTTACAGCTCTGCGAGAAAAAGGGATAGACTTTGATGAGAAGCGGATTGTAATCCTTGGTGCGGGGGGTGCCGCCAGTGCACTTGCGTACCGGGCGATTTTAGATAATGCAGGCCGGGTTGAGATTCTCTCTCGCCGGAGCTCTCAGGCACGAAATGTGGCACAGGCCATCAGAGGGCATTTGCGGGACGCGCCTCTCTCTTGGGATACGATGACACGGGACAAGCTCCACGAGAAAGCCGCAAAGGCAGATATCATCATAAACGCCACACCCCAAGGCATGGTAGGGGTGGATGCCGTTTGGCCGGATTTGTCTTTCCTCTCGTCCCTGCCGGAACATGCTGTGGTTTGTGATATCATCCACGCGCCGAAAAGAACTGCTTTTCTGGAAGAGGCAAAACGCCTGGGTCATGTGACACAAAACGGGGTGAACATGCTGATTTATCAGTCTCTGGTGACAGACAGTCTCTATCTCGATCGGCCTGTGGATTATGCGGAGATGGCAAAGATGGTCAAGGGTGTGCTCGCACAAGAAGACGGGGCGCCGGTTGGGGTCAGTCCCTTTTCGCAAACGGATGTTTAGATGGATTTACGGTCTCACGAAAAAGTGAGACCGTTTTTTCTTGAATTTCCCGCATAGATTGTTCCTCTCCGAAGGCACTTCTGAACATATAACTTCCCTGCAAATCAGGAAAACACCCGCCGCCTGCGGGCGGCACCCTCTTCGCGAAAGAGGGCAGGGATTAAAATCCAACCTCTTTGTCCTCTTTCCTAAAGAGGGTGGCTCCGCAGAGCCGGGTGTTTGCCTTACACCAACTTCTGCCGTCCAACTTCCAGACGACGGAGGGTTTCCTCTTTGCCTAGGATCGCACAGATTTCCACAGCACCCCCGGGGGTGACCATTTTACCTGCCGCGGCGATGCGTACAGGCCACATGAGGGTTGCATTTTTCACCTCTAGACGTTCTGCTAGACCCATGAGGCAATCGTGGATTGACTCCCGGTTCCAGTCTGTGATCGCTTCCAGGGCGGGGATCGCTTCGTCCAGCATGGCTTTGGAGACCTCTTCGTTTGTTTTGCTTTTCTTGTTTAGGAAAAGTTCTGTGCTATAGTCCGGCAAAGTGTCAAAAAAGTCTACTTTTTCCGGGATATCCCGCAGGGTTTCACAACGTTGTTGTAGGATGGCCGCAATGTCTGCCAGGTTGAAGCGGGGATCCTGCACCGTCTCGCGGATATATGGGGCGGCGAGGGTTGCAAAGGCTTCCGGTTCCATGGCGCGGATGTAGGCGCTGTTGAAATAGCGGAGTTTGTCCATGTCGAAGATAGCCGGGCTCTTGGAAATGCCGGATACTTGGAAGGCTTCAATGAGCTCCGGCAATGTAAACATCTCTTCTTCCCCACCGGGACTCCAGCCCAGTAGGGCGACGTAGTTGATGACCGCGTCTGTGAGGTAACCCATGGTGATGAGGTCTTCATAGGAAGGGTCGCCGTGGCGTTTGCTCATCTTGTTTTGGGCATCTCGCATGACGGGAGAACAGTGGATATAAGTGGGCGGCTCCCAGCCGAAGGATTTGTAGAGGAGGTTATATTTCGGCGTACTGCTGAGGTATTCTGAGCCCCGGACAACGTGGGTGATGCCCATTAGGTGATCGTCTATGACGTTTGCAAAGTTATAAGTCGGGAGACCGTCTGACTTGATGAGGACACCCTCGTCCAGATCTGCATTGTCCACCTCGATGTGACCAAAAACCACATCGTCAAAGGAGGTTTTCCCCTCTGGGATGCGCTGGCGGATGACGTAAGGGGTACCTGCGTCTAGTTTTGCTTGAATCTCTTCCTCAGAGAGGCGACCACAGCGTCCGTCGTATTTGGAGATGGCTTTTTCCTCTGCCGCTTCCTCACCTGCGTCTGTGTCTGATTTGTCGCAGAAACAGCGATATGCGCCGCCCAGTTCGATGAGCAGGTCGGCGTATTTGCCATAGGTGTCGCGGCGCTCTGTCTGGATATATGGGGCAACGGGACCGCCTACGTCCGGGCCTTCATCGTGGGTGAGACCACAGTCGGCTAGAGTTTTGTAAATGACCTCCATGGCGCCCTCTACAAGGCGGCTTTGGTCTGTGTCTTCGATGCGCAAGATGAAGGTGCCGCCTTCTTTTCGTGCGATGAGGTAGGTGTATAGGGCTGTGCGGAGATTACCTACGTGCATGTATCCGGTGGGGCTTGGGGCGAAACGGGTTCGCACTTTGCCGTGGGGGATTTTGGCTTCCATCTCGTCGAACCAGGCTTGATTTTGTGTCATTTGTATATCCTCCTGTAGGGGCGGCCATTGACCGTCCGTGGTATATGTCGATCGATTATCGACCGGTTATCGATCGGTTATCGATCGGTTGCGGGCGGCCTAACGCCGCCCCTACTTTTTAACGTACGAACCATATAATTGTGAACACAATCGACGCAATCGTTGAAATGGCGAACATAATGATGTTGGACTTCCTCCCCTTTTCCTCTTTCGGTTCCCTGATCTCTTGATAGAGATAGAGCGCTGAGGCCGCGCCCACTAGGGGGAATATCAGAATTGGTATTCCGGGCACGCAAATACCTGAGAAATTCATATATGCCATATAAATGCTCAGAATTGCGGCACCGGCGATACAAAGGAGTGCGATGATTTGAATGATTTTTTTCTTCATGATTGTACCTTCTCTATACTGTAAGTCTCAATCTAAAATAATTTCACTTGGAGAATATTCAACAAAGGATTTAATGAATGCTCTCGCTGTATCAAGTTTAGCTTCGGTCGCCAAATTATAATTCTCCAAAACATGGTAAACCCAATCCTTTTTTTCACGATTTATGGTTTTATCGAAACACTCCATTTCACCAACAGGGACAATGAAAAGCCCCATTGTCTGGCACGCCATTTCTACAGTTCCATATGCGGCTGGTTCCTTGTCCGTAAAACCTGCTTTTCCTACCTTTTTAATGTTCTTCCACGAATCAGTTTTGGCGTTCATTCCGTCATATACTATTTTCATACTTGGTGCAATCACAGAATCCCAGTTTTCATCAAATGCCGATACAATCGCTCGGAACTTCGAACTGTCGTTAAGTAAATCAAAATCACATACGGCAACCACCGGAACATTTAACGCCTTTAGAGCGATAACTACATCTTTAATGCGGTCTTTACCGCCACAATGAGTAAATAAGACATCTGGAGCTATTCCGCCATCGCTTTCGTAGATTGCATCCATTACAGCCTGATAAAAAAGACAGTCGTAATCACTCTCGCAAACAACAACTTTTTCATGAAACAGACCACTCAGGATGTTTGAGTAGCGCAAAATAGGATTGCTCCAAAGATTCTTTATATCATCGCTGTCCAATGTGCTTATATAATTCATGGCATTTTTTCGATTTATCCGTATAATTTTTACATTGCTGTTATCTGCATCAAGTAATCCTTGGATAAAATCTTCACTATGTGTTGAAATAAACAACTGACGTTTATTCGGGTTGTGTTTGGCTAACATCTTACCCATTAAACGCGCCTGCGGAGGGTGTAAAAAAGCTTCGGGTTCATCAATAAGGGTCATCGTTTTTTCTGTCGTAAAATTATCAAGCAACACACTTGCAAAACTTCGCATACCATCCCCTTGATTGTCGAGTTTTGGAAGCTCTGCTACCGCCTTATAAAAAGCACCTTCATCGCTCATTTTAAGTATACTTCGTTCAGGAGGATTGCCTGTGTGCAATGATACATATTGCCCGGCTCTCCTGTTTACAACAAGCTTTTCTTTGAACGCCTCGTAGAATAAATTAGAAATCAAACTTTCCTTTTCATTGTCATCATATATCGTATGAAGTGAATTTCGCATACTGTGGGGTGATATGCCATAAAGTTGCTTAGCTTCAGATACAGTAAGTCTTTCTTTGGTGTCGAGCCTTCCTATGAAAAGTGATGCCAACAGAGAAATATTCTTATCATTCCAGCTATTTTGAATTTCTGATATTGACCATCCCATATTTCCAAGCAAATAGTTACCTTTATCATCCTTTCGCAAATTAGCAACAACAAACTGGTCATCAAACTCACCAAGGCAAACACGTTCTAGCGATTTTGCAACAACTGAGCTTCCTCGCTGATCGCTAACAAGCATCTCGATATCTTTCAGCACTTGGCTTTTGCCACTGTTATTAGCACCAGTAAACACCACAATGCTATCATGAGTAAGACTGAGCATTGTATCATCGTTAAATGTTATGCTACTAACATATATTTGTGGTTTTTGGTCACTAAGGTTTTTCGGTGTTGACATCACTATACCTCTATAAACTCGTAAAATGCTTACAATAAGGCGCACAGTTGCAAATCTCACATTTTGCCTTTCGTGCTGTACACACCGCACGTCCGTGGAGGACGAGGCGGTGGCAGAAGTCGTTGGACTTGTCCGGGGGGAGGATCTTGCGGAGATCTGTCTCGATCTTTGCCGGGTCTTTTCCTGTTACCAGTCCCATGCGGTTACAAAGGCGAATGCAGTGGGTGTCCACTACGATGCTACCGGGGACATTGTAAATGTCACCTAGGATCAGGTTCGCTGTTTTGCGTCCGATGCCGGGGAGTTTTAGGAGGTCGTCCATGTTGTCCGGCACTTTGCCGCCGAAGTCTCTTAGGAGCATTTGGGAGGCTAGGACTAAATCTTTCGCCTTTGTCCGGTAAAAGCCGCAAGGGCGTACAATTTCTTCTACCTCTTCTAGGTTCGCCTCGGCAAAAGCTTCCAGGCTTGGGAAGCGGCTGTAGAGCTCAGGCGTGGTTTTGTTTACCCGCTCATCTGTGCACTGCGCCGCTAGGCGGACAGCGAAGAGGAGTTCATAGTCTTTGGGATATTGGAGGCTACAGAGTGCATCCGGATAGGCTTGTTCCAGACACGCAATCAGGTGCAGGGCGCGTTCTTTTTTTGTCATCAGGGTATCCTCCTTGGTTTTTTTGATTGTACCATAGGTGATTGCGTTTTTACAAGAATGGCATGTGCGCTTTATCAGGAATGGATCTAAAATCTCCTCCTGGACAATCTGCCCCGGGAACAGTTTGCAGTCATCCTCTTCCGCTTTGCCGAAGAACAAGCCGAAGCCGAGACGAGCGATGAGTACGAGGACGAATATGCAGAAGAGGCGGTTGCCCCCTATCTAGCATAGATTTTTGCATAGCAGAGTAAGCTGATTTCAGTGAAACACTTGACACCTTTATTCTATTGTTGTAGAATAAAGGTGTTTTCTACTACACTAGAATTGTGAGGTGTTTGGAAATGAAGGCACAGATATTTGATTCTGAATTAAAGGTGATGGAAAGCCTTTGGAACGCGGGGGATCTCACGGCAAAAGAGATTGCACAGATCCTGGCTAAGCAAGTCGGCTGGAGCAAAACGACCACATATACGGTAATTAAGAAATGTGTGGACAAAGGCTTCATTGAACGACAGGGGGCAAATTTCCTTTGCCATGCGCTTATCTCCAAAGACGAAGTGCGTGGACGTGAGGCGGCTGACCTGGTTGACAAAATGTTTGACGGCTCTTCTGATCTCCTTGTGGCGTCACTGATTCAACATAATAAAATGAACCCGAAACAAATTGAAAATCTGCGCAAGATGCTGGAAGAGCTGGAATAGGAGGCGATTCCCATGGTACAAATGATTCTCTCCGCCTCTGTGATGATCGTGCTGGCTGTCTTGGTTCGCTTGCTTGCGATTCACCGCTTGCCAAAGCGCACGTTTGTTATCATTTGGGGGCTCGTAAGTGTCCGCCTACTCATCCCCTTTTCATTGCCGGATGCGTTTAGCGTGTTGCATGTTTCAAATCTTCCAATTTTAGAGGCTTTTTCTATCTTCGGGAACCCTACGGTTCATCCGGATCTGCTGATCTCTGCCCCCATTGCTCTGCCTGTTTATATGGTGGAGTATAGTGCCGGGGCGCTTGTGCAAGCGCCTGTGAATTGGTCACTGATTTTGCTTATTCTCTGGATACTTGGGAGTGCTTTGCTTGCATTTGTTTTCGTCCTCTCACACTTGAAGTTCCGGCGGAAATTGAGCACCTCTTTGCCCTTGGAACACCCTTTCGTAAGGGATTGGCTGACCCTGCACAAGACCCTTCGTACTGTTCAGGTGCGGTATTCCGACCAGATTTTATCTCCGCTCACCTATGGTATTTTCCGCCCTGTCATTGTGCTTCCTGTTTCTATGGATCTCTCTGATGAGGTTCGGCTCAATTATGTCTTAACACATGAGCACATACATATCCGGCGGTTTGACTATGGATGGAAACTTTTCTTTGCGGCTGTCCTCTGTGTCCATTGGTTTAATCCCCTTGTCTGGCTTATGTATGTGTTTACCAACCGTGATGTTGAGCTCTCTTGTGATGAGGCGGTTCTGGGTCTTTTAGGACAGAAGTCGAAAACATCTTATGGCTTGGCGCTTCTTGATCTAGCAGAGGAAAATAGTCTTCTCGCCTTTGCGTCCAGCTTTAGCAAACATGCCTTGGAAGAGCGGATTCGTGTCATGGCACGCGGGAAACGTAAGTCTATCCTCGGTGCAATCGCAGTATTGCTACTCATCACCTGTACGATGATGATACTGGCGGCACCGCTGGCTGATGCGGCGCAATCGCAATTTTCACCTACTGCATGGGACGATGTGCCACAGGCACCGGTCTATCTGTCTCATACGCACATAGACCTAGCTCCTGAGCCGGAATCTTCTATTCCTGATTATATATCTATAAGAATCTCTGACATGAATCAGGAGACTGAACTTTCTCTTAATATACAATCTGTTCCGGTCATTACACTGGAAGAAACCACTTCTGAGCGTCCGCCTGTGTTTATCCCACACGATTTGCCATCTGTTGATTTGACAAACCAGCGTCTTCTATGGATTGACGATGGTGAACTCTATGAATCCAGATTCTTCTGGGTGGATGATATTGATCATACTACAATCACCCTGCGTGCATTTGGTGTGTCCTCGCTAGAAGAACTGGCGCTTTATTTCCCGGACGAATTTTCCTTGTTTATGAGGTCAATGGAACAACTGGAATCAGATCAACCGCCCATCTATGATAGCAACGACTCCACAATCGACATGGGTCGGCTTCCAGAACCTCCCATTGCAGTTTCTTTAAGTCGGTAAAGATACGCCCTGCTACTGTGCAGGGCGTATCTCTTATTTTGCTGATTATCCTGACGTTCTTGTAATTCTGTGTACAGTTCGCTATAATAGGTTGTATCTTATAATAAAAATGTTCGGAGGACACCCCCATGGTACATGAAACTTTGCAATTTGTATCCCAATTCGATCCGGAAGTCGGTGCGGCGATCGGGCAGGAGTTTGATCGGCAGAAACGGAACATTGAACTCATCGCTTCTGAAAACATCGTGAGCGAGGCGGTTATGGCGGCGATGGGGTCGGTACTCACCAATAAATATGCCGAGGGCTATTCCGGCAAACGCTATTATGGCGGCTGTGAATATGTGGATATCGCGGAAGACATCGCCATCGCAAGAGTGAAAGAGCTCTTCGGTGCGGGCTTTGCCAATGTACAGCCCCACTCCGGGGCGTCTGCCAACTACGCGGCCTTTATCGCCCTCTGTGAGCCGGGGGATACGGTGCTTGGTATGAACCTAAACCATGGCGGACATCTGACCCATGGAAGTCCTGTGAACTTTAGCGGGAAATACTATAACATCGTCCCATACGGTGTGACGGAAGATACCCATGTGATCGACTACGATGCCCTTCGTGCCCTTGCCAAGGAGCACAAGCCCAAGATGATTATCGCGGGGGCTTCCGCCTATCCTCGGACGATTGACTTTGCGGCTTTCTCTGAGATTGCCAAAGAAGTCGGCGCCTATCTGATGGTTGACATGGCACATATCGCAGGACTTGTTGCGGCAGGGCTTCATCCGAGTCCAATCCCCTATGCGGATGTGACTACTTCTACTACGCACAAGACACTCCGCGGACCACGCGGCGGATTGATCCTTACCAATGACGAGGCGATTGCGAAGAAGATTAACAGCGCCATCTTCCCCGGCTCACAGGGGGGGCCACTGATGCATGTGATCGCGTCTAAGGCAGTGAGTTTCGGCGAGGCGCTTCAGCCTGCGTTTCAGACTTATCAAGAGCAAGTCATCAAAAATGCCAAAGCTTTGGCACAGGGTCTCCTTGACCGGGGCTTTGACCTTGTATCCGGCGGGACTGACAACCATCTGATGCTCCTTGATCTCCGCAAGTTTGACCTTACCGGGAAAGAGATGGAGCGGCGTTTGGATGAGGTGCAGATTACAGCGAATAAGAACATGATTCCGGGCGATCCGCAGAGTCCATTTGTGACCAGCGGAATCCGTCTTGGCACCCCTGCTGTTACCTCTCGCGGATTCAATGAGGCGGATATGGACAAGGTGGCGGAGTTGATTTATCTCACGGCAACGGAGTTTGATACGAAAGCAGAAGCCATCAAAGCTGAAGCGGATGCGCTCTGCGCCCGTTATCCGATTTACGCCTAATGTATCGGCCATTGGCAGATGAAGTCCGGCCAACTAGTTTAGATCAGGTCGTCGGACAGGAACATATCTTAGCACCCGGCGGGATCTTACGCCGGGTGATTGAGAGTGGACAGATTCCAAATATGATTTTCTATGGCCCATCAGGCGTAGGGAAGAGTACGGTTGCGAGTATTATCGCCCAGCAGACCAATCGCACCTTGCGCAAACTGAACGCCACCACGGCTGGGATTGCGGATATTAAGGAAATCATCGGTGAACTGGACACACTCATGGCGCCGGGCGGGGTTTTGCTTTATTTGGATGAGATCCAATACTTCAATAAGAAACAACAGCAGAGCCTGCTAGAATTTATGGAGAATGGGAAGATCACTCTCATCGCCTCCACAACGGAAAATCCGTATTTTTATGTCTTTGGCGCGGTACTCAGCCGGGCGACGGTGTTTGAGTTTAAGCCCCTCACCCCGGAAGCGGTGGAGACAGCCGTTTTGCGCGCAGTCGGATTACTCAATGAGAGGCGAGAGTCTCCTATTGCACTGGAAGATGGTGTGGTGGATCACATTGTCTTGGCCTGTGGGGGCGACGTGCGGAAAGCGCTCAATGCGGTGGAGCTTTTATACTCTGCCGCGTCTTCTTCTGGTGTCATCACCCAAGCAGATGCGGAGGCAGTGAGCCAACGTAGCGCCCTTCGCTACGACCGGGATGGAGATGCCCACTATGATATCCTCTCGGCTTTCCAAAAGTCCATCCGTGGATCTGACCCGAATGCCGCCATTCACTATCTTGCCCGTTTGCTAGAGGCGGGGGATCTCATCTCCCCCTGCAGACGTCTGCTCATCATCGCCGCTGAGGACATTGGGCTTGCACATCCCCAGGCGATCTCTATTGTGAAGGCCTGTGTGGACTCCGCTCGGGAAATTGGTCTGCCGGAAGCGCAGATTCCACTGGCACATGCAACCTTGCTCCTTGCGACGTCGCCGAAAAGCAATTCCGGCGTTGTGGCGATTAGCTCCGCCATGGCAGATATCCAAGGGGGACTTATTGGGGATATTCCGGATTCCCTCAGAGACTCCCATTATGGTGGGGCTCAGAAGCTGGGGCATGGGAAGGGGTATTTGTATTCCCATGATTATCCGAATCACTATGTAAAGCAACAGTTTCTCCCGGATCGTTTGCGGGATGCCCACTATTATCGCTTTGGGGACAATAAGACAGAGCAAGCGGCAAAGCGGTATTGGGATCTTGTGAAAGGTGAGGAATAGGTGTGCAGACCATTGTAGGGGACGCACACCCGGGCGTCCCGCATGTTTCAATTTTCTCCGCACCGCCAACAATGCGGCAAGACCACCAGCCACGGACGCGCAATGCGCGCCCCTACGGGTGTATCCAAAATACACCATACCCAAACCAAAAATCTACAAAAGGAGGTATCCGCCCAATGCGTACACTTGTGATTAGCGTGACTGCCGGGAACGGTCATAACGCTACCGCCAAGACGATGGCGGAATGCCTGGAAGCAAACGGTGCCGATGCTACCGTTCTTGACTTGTACAAATATATCAGCAGGATACTCTATAATATGGTTGATAAGGGTTATCTTTTCTCCATCCGGCATACCCCAAAAGGCTTTGGGCGCGCCTATACGGGAGTAGAACGCCGTAAGATTCCACGGAAAGTATTGGGGCTCCTGAACTCAAACAGACTCTTAGCCAGTCGTCTGGCTGGGTTTTTTGAAGATTATCACCCAGATGTCATCGTTGTGACTCACGTCTTTGCGGCACAGGTATTGGATGCGCTGAAGAAACAGGGGCACTTGCAAGCTGTCCCCATTGTGGGGGTTATGACGGATTACTGTATCCATCCTCTATGGGAAACTGTCCCCAGTGTGGGAACCATTGTGGTACCCAGTGACATCATGCGCTATGCCGCCGCCCGGCGGGGGATTGAATCGGAGCGGCTTGTGCCACTTGGTATTCCTGTAGCTTCTAAATTCTCAAGCAAGCGAGAAAAAGCGGAAGCACGGCAGGAACTTGGTCTGGAACCTGACAAGACCACCATCTTAGTTATGGGGGGCAGTATGGGTTATGGCGACTTACTCCAAAGTGTCCTGGAAATTGATCAGATGGACAAAGGGTATCAGCTGGCCTGTATTGCGGGGGCGAATAAGCGGCTATTGAGCCAACTCAAACAGCTTCAGACAAAATATCCCATCCATGTCTGCGGGTTTACCGATCAGGTGCATCTCTATATGGATGCGGCGGATTGTATTGTTACCAAGCCCGGCGGTCTCAGCACGTCTGAGGCGCTTTCGAAGGAACTTCCTTTGATCCTCGTCTCCCCTATCCCAGGGCAGGAGGAGCGGAATGCCCACTTCTTTGTCAATGCGGGTGCGGCAGTCCTGGTGAGCCGTCATTTCCCCATTGCAGAGGCTGTGTATTCTGTGCTGGAGAATGCAGGTAGACTGGAGCACATGAAACAGGCCATTCGCCAAATCGCCTGTCCGAATGCGGCGAGGGATATTGCGGATCTTGCCATCCGCTTGGGAAAAGAACATGCAGAAACTACCGCAATACGTTAACGAAGCTTTAGAGATCCTGGACGCAGGCGGCTACAAGGCCTATCTAGTGGGCGGCTGTGTGCGGGATCTTTTTATGGGCAGATGTCCAAAAGATTATGACATTGCTACAAATGCTCTGCCGGAAGAGGTGCAGGGTCTCTTTTCCAAGACCATCCCCACTGGACTGGCGCATGGTACTGTCACGGTGGTGATTGACTCTGCTCAAATAGAAGTTACCACATTCCGTAAAGATGGTGACTACTTGGATAACCGTCGTCCGGAACAGGTGGTCTATGTAGATGCCCTCACAGAGGATTTGACTCGCCGTGACTTCACCATGAACGCGATGGCAATGAATCGTACAGGTGAAATCGAAGATCCATTCGACGGCGGCGGGGATATCCGGCGAAAAATCATCCGCTGTGTCGGTGATCCAAACCTTCGTTTTACCGAGGATGCCCTCCGTATGTTTCGTGCTTTGCGCTTCTCTGCACAACTAGGGTTCCAAGTCACCGAGGACACGCGAAACGCAATCAAAGTGCAGAGTAGTCTGGCAACGCGCCTGTCCGCTGAACGGGTGCGGGATGAGGTGGAGAAGATTCTCCGTTCTGAATCTCCCGAAGTCTTGCGAGAGGTCATCGAGTACGGTCTCTTAGACGCCTATTTGTCGCGTACATCAATTGATATAGAAACCTTTCAAAAACTGGAGCACATCAAGGGGATTGACACCCGTTGGTGTGCTTTTGTTGCCATCTTATTAAATAGCGGTGCAATTACAGATCCCAAATCCTTTCTCAAGGCTCTGCGTCTGCCTCGGCGCACAGTGGAAGAGGCAGGTATGGCGGCAAGTCTTGCCCAAAATCCACTACCCGCAGATCAGATTGCGCTGAAACATCTTTTAGCGGCATATGGAGAAAAAATAGTCCGGCTTACAGCGGAGGCAAACCACTGTCTCAGCGGCTGTAATTCCCTGGATGATATAGAACAAATCCTGCAAAATGGCGTGTGTTATCAAGTAAAAGACCTTGCTCTCCAGGGAAAAGATCTGCTTGCATATGGGATCCCTGAAGGGTCAGAAATCGGCGAAATCTTGCAAAAACTATTGGCAGAAGTCATAAAAGATCCGGCGAAAAACACAAGGGAAGGCTTGTTGAAAGTCTTGGAGGCTTACATGCACTGAGGATTCAGGCATTTGTGCAAGATTACCTGTAAATTGTTCTAGGTTATTAACGAATTAGTTCGGTAGTACGCTAATATGTTTGGGAAATATAGATAAAACGGAAAAAACTTGAATATTTTTCCCAAAAAAGTAGTGACAATCAAATGGCAACATGCTATAATGCTGGAAACTGAATGGTAACATTTGGTTTACAAGGGGAGAAGTACTAAAACAGAACACAGGTGTGTGCTCAAAACAAATTGAAAAGGAGAGAAAAAACGTAATGGTAGATATTTTATTAAATCCCGTAACCCTCGCAGTTCTATTCATGGTTGTTATCTGTCTACTCAGATTCAACCTCATTCTGGCGATCATTGTTTCCGCTATTTTCGCCGGCGTCGTTCTTGTTGGTTGGCCTTTGAATGAGGTCATGGGTACCTTCATCAGAGGTATGGCGCGTCATAACAACATCGCGCTTGCTTATGTATTGCTAGGTGCTTTGGCCTATGGTATCCAAGCTTCTGGTGTATCCCGGAAGTTTGCAAAAATGTTGGAGCGGCTTTTCGGAACAAACAAATCCATTTTCCTCTTGATTTTGGCTATTGTTGCCAGCTTCTCTCAAAACTTGATTCCAATCCATATCGCGTTTATCCCACTTCTCGTTCCTCCCCTACTTTCACTCATGAACAAACTCCGCATCGACCGTCGTGCGGCGGCCTGTTCTTTGGCCTTCGGTCTGAAAGCACCATACATCCTTGTTCCTATGGGCTTCGGTCTGATTTTCCAAAACATTCTAGCTACTAACATCAATGACAGTTTACCAGAAGGTAGCGGTTATTATGTCACAGCGGCTGATGTACTTCCTTACATGCTATGGCCATTCTTCGCGATGGTAGTCGGTCTATTGATCGCGATCTTTATCACCTATCGCAAGCCACGTGATTACGAAGACAAACCTCTTCTTGTCTCTTCTGAGGAAGACATGGAAGAGAGATGGACAATCCGTCACACTGGTGCCGCTCTTGGTGCCGCTTCTGCCGCTGTTACCCAAATCGTAATCGGTCAAGTATTCACTGGTTCTCCGCTATGGGCGCTATCTTTGGGCGCAACTATCGGTCTTACCATCATGTGGATCTTCCGTGCGATTCCAAGCCGTAAGAAACTTGACGAGACCGTAGTCGGCGGTATCAAAATGATGGGCTTCATCGCTTTCCTCATGCTCGTAGCTGTTGGCTTCGGTGAAATCCTTCGTGACTCCGGCGCGATTGATGATCTTGTACGTTACACACTTTACTTCGTTGGTGACAACCGTGTTGGTACATTGATCGCAATGCAAATCATCGGCCTACTCATCACAATGGGTATCGGTACCTCTTTCGGTACAATTCCACTGATCTCTTTGGTATTCGTACCTGTTCTCCTTGGTATGAACTTCAGCATCGGCGCAATTATCCTCACAATCGCGACTGCAGGTGCAACTGGCGACGCTGGTATGCCTGCATCTGACACAGCACTCGGCCCAACCGCTGGTCTTGACGCTGACGGACAACATGACCACTTGAGAGACACTTGCTGGCCGACCTTCGTTCACTTTAACTTCCCAATCAAAATTTTGGGCGTTATCGGTGCCATGATCATCGGCTAAACTTGAAAGAAAGCGCTCACCGCGCATTATGTGAAAAATAGGGGCTTGCGCCCCTATTTTTCACTTTAAGGCACTCTTTATCCAATTAGACCACTAAAACAAAAGGAGGAATCTCTCATGTTGATGCTCGACAACAAAGGCCATATCAGCATCTACGACGTCGTTCGTGTTGCACGTCATGGCGAGCAAGTAGGACTTACAGACTCCGCAAAAGAAGCCATTAACCACAGCCGTACTTTTGTAGAAAAAATCCTGGCGGAAAACCAAGTTGTCTATGGTATTTCAACGGGCTTTGGTGAGTTTTCCAAAGTCACTATCTCCGGCAGTGACCGGGAACTGCTCCAAAGAAATCTCATCCTCAGCCACTGTGTTGGCGTTGGCAACTTCCTTCCGGTAGAAGCGATCCGCGGTATCATTCTGCTTCGCGCAAACTCTTTGGCTCGCGGTTATTCCGGCATTCGCCTCTCTACAGTGGAGAAATTGATTGAGCTACTGAACAAAGGCATCACACCGGCAGTTCCGGAAAAAGGTTCTGTAGGCGCCTCCGGTGACCTGGCACCCCTCAGCCATATGGCGGCAGTGCTACTGGGCGAAGGTTTCGTCCTGGTAGACGGCAAGGCAGTCCCTGCACGTCCTGTATTGGATGCCGCAGGTTTTGAGCCCATCGAACTAGCCGCGAAAGAGGGACTAGCCCTGATTAACGGTACCCAAACCATGACATCTGTGGGCGCTCTCGCCTGTTACGATGCAGAGCAACTGCTCAAAGTGGCAGACATCGCCTGTGGTCTTTCCCTAGAAGCCCTACAAGGCCTCCGGGCGGCCTTTGATCCGCGTATCGCTGAGATTCGTCCCCATCAGGGTCAAATCCAGTGTGCAGAGAATATGCGCACTCTGACAGAGGGTAGTGCCATCATCGCAAACTATAAGGGCGGCAAAGTGCAAGACGCCTACTCCCTCCGTTGTGCGAGCCAAGTCCATGGTGCAAGCCGCGAAGCCCTTCGCCGTGTGAAAGAGACTCTTGATATTGAGATGAACTCTGTAACTGATAACCCAATCGTTATGGCTGACACCGGGGAAATTATCTCCGGCGGTAACTTCCATGGTCAACCTATGGCTTTGGTGATGGATTATCTCAAACTGGCTGTCTCTGAAATCGGTAACATCTCCGAGCGCCGTATGAACCGTTTGGTTGATCCTCATCTCTCCGGTGGACTACCTGCCTTCTTGATCGAAAAAGGCGGTGTAAACTCCGGTCATATGATCGCCCAATATACAGCGGCGGCTTTGGTGTCTGAGAACAAAGTTTTGGTTCATCCGGCATCTGCGGACTCTGTTCCTACCTCCGCAAACCAAGAGGATCATGTGAGCATGGGTACCATCGCTTCCCGTCAAGCGCGGGAGATCTTAGGGAATGTTCAGTTTATCCTAGCCATCGAGCTATTGTCCGCCGCGCAAGGTGTGGACTTCTTAGCACCGAACCGCCCAGCCAAAGGCACAGGCGCGGCCTATGATCTGATCCGTACAGTTGTAACCCATATGGATGAGGACAGGCTCCTGCATCCGGATATTGAGGCTGTGCATCGTCTTGTTGCAGACGAGTCGCTTGTCAAAGCAGTCGAAGGGGCAGTTGGCACACTCAACTAAGTAAACTCGAATGAAGTAGCAAAGGGCTTACCGTTTTGGTAAGCCCTTTGTGTGTCTATTGTAGGGGGTGCCGTCCTCGGTCGCCCGCTGTTTTAGCTTGCAACTATTTCACGGGCGATCGAGACGATCGCCCCTACTGGTCTGTTAGATTACTCTCGCCGCATGGCTTCCAGTAAGCGATTATGCTCTGCTGTGTCAAAGTCTCTGTCATACGCCGGCAGAGCCATAAACTCATCCGGATCATACCGCCAAAACTGGCTCACGGCTGAGAAAGTGTAAATAGGCGCATTTATGCCCTCTGACCATACCTGGCGGATCTGGACATCCAGCACAGCGCTGTTCCACTCGTCAATGGTAATGTTACCTTTCGCCGTTTCTATCTCGATGGCGCGGACTGCCTGGAGGAAGAGGGCAAAGTTATCTGTAAATCCGCCTGCTTCTAAAATGGCAAGCTCCAGCAGATCAAGGGCTATGTATGCTTCCAGTGCATAGGCTGACGGTTCTATCCCAAGGCGCGCCGCAAAGGGCTCAACAGAGGCCGCGCTTGCGGACGATGCAGAGTATATGTCGGACGTAATTTCTGGATCCAAACTATGGAGAACAAGCTCATCCGTCGTTGTCGTACCGCCGAGGATGATGGTATCCTCCCAGTCCATGTCATGGATGGCTTCTAGTACGCGGCGTGCATCTTCTCCATAGAACTGGACAAAGAGGGCATCTGCCTCAGCAGGAATTTGCTCTAAGAATGGGACAAAATCTGTAGTCCCTGCCGGTACCCATACCGGGTAGCCGAGGACTGTGCCCCCTGCCTCTTCAAAGGTACGGCGGAATCCCGCAACGCTTTCGTGACCGAAGGTGTTATCTACCGCGATTATGCCAACTGTCTGAATGCCTCGCTCTATATGCGCCCAGTATCCGAAGGGATGGGTGAACTGAGAGGCTGACCCACCGGTTCGGATCAGGAGCTCTTGTCTGCCTCTTTGCGTCATATTATCATTCGGCACCGAGGAGATGATATAGGGGATCCCCGCTGAAATGGCAAGCTCACTCATCCCATGACCCACACTTGTGAGATGCGCACCGAAGAGCAGGTCTGCACCTGCTTCTATAAGCTCCTCTACCGCTGTGAGGGCTAGGTCAACGGAACCTTGATCGTCCCGATAGTCGAGGATGATCTCGTAAGGGCCGATGTGCCAGTCTCTCTCATCTAACCAAAGGCGCATGGTATTCAGCTGAGCCTCTCCAATCATACGATCCGCACCGCTCAGGGTGAATAGAGCGCCGATTGTGAGGACGGGGGGCGGAAGCGGCTCCGGTGTACCGATGATGGAATCCCCTTCTGGATTTGGTGTAGGCTCCGGTTCAGACTCGCTTCCGCCGCCACATGCTACAAGACTTGCTACAAGTAGTAGCGCCAATAAAAACGCAAGGCATCGCTTCATAAATTTGAATCCTTTCTTTCTCTTGTATGTAGCATATCATGTCATCTCTGAAAGTGCAAGGTATGGCAATCTATCGTGGGGCTTTCGCTTTCTCTTGACATTTTCCCTGTTTCATGATACTATTTTTTCGGTCAATCTGGGGCATTAGCGCAGTTGGTAGCGCACCACACTGGCAGTGTGGGGGTCATCGGTTCAAATCCGTTATGCTCCACCACAATGGAGAAATCCGAACTTAATCCCGATAAGGAGTAGGTTCGGATTTCTTGTATATATTGAGGATATTGGATTGTAGGCGAAAAGTAGGGGTGACCGAAATAGTCACCCCTACTTTTTCGAGGTTCAACTCCCCTTTTGTTTCCATATCGCCAGCTCTTGCTGTCCCTCTTCACTGTCGTAGTACCGTTGAATCAGTTGAATCATTGGTAGCATACATCGTGCGAGGCGACGGATACCGTCTGCAACATCCTTTCTGTCTTGTGTTTCGTTGGGATGCTAGTATATCAGCCTTAACTATGTATCTAAATCCGATGCCCACATACAAATTAGTTGTGCAATAGCGAAATTAAAGCAACGATTAAAGAGAGTGTTGCAATTGAAATAGGAATATAAAATTTGATCCATTCCCTCCAAGCTTTAGCGTTAGCATTTTCAAGTGTGTTGATTCCTTCATGTGTCAAGATATATGTTCCCAGAGGCCTATAGTCAGTATCAGGCCCCCATCCAGCTGGCCAAGTTGGTGGGATCTCTTCACATTCTTCATGTATCAAAGCAGGTCTTTCTTGGGTAGTTTCACTGAGCAATCCAATACGATATTCACCAAATTTTCTTATCAAGACTTCTTTTTGTGCTCGTTCTCTTTTGTTGATATAGCGCAATGCTTTTATATCCTTGATTTCAAGCGCAACACTTAATGCTGATTTTTTCATGAGCAACCCCATAACTATAAATACCGTTCTCTACCCGCCGAAAAAGCAGATAACGAACAAGAGAATTGTACCATAACAGGTGTAAAAAGTCTAGTTTTCCTAGAGGGGATGCGTGTTTCCCGCACCCCCCATGTCTCCCAGGCTGGAATGGATGACACCATGAACATCCAGCACACAAATCTCCTCCATGCCGCCAATGACCTAGAGCGGATTGGGGATCATATTTCAGATTTGCCTCAAGGCAAATTGGTGTAAAAAATCGGACTGGAAATTTCCAGTCCGATTTCTATTCTGCAACAACCTGCCGCTCTAAAACCTCATTCAGGAGAAGGGTCAGTATAGTCAAAACAAGTACACTGGGGAATAGCGCTTCCAATGTTGTCCACGCCATGATCTGTCCGACAAATGCGGAGAGGAGCCCGGAGCCGGCGCCTAGGGCGGCGAGTTCGTAGCCGACTAGTTTGGTGAAGGAGTCCGGATGGAAGCGGATCCGGGTGTCCCGTATAATGCTGGGGAACACAGGCGCTAGGGCAAAACCCGCACCCGCAATCGCGATGATGCTACCGGTAAAGAGGAAGACGATAATACCCAAGAACACACCCAGAAGTCCAAAACGGAAGAGGGTCTTGGCCTGAAACTGATTGGAGAACGACCCGATGACCAGCCTTCCTGTCATAAATGCGCCATAATAGGCCGCCGGGAACATGCCCACAAGTTCTACATCGACACCGCGAGATTCTAAGAGAACTGTTGGGAGCCATAGGATGGTGGCCGTTTTGACTCCACCATATAGGAAAGCGATTACGACTTGGATCACTTGATGTCTGGTTTTACTGAGATAGTGCTTTCTGATTGCGGTTTGTGCGGCTTGTTCTAATTTCCATTCGGTCTTACCCCAGGCATCTCTCCACAGACAGAGGAATAAGAGGGCGACTAGGGCACAGAGGAGCAGGGCAAAGGTCAGATATCCCACACGCCAGGAAGCACCTATAATCATGCGGGTCATGAGAATCGGACTCAGCATCGCCCCTGCACCCCAGAGACCATGGAGCCAGGTAAGTTGCCGTGGAGAGACCCGCCGTGCGGCATAGGCGTTAAGGCTTGCGTCTACCATGCCCGCACCGCCGCTGAGGAAGGCTGTCGCAAGTATGGAGAGGGCGAAGTGGGGAGACCAGGCCATGCCGAAGAGTCCCAGAGCCATAAAGCTTGCGCCCATGAAGTCGATCTGCTGTAACTGAAAGCGTTTTGCCAGACGTCCCACTTGGCTACTGCCCAGGGAGTAGAAGATCCCTTGGGTGACGATGATAAAACCCGCACGCTCCAGGGGCTGACCCAACTCTTCTCTCATCCAAGGCCAGGCGAGACCGAAAGCACCGTCTGCCATACCTAAACTAAAGAGGCCTAGAGCAATGAGCATGAGGATCAGATATGTATATTTTGCCTTTGCCATAAGCCCTCCTGTCGAATCAATCGCCCCATTGTATCCTATGGTACTGAGTGCGTCAAGTTGGTGCAATGAAAAGGCGGATTTTGTGCCATACTAAAGCCATTCGAGTAAACAGGAGGAATCGCGTATGCCAAAAGACAGTCAACTAGATAAGAAGCATATCCGCAAGGAGAAAGCAAAGGGCGGCACTACCATGGCCGATGACGAGCGGGATGGTGAGGGACGGAATCAGAAGAAGCAATCCGGTAGCCGGCACAAACCGGGGAGTGATCGGTAGTAGAAAAGACTTCTCGCCATGCATTTCACTGTAGCACAAGATAGACGCGATTCACTATCGGTCTCTTCGGCGGATAGTGAATCGTTTTTATATTCAGAAACATGACATACTGTTGTCGCATTTCCTCTGCTATACTTAAAACAAGGCAAAACAAAAATATGACTTCGGAGTTTGTTGAAATGACAAAAGCAAAATACCAGCTTGATGATTTCCTCGCATTCGCAGACGGGGATGGCAGAGATTTTGTTCTCGCAATTCATGAAATGCTGTCGCAAGAGGGCTATAAACTCAAAGTGCAAGTCACAAAATCGTATGGGCTTCATATTTCATACTCCCAGCCGAAAATAAAGGTTGTGAAAGGAATTATCGTGTATGTTCTGATTCAGGACGGAAAACTCATGATACGTATTAACGCCGACCACTACACAAAATATCTGAATGTCTTGAATCGTCTGCCTGAAAATATGTTAAGCCAAATGGATCAGGCTGATGATTGTATGAAACTGATTGATCCTCTCAAATGTTGGCAAGGGTGTATGGGATATGATTTTCATATTGGAGAGAGACAGTATCAAAAATGCCTGATTACTTGCTTTTTGCTCTGTGTAGACACGGAAAGTTTTCCGTGTCTGCTTGAGCTCATTCGCAATGAGCTAAGAGAAAGGCAGGATTCAACAAAAAAAGAAATAATAATCCGGTAAATCATGTCGAATCTTGACAGACTCTCCGCAAAGCACTATAATGTAGACATAATAACATTATGGAGTGGAGGTGGTCTCATCAAACATACCTTGCGAGTCGGATCTATTCTTTTGGCTCTGCTCCTCCTTATACAGCCCGTTGCGCTCTCAATCACAAAGGCCACTGTCGTCTTAGTGCGTGCTGAGGCAACTACCTTGGATTCCCCTGTCATCGACCAACGCATGATTCCATGGCGTTTTGTCGTGTATGATGAACCAAACTTTAGAACTCCAGTACGCGGCGCTTTTGATCCTCAGGTGGTTAATATTATCGAACAGCGCGAGGACGGCTGGGCGCTGATTCGCACATGGCGCGGGAATTTCTGGGTATATATCCGCGATAATCTTCGCTTTGTGAATCAAGTTGTGGAGATTTTTGAACAAATCGGCGGCCGTGCTGTTGGGACAATTCCGCCTCAGCTTGTGCGGATCTTGGCACAGGATGGGAACTGGATCCAGATTTCCACTTGGATGGGACCCCGTTGGCTGAATCTGCAGGGCACTTCCGTACCCCAGACACCCACACCACCGATCCCCCCAGTCATTCCGCCAACTCCGCCGGTGTCCCCACCCGCTACAGGGCAGACTGAACAATATTTCATGGCCTGGCGTTTCATTACATACTTGGAACCTGACTTCCGCGTGACGAAGCAGGACTTTTATGAACCTCAGATTGTAACCATCCTACAAAGACGGGATGACGGCTGGGCAGAGATCACAACTTGGCGCGGAAACCGCTGGATTTATACGACTATGAACCGGCGATTTATTGAGCGAGAGGTCACACTCCACGAACAACCGCAGGGGTCGGCAGTTTCGACCCTCAGCCCTCAGGTTGTGCGGGTTTTGGATCAGGATGGAGATTGGTTCCAAATCGCCACTTGGGCAGGCCCTCATTGGGTATTCTTAGGCCGTGGGTCGGCGCCTGGCGCACTCCGAATTGCGCTTACCTTTGACGATGGTCCGCACCCAACTCTCACGGCACGTCTGCTCGATGCCTTAGCGGCACGGAATGTGCCGGTTACCTTCTATGTCTTGGGCTCACAAGTAAACGCGAATCCAGCCCTTGCCGCCCGTATCGTGCAAGAGGGGCATGAGATTGCAAATCACTCTTTCAGCCACCCCCTTCTCACAAGAATGAGCGCCGCCGGCATTCGGACGGAGCTTGCCCGCACAAGAGACGCGATTTTCCAAGCGACTGGTGTGACACCTACGACCTTCCGTCCGCCTTATGGCGCGCAGAACGCGACAGTGCGCAATGTTGCGGCAGAGTTTGGTTATCCCATTATCCTCTGGTCTGTGGACACCAGAGACTGGGAAAGCCGGAATGTGAATGCGATCCTCTCCCACTTTGTAGATGGGAACGGAAATATCCGGATCAGAGATAGAGATATCATCCTCATGCACGACGTGCACCCTGCCACGATTGACGCGGCAATCCGTGCAGTTGATCTGTTACTGGCCGCCGGATTCACCTTTGTCACAGTCGCGGACTTGCTCGGCCCACAAGTGGGCGGTACGGTACACCATAGGGGATAGTATCGCTAGCAACAAATAAGAGCGCCCTCTGTAATTGCTATGGTTACAGAGGGTGTTTTTGGTGAATCATCTTTAATGTGGAGGACATTTGAAGAATGACGATATATATTGCAAGCGGATTTAGCAAACATAATATGGGCGGCAATCCGGCAGGTGTGTGTCTGCTTGGTGAGGCACTCAATGCGCAAGAGAAACTAGCGATTGCAAAACAGCTTGGCTTCTCTGAAACAGCCTATGTCTCTGCGGGAGAAACTGGCTTTCGATTGGAATATTTCACACCCGCCGAGGAAGTGCCTCTTTGCGGTCATGCCACAATCGCCGCTTTCGTTGTCATGCGTGATAAACTGCCCCTGAACAAAAGTGCATATTTCATTGAAACAAAAAGCGGTCGTTTAAGCGTGACCCTAGATGGCGATATGGTCTTTATGGAACAAAATAAGCCCCAGTTTTATGAAACTCTGTCAAAGGCGGATGTAGCGAATTGCTTTGATCTGGATGTTGCAAGTGATACACTCCCCATTGAAATTGGCTCGACAGGCTTGCGTGACATTATGCTACCTGTTAGAAGTTTAGAAGTCTTGGAAGCCATGCGTCCAAACTTCGACGAGATTTCTTCTATCAGCCAAAAATTTAATACGGTTGGCATCCATGCGTTTGCTTTCGATGGAGAGCGTATTGTATGCCGTAATTTTGCACCCCTCTATGATATCCCCGAAGAGAGCGCAACTGGAACGAGCAACTGCGTTTTGGCAAGCTATCTTTGGAAGCATCATGTCATACGAAAAAACGAATACACCTTTGAACAAGGCTATGCACTGAATAGTCCAAGCGAAATAATCGTGCGTCTTACAATAAGCGGCAATCACATTGATCAAGTTATGGTTGGCGGCAAGGGATATTTAATAGATGAAAGACAGATATGTATCGAAACATGATAGCCTTGCAACACACTGTGCCGCAAGGCCACTTCTCACTGGGGTACCTCTGCTTTCTTCTTGCTGGATTTGGCCTTGCCTTGTAGCTCCGGCACCGGGGGGACGTCATTTTTGGGGAAACGTTGCTTTTTGTTGCTCTCTGTCCCATGGGGCTCTTTGGGATCGGGACGGCGCATACCTGCTTTTGCCATGTGGATCTCCCTTCCTTGTTTTTGCTTAGTATGGAAGGCTGGTCTGCTTTTTATGCCTGAAACAACAAAAAACCGCCTTGTGGCGGTTTTCTATTTGCATTTGTGATATTCCCTCTAGACTGGGGCAAAGACACCCTTGTCCGCGCCGCAGAGCGGACAGACATAATCATCGGGAAGATCTGCAAAGGCAGTGCCCGGTGCTACGTCTTGGCTGGGATCACCGGCTTCGGGGTTGTAGATATAGCCGCAAAGTTTACATACATATTGTTCCATAGCGCACGCTCCTTTTTAGTGAATACCCAGATTATACCATAAACCGGCTTAAACTTCAATCACCCATAGGCATTGTAATTTCAAAGAAGGGGTTTAACTTTAGTTGCTAGTATGTCCCTTGCTGTGTTATGATGGTATGCGAGGTGAATGAATTTGAGCTTATTAAACAGGAATAAGAGATTCCTGCTCCTGATTGCTTTTGCTTTACTGCTCCTGTTATTGATCCTTGACGCAGATATCCTGTCCATTGAACGCATTGCAAGCTTTGCCGACCTTCCAATCTGGCTGACAATCTTTGGTTTTATGGTGATCTATGCCATCATGGGTATTACAATGGCAATCCCAAAGGTTTTGCTCTACATAGCGGCTGGGATCGTCTTTCCAACTTGGATCGGTGTGGGTGTTACATACGCAGGCCTTGCCATCGCAGCAAGCATTGGACATGCCATGGGTAAACGGATGGGCGAGGAAGGGGTCAAAAGCATCCTTGCCAGACATAAGAAAGTTTCAGATTTCCTAGGCGGGCATAAAGAGGATTTGCTGTCTTTATGCTTTATTTCTCGTGTGCTTCCCCTGCCTTTTGTTCTGACCAGTCTGTTTTTTGGTGCACTGACTCTGCCCTTTTTCAAATTTGTGCTCCTGTCCCTCTTGGGCGCCACACCTTATATGGTCTCTGTGGTATTTGCCGGCGCCGCCATTACGGATCCGCTTTCGGCGGCCTTTTTAGTGCCTTTTGGCATCTGCTTTGTTCTAACCCTCACCGTGTTTATCGCCTATAAGACCAGGATCATCACAAAAGCCCGCATATCCGTCGTCTTGCTCCTGGCGCAAGTCGCCCTGGCTATTCTGCTTTTTAATCGGCTGTTCCACCTCTTCCCCGCCATTGCGCTTGTTAGCTATTTGATCAGCATCCTCATGGTGCTGGTACTGGTAAAACGCGATAAGACGGCGGCCTATAAGATCGCTTGGATCATTATCATCATGGCGCTACCCATATTCGGCGGGGTAACCTATCTGCTCTTCGGTAATAGCCGCCCTACACGGCGGGTGGCCGCCCATGTACAGGAACACGCTTTGATCGCCAAAGTCTTAGACAGTGACCACATCCCCCCCTATGAGCAAGAAATCGGCTGTGAGCGGATGGCGGGGATGATGCAGTATATCCAAGAGGTCTCCTCCTATCACCCCTATGAGGATACGGAAAGCACCTATTATCCCATGGGGGAACTGATGTTTGCGGATATGCTCAGGGAGCTTGAAAAGGCCAAGCGCTTTATCTTCTTGGAGTACTTTATCATATCTAAAAGCTACATGTGGGACAGGATTCTCGAAATACTCCTTATAAAGGCGGAAGAAGGGGTAGATGTGCGCCTGATCTTTGATGATATTGGTTCCCTCGGATTGTTTACCGCTCCCTATGTGGCTGAACTCCGGGCTAAGGGTATTAAGATCATCAGGTTTAACCCCATTGTACCTTTTATTTCTCCTTTCATGAACAACCGCAACCATAGGAAAATCCTCGTCATAGACGGTGATGTGGGTTTCAACGGTGGGATGAATATTGCGGATGAATACATTAATCGCATCGAACGGTTTGGTGTATGGAAAGATACCGGTGTCATGCTAAAAGGGGACGCCGTGTGGAGCTATACCCTGATGTTTATCGAAACCTGGGACGCCTTTTGTAAGCAATGTGATCGCATAGATGACTATGGGGCATATAAAGGCACTATGACAGAGGGGCTCCCCAAGGATGGTCTCATCGTGCCATTTGGTGACTCGCCTCTGGATAAGGAGCGTTTGGGCGAGAATATTTATATTGATATACTCAATCAAGCGCAGGACTATGTGTATATCTTCACCCCATATCTCATCATCAGTGAAAAAATGATCTATGCCATGCAGATGGCGGCAAAACGTGGTGTGGATGTGCGGGTTCTAGTACCCGGTATTCCTGATAAAAAGATCGTATTCCGCCTGACTCGTTCCTATTATAAATACCTGCATAGCGCGGGTGTGAAAGTCTATGAATACACACCGGGATTCCTCCACGCCAAGAGTTTTGTATGTGATGATGAAATTGCCATTGTCGGTACAATTAACCTGGACTATAGAAGCCTATACCTGCACTTCGAATGCGGAACGCTTCTCTACCGTTCCAGCATCATCGAGCGCATACGGGATGACGCTCTGGAAGCCATAGCTGAGAGCCGTGAAATCCCGCCGGAGAAGAAATCTTTCTTCCACGAATTGATCAACGCGGTGCTACATCTGTTTGCACCACTGATGTAGGAAAAAGGAGGAAAACACTTCATGAGTGAAACAAAGAAAATATACATCGCCGACGATGAGACAACAATCCGGCTTGCCATCAAGACATTTTTAGAAAACGCAGGCTATGCCGTAACTGATTTTGAGACCGGTGACCTGCTCCTCGCGGCCTTTGCGGAAAGCCCTGCGGATCTGGTGGTGCTGGATGTGATGATGCCGGGCTCCAACGGCTTTGTTGTCTGTAAGGAGCTCCGTAAGCAGAGTCATGTGCCTATCATCATGCTAACAGCCCGGGACAGTGACTTAGACTATGCCACAGGCCTGGATTTGGGCAGTGATGATTATCTGGTGAAGCCTTTTAGCCCCATGGCGCTGACCATGCGGATCAAGGCGATTTTCAGACGGATGGAGTTTGAGCGGCAGGCTCATGCCGGAGACGGAGCGTCCCATGAAGACAAAGAAAACTAGAATCCGTGCCAAACTCTTAAAGGCATTTTCTGCCGTGCTGTTCTTCTCCTTTCTACTTACCGGGATCATTTTCAATTTCGCGATCCGCCTGTTTGCAGTCGAGGGAGAGATCAATCTGTACGCCTATCAGAATATGTATGCCGAAACATCCCGGGTGATCGGTCGGGTTGGTATTATTTCCGTAATCCTTATCAGCGTCATGTTCCTGGTGGCGATTGTTGTTACGTATTTTCTTGCCAATTCCCTGACCCGTCCCATTGAAAAACTGGGAGAGTTTGCGCTCCATATCGGGCATGGTGACTTTACGCCCAGTGATTTCCAGTTTCGGGAGCTGGAGCTGGAAGACCTGAACACGGCTCTCAACAAATCTGTGAAGCAACTGGCTGAGTATGACAGCGAACAAAAGGCATTCTTCCAAAATGCCTCCCATGAACTTCGCACACCGCTCATGTCTATCAAGTGTTACGCGGAGGGCATTTCCTTTGGCATCATGGAGCCGAAGTCCGCCAGTGAGACGATTTTGCAGGAGACGGATAATCTGGCCGATTTGGTGACGGATTTGCTTTATATCTCCAAGATTGACAATATCACCACAGCCTATCAGATGACAGAGGTAGATCTCAGAGAACTGATCCGGGATTCCGCGACTCGGCAGGAAGCGGTGGCGGCAAAGCGGCAGATCCGCTTTGTGTTTGACTTTGATGAGACGCCTATTCGCTATGCCTGTGTAGGTGAGCTCATCGCTAGGGCGATGGATAACCTGATTTCCAACGCAATTCGGTATGCGGCATCGGAAATCACTCTATCCTGCCATGGGAAAGCAAATCATATCGAGATTCGTATAGCGGATGACGGCGGGGGTATTGCGCCTGATCTCTTGCCGCATATCTTTGAGCGTTTCACCAAGGGTGCGGGGGGTAATCATGGCATTGGGCTGTCTATCGTAAAGACAATCGTAGAACAGCGAGGCGGCGAAATTGCCGCTGGAAATCGGACAGAGGGCGGCGCAGAGTTCATTATACGTCTGCCTCGATAAGATGGAGGTACAGAACATGTCAGTACGATTTAGTGAGGAAGAATTTGTAAGACTTAAAAACCTGCTATTCATCTATGAGTGGGGGCAAAAGACCCTCTTGACGAAACTGCATATCATACAAGAAGACTTGAAACACTTCCATGAAAACAACCCCATTGAGCATATCAAAGGCCGGATCAAGTCGCCGGAGAGTATTGCACAGAAGCTCCATAAGCTCAATGTGGACATCTCAGCGGAGAATGTGCGGAAATATCTGAAAGATGTTGCGGGGGTTCGGATCATCTGTCCCTTTGCGAAGGATATTCACTACTTGGTCGATCTGCTTCGGGCGATGCCTGATGTGAATATCTTGGATGAAAAAGACTACGTTAGCAAACCCAAGCCCAGCGGGTATCGTAGCTATCATGTGATTATGGAGATCCCGGTTTTCCACTCGGGTCAAACGGAATATGTAGTCGTGGAAGTTCAACTTCGCACGGAGGCGATGAATTTCTGGTCTACTCTGGAACATAAGGCGCGTTACAAATATCAGGATCATATCCCCCAGCATTTGTGTGATGAGCTTGTGATCTGCGCGGACAAAATCGCGGAGCTGGATCATCGGATGTTCTTGATCCATGAGATTATTTCGCTTATCAATCAGGATAGTTGATGAACACTTACAGCAAAGGCGCGTGTGGAGTCACACGCGCCTTTTTGCAGTTATTATGAGGATTTCCAGTCTGACAAGATCTCTTTATTTGCCGCCACTTTGTTTACGATCTCCGTGCCGGAACGGCAGTTGTCGAAGGTGCCGGTTTGGATTTCATCTATGACGCAGTTTAGTAACTTCTCATAGTAGCCCTCTGGGGTGATTTCCGTTCCTGTTTTGTGGAAATGCTGTTGACTGGCGGCGTTTGCGATGTTTTGGTATTCCTCTTTCACTTGATCGATTAGATTTTGACGACGTTCCATTTGCATTTACTCCTCTCATTGGGTGATGCGCTTTAGTTTTGGGTGAATCTCGATTTATTATGTGGTGGACGCGAAAAAAGAGACCATCCTGAGGCGGATGGTCTCTTTTTGACCTTGGCATGGCGCAACGGGCTGATCAGCATGTTGACCGCATGTAGGGGCGATCGTCCCGATCGCCCGGAAAACGGTTATATCTTAGGCAACGGGCGACCGAGGACGGTCGCCCCTACAAAGGGCGTGGTTCTTTCACATTCCATTATTTGCTAAAATCAAAAAGTTTTATTGGCTCAACGTCAAGTGCATCTGCAATATCAAAGAGCACATTTATAGAAAATGAGTGTGCTACATTCGGAGCCTCAATATTGCTTATGTGTGTACGGCTAACCCCTATTTTTTCTGCCAGTTGCTCTTGGGATAGTTGATTCCTTCTTCTATAGAAGGCAATATTGTTGCCAAGTAACATCAGCTTTTCAGAATGTTTTTTGAGCTTTTCCATTAAAATCACCTACTAAAATTTTAACGGAAGTTTCACAAAGCTAAAACAATGTATATATAGCAAATGCTAAAAAATAAGTTGCAAATTCCCTTGACACAATAAATTTCATATGCTACAGTGTGAAGAAAAGGCAGGAGTCACCAATGCCAACTTACAAAGAGATGTACCTGACCCTAGTCCGCGCCCAGCGTGATGCCATCTTGATCCTGCAAGAAGCGCACCAAAAAGCGGAAGAGATATTCACCTCAACTGACGTACCCGATCATCTCCGTGTAGTCTGTCTGGAGCCGGAGGGTGAAGACTCGGAATCCTAATACATAAAAAAACCTCTCTGCAATTGCAGAGAGGTTTTCCTTATCTGGTTTAGCCTGGGAATTTCTTGTCAAACATCTCTTTCTGTGCAATCAGAAGCTCATACTTCTCCTTCGCTTGCTCTGCCGCGGCGTTAAACAGCATTTCTGCTCTCGCTGGGTCTTTGAGCTTGAGGGAGGTGTAACGAACTTCTTCATCCAGGAAGTCGAGATAGCTCGCTGTTGGGGCTTTTGAGTCGATGGTGAGTGGGTTCTTGCCTTCTGCTTTTAGATCTGGGTTAAAGCGGAAGTTATGCCAGTAACCAGCCTCGACTGCTTTTTTGGTCGCTTCGATGGTTTTACCCATACCGTTTTTGTTCCCGTGTGAGATACATGGGCTGTAGGCGATGACGATGGATGGGCCGTCATATGCTTCAGCTTCCAGAATCGCTTTTAGGGTTTGGTTGTAGTCTGCGCCAAGGGCTACTTGTGCCACGTAGACGTAACCGTAAGCCATTGCGATTTGAGCTAGGTCTTTCTTCTTAACTGGCTTACCAGCCGCCGCGAATTGTGCCACGGAACCGGTTTGAGAAGCTTTGGAAGACTGACCGCCGGTGTTGGAGTAGATCTCCGTATCGAAGACGAGGAGGTTTACATTCTCGCCGGATGCGATGACGTGATCTAGACCGCCGTAACCGATGTCGTATGCCCAACCGTCGCCGCCGAACATCCAGGTGGATGGCTTCATGAACTGGTTGGAGTGGTCAAGCAGGTCTTTGTGTAGTTTGCTTGCAGGAGCCGCTTCCAGCGCCGCTTTTAGGACTTTACCTGCCGCGTTAGATGCTTTGCCGTCTTCATAGACTGCAAGCCATGCTTCTGCCGCTTCTACTACTTTTGCGTCTGTCTTCTCTGCCACCACTTGCTCTGCAAGCATTTTTGCACGCTCACGCTGTTGTTTTGTTCCGTAGTATACACCGAGGCCAGCCTCTGCTGTGTCTTCGAAGAGGGAGTTGAGCCATGCTGGGCCTTGACCGTCTGCGTTTACGGTGTATGGTGTTTGAGAGTATGTGCCGCCCCATATAGAGGAACAACCGGTAGAGTTTACGATGTACATTCTCTCACCGAATAGCTGGGTGACAAGTTTCGCGTATGGTGTCTCACCGCAACCCGCACATGCGCCGCTGAACTCGAGGAGCGGACGGAGGAATTGTGAGCCTTTAACGGTTGTGGGTTTGAAGGCTTCTAGTACTTCAGACTTCGCCATGGTGACATGTTTGTCACAATAGTTGTACCACTCTTGCTCTTCTAGGCGTGTGCCAAGCGGCTCCATGGTGAGGGCTTTTGTTTTGGATGGACAGATGTTGGCGCAAGAGTCACAACCCATACAGTCTAGGACGGAGGTTACAACTGTATATTTGTAGTCGTCTAGGCCTTTGCCTGTCATTTTGAGTTTGTGCATTGCGCCAGGCGCCGCGTTTGCTTCCGCTTCATCAAGTGCGTAAGAACGGATGACGGAGTGAGGGCAGACGTAGACACATTGGTTACATTGGATACAGTTTTCCGGATGCCACTTCGGCACGTTAACCGCGATGCCGCGCTTTTCGTATGCGGAAGTACCTTGGGGACAGCTTGCGTATCTGTCTTTTACGAAAGTAGATACCGGTAGACTGTCACCGCGGATGCCGGCGATCGGACGAAGGATATTCTCAACGAAGTCAACCACATCTGCTCTGTCACCCTCTGGGCGGGCTTTTGGTGCGTCTGCTTCTGGGTTTTTCCAGCTCTCCGGAACAGTGAGCTCGATGATGTTCTTCACGCCTGCGTCTACAGCTTGGTAGTTCATTTGGAGAACTTTCTCACCCTTGCGACCGTATGACTCGTCAATGGCTTCTTTCATGTGTCTCACAGCGTCTTCGATTGGGATGAGCTGTGGGTTGAGCTTGAAGAATGCCGCTTGGAGGATGGTGTTAATCCGTGTGCCGAGACCTAGGTCTTGGGCGATGTTCACCGCGTCACAGGTGTATACTTTGATGTTGTTCTCCGCGATGTGCTTCTTGGAAGAAGCCGGGAGACGTGCGCCTAGCTCGTCGATGTTCCAGTTACAGTTGACGAGGAATGTACCGCCTGGCTTGATGCCTGTTGCGATGTTATAACGCTCGATGTAAGATGGCACATGGCAGGCAACGAAGTCTGCATAGTTTACGAAGTAGGTGGAACGGATTTTTTCGTCACCAAAACGGACGTGTGACTGGGTTACGCCGCCTGATTTCTTGGAGTCGTATTGGAAGTAAGCTTGTACTTGCTTATTGGCATAGTCACCCAAGATTTTAACGGTGTTTTTGTTGGCGCCGACTGTACCGTCTGCACCGATGCCCCAGAATTTACAGGAAACGATGGACTTGCCTGTTGTGTCTGGGTTTTCTTTGATTGGAAGTGAGAGATGGGTAACATCATCTTCAATACCAACTGTGAAGCCGTTTTTCGGGCTTGCACTTTTCAGGTTTTCAAATACAGCAAGAACACAGCCCGGTGTTGTGTCTTTTGACGCGAGACCATAACGTCCGCCGATGACTGGGAGGTTTTCAAACTTGGTACCTTTGAGGGCTGTAATAACGTCCATGTAGAGCGGCTCGCCGTGGGCGCCTGGCTCTTTGGTGCGGTCCATAACGCTGATTTTTTGGACGCTCTCTGGAATTGCGCTGAGGAAATGCTTGATGCTGAACGGACGGAACAGACGGACTTTGATTAGACCGACTTTTTGGCCTTTTGCGTTTAGATAGTCCACAACTTCTTCTGCTGTTTCACAGACAGAGCCCATTGCGATGATGACCTCTGTGGCGTCTGGTGCGCCGTAGTAGTTGAAGAGTTTATAGTCTGTGCCGGCTTTTTTGTTGACTTTATCCATGTACTTCTCAACAATAGCCGGGAAGTTGTTATAGGTTGTGTTAGACGCTTCTCTGTGTTGGAAGAAGGTGTCTGGATTTTCTGCGGAACCTCTCATCAATGGATGGTTCGGGTTGTTTTGGGTTTTGCGGAAGTGGGAGATTGCGTCCCAGTCTACCATTTCTGCGAAGTCTTCATAGTCCCATGTTTCGATTTTTTGCATTTCATGGGAGGTACGGAAACCGTCGAAGAAGTTTAGGACAGGAACACGGCCTGCGATTGTTGCAAGGTGGGCAACTGCGCCGAGATCCATAACCTCTTGTACAGAGTTGTTTGCAAGCATGGCATAACCAGTTGAGCGGCAAGCCATAACGTCTGAATGGTCACCGAAGATAGACAGCGCATGTGTCGCGACTGTTCTGGCTGAGACGTGGAGCACGTTTGGTGTGAGCTCCCCTGCGATTTTGAACATGTTAGGGATCATCAGAAGAAGCCCTTGGGACGCAGTGTATGTACTGGTCAAGGTACCGGCTGTGATGGCGCCGTGGACGGTACCGACCGCACCGGCTTCTGATTGCATTTCAACCACTTTTACAGTTTGGTTGAACAGATTTTTCCGCCCCTCAGCGGCCCAAATGTCCACATATTCCGCCATGTTTGACGAGGGGGTGATGGGATAGATACCCGCAACATCTGTAAACGCGTAGGACACGTGTGCCGCGGCGGTATTCCCATCCATTGTCATGAGCTTTCTTGCCATATTCTCTCTCCATTCCAATATAAATTACTTGCATGAATTATATATAATAACGGATGGCTGGGTGACCATCCTTACAAGCCAAGTTAATTGTTTCACAAGGACGTGCAAACGAATTGGAAATATCCCAGGGGATATTTCCAATTCGTGCAGAGCAGATTTTGTTATTCTACGTCCGCGTAATCTTCGTATTCTTTGACTTTCTTGCACACTAGGTTTTTGCAATAGTCACGGCATGTCCCGAATAGCTTTAGTAGCTCTTCTTGGAAAATGACCACTGCGCAAACGGCGGCTGATAAAACGATGACCGCTGATGCCAGGGTAATAACCAGTTTAACTGACTTCATGTTAGCGTACCTCCTGCGTATTTTAATTATAGGTCTATAACTCGTCTTTATATTGTATATTATTTGACAATCAATTGCAAGGCAAACTAGCAAAAGTTTTGAAATTTTTCGCTGTTAAATTATTCTATAGTTGTACTTTTGGTCTTCTCATTGTATAATGTAGCATATATTGGGATCGTGTGGACATGATCCTATGCCTTAGAAGGGAGAGTTCCTATGGTAACTCAAAAAGCCGCTTTAGGCGAAATTGTGATCACCAGTGACGTCATCACCACATTGGCCGGTGCCGCCGCTACGAGTTGTTTTGGTGTGAAGGGTATGGCGAAACGCTCTATGTCTGACGGGATCGTTCACCTGCTCAAGCGGGAGGCGATGGGCAAGGGTGTGTTTGTCACCTATAATGAAGACGGCTCCATTTCCATTGAGCTTCACATTGTGATTGATTATGGTGTGAACATCTCAGCACTTACATCCAGCATGATAGACCAAGTGCGCTATAAGATCGAAGGTGCACTTGATCTGAAGGTTTCTAGCGTTGATGTGTTTGTTGACTCTATGTTTGCGGACAAGTAAGACCTGCTTTATATTAGGAGGAAAAGGCTGTGAAAACAAAGCTGACAGGCAGGGATTACTGCGCCATGATTGAAGGCGGTGCCTCTGCCATTGCATTAGAGAAAAAACTGATTAATGACCTAAACGTCTTCCCTGTCCCCGATGGTGACACGGGGACGAATATGACCCTAACCATGGGGGCGGGTGCCGCGGAAGTGAAGAAGCATGATCCGAAAACCATCGCCCAGGCTTCTTCTGTTGTCGCAAACGCATTGCTCCGTGGTGCACGGGGGAACTCCGGCGTTATTTTGTCCCTTCTGTTTCGTGGGATCTCAAAAGGACTCAAGGATATCGAAGAGGCGGATGCGCTTCAGTTTGCACTTGCGATGGAGACTGGGGTTGAGGCGGCTTATAAGGCGGTTATGAAACCTGCTGAGGGTACCATGCTCACGGTCTCTCGGGTGGCAAGTGCGGCCGCGGTGGAATTTGCGGAGTCTGAGAATGACATTGAGAAACTATTTGAGCACACGATTCAGGTGGGGCTCAAAGCAGTTGAGGAAACAATTGACCAGAACCCGGTTTTGAAGAAAGCGGGAGTGGTTGATTCCGGCGGTAAGGGTTATGTGATGATTTTGGAAGGTATGCTTCGCGCGTTGCGCGGTGAGGTAATCGAAACCCCGGCAAATGAAAAAGAGGAAGAAAGCTCTGCTGATTTTGCTTCTTTCTCAGAGGAAGATATCACCTTTACTTATTGCACAGAGTTCATCATCGTGCGTGAAAACCGAAAAGATGCGGAGCTACTCCGGAATCTTCTCGACACCATGGGGGATAGCCTTGTTGTGGTGGATGATGATGCCCTGATCAAGGTACATGTACATACGGATGATCCGGGCCGGGTTTTGACGGAGGCTTTGGCTTACGGCGGCTTGACCGGGATTAAGATTGAAAATATGCGCGAGCAACACGCGGAGGCGGCAGGCCATAAAACAGCGGCACCTGCACCCGCTCCTGTTCCTGCTGAGCCGAAAGTTGCCTCCCCTGAGAAGGCCATTGGCTTTGTTGTGGTCTCTGCCGGGGAAGGTTTGGATCTTGTGTTTTCCGATCTTGGGGCGGATCAAATTGTCACCGGCGGGCAAACCATGAACCCCTCTACTGCTGATTTGGCGGAGGCGATTGATCTCGTAGCTGCGGAGACAGTATTTGTGTTACCGAATAATAAGAACATTATCTTAGCCGCCCAGCAAGCGATTCCGCTGACGCATAAGCGTGTGATCGTGATCCCGACTACGACTTGTCCCCAAGGTGTATCTGCTCTACTGGCGATTGATCCGGAGATGAGCGTTTCTGATATGGAAGCCGTTATGACGGAGGCAATGTCTCGGGTGAAGACGGCACAGATTACATATGCCTCCAGAGATTCGGACTTTGACGGACATGCGATCCGTGCGGGGCAGTATTTGACCCTGCTGGACAATAAAATCCTCGGCAGTGCGGATGACTTCGCCTCGGTACTGGATACAACCGTGGGAGCATTGGCGGAGCTTGCTCCTGAGTTTGTCAATGTGTTCTATGGCGAAGGTGTAGATGAAGCCATGGCACAGGCCACAGCGGATATCATTTCGGAGCGTCTCCCCGGCGCAGAGATTACACTGATCCAGGGCGGACAGCCGGTTTATTCGTATATGATCTCGGCGGAGTAGGGTTGTGACAGAATGAAAGGGAGGTAGCCTAATGGGCTACCTCCCTTTTTTGTTGGTCTTGTAGGGGACGCACCCTCATGACATGATGTTCACATCGCACCCCTACATTACCGCTTCCACGATTGATACAGTGCCAATATCCGCCCGAACTTTCCGCCTCCACGGGATAGTTCGGCTAGGATTACCCGCTCTAGGCCGTCTAGGACTTGTTCGGTTGTGTCTACATCTATGCCGCCTGCGGCTTTGGCTACCAGTTGGTTGATTTCGTCTCTTGTCATATCTGTCCACCTCCTAGAAAAGCCTATGCGAGGTGGACAATAGGGAGACTTATAATACGCGGATTTCGTCTCCGGCTTTGATTGTTCCATCACTTAAGACGCGGAGGAAGATGCCTTCTCTGGGCATGACACAATCTCCCACGGCTTGCCGGATGGCACAGCCTGTATCGTGGCATTCTTTGCCGATTTGGGTGACTTCACAGATTGTTGTGCCGATCTGCAGGCCTGTGCCTATGGGGAGGGTGTGGAGTTCTATGCCCTCTGTTAGGATGTTCTCTGCGAATGCGCCTGGCGGCAGGTCTGGCAGGGAGTCATGCAGAGATTTTACACTCTCGATGCTCAAAAGGCTTACCTGCCGATGGGCGGAGGTGCCGGCGTGGGCGTCTCCTTCTAGCCCATGATCACGGCGAAGGGTACCGGTGGGGATTGGTGTCTTTGCCTCGCCTTTGCGGGGGCTGATGTGTACAGACAGGACGCGGGCTTTTGGTGCCGCGCACTCCTTTGCTGTTTCGGCTAGGATATCTAGGCCATGTCCCAGTGTGTCTAGCACGGCAGATAGATTCTCTCGGGCGGCCTTTGGGCTTCCGGGGAGGTTTAGGATTAGGCTTCTTCCTCGGATTCCGCATACAGCACGGGACAGCATGGCGCGGTGGGTGATTTTCAGACTCTCTGCCCGCATGGCTTCCGGGATACCGGGTACCATTCGCTCACAGACGGCGATTGTGGCCTCTGGGGTTCTGTCTCGGGGAGCGAATCCGGTACCGCCTGTTGTGAGGATGAGGGATATGCCGGCCTCTGCGGCTTCCAGAAGGGCTTCCATCACGTCACGTTCTTCGTCGGGGACGGTTTTTTGCGAGATGACCCCATAACCGGCTTCTGTCAAAAGGGCTGTGATAGCCGGGCCGCTTTCGTCATGGCGGAGACCGGCTGTGCATTTGTCGCTTACTGTGATGACTGCCGCTGTCCGCATTAGACATCCCTCCGATAGGTGCCGGACTTGCCGCCGGTTTTCTCCACAAGGAAGGTTTCGCCTATGACCATGTCTTTCTCTACGGACTTGCACATGTCGTAGATGGTCAATGCCGCTACGTTTGCGGCAAGGAGCGCCTCCATTTCCACACCTGTGACGTAGGTGGCGGTGACGGTTGCCATTACTACAATTGCCGGCGGGGACTGTTCGATGGTGAAGGCGAGATCTACCCCGGTGAGGGGGATGGGGTGGCACATGGGGATGAGCTCCCATGTGCGTTTTGCCGCCTGTATGCCTGCAACTTGGGCAACTGCCAAAACATCTCCCTTGCCGATCTCTCCCCCTTGGATTAGCGCTAGGGTTTCCTCACGCATGGAAATGCGGGATGCGGCGATGGCTTTTCGGTTTGTGGCTTCTTTCTCTGAAACGTCTACCATCTTTGGGCGCTTATCTTCATTGAAGTGTGAGAGTGTCATATTAGCCTCCGATTCGATGCATCCCTCGGGCGCTTTGGCTCCCAGTGTCTGCATCCATGTGATGTCTGCCCGGTTTTCCTGTGATTCCATCCCGCAGGGCGGTCTGCAAAGCTTCGTCTGATAGGCCGCGGAGGGAGATTTCTTCCGCTGTGTGGAGGCAGGGCTTTAGTTTGCCGTCTGCCGTTACACGGACGCGGTTGCAATGGGCGCAGAAATTTTGGCTCATGGGTCTGATTAGGCCTACGGGGGCGCTTGCGCCCGGCAAGCGATATACTGCGGCGATGGTGTTGCCATAGTTTGGATCCGGTATCAGATCCGGGCAAGCTTCCAGCACTGTGTCTGCGGATAGATACCGGCTCTGTGAGAAGGTAGCGCCTGCGCTGATTGGCATGAGCTCAATGAAGCGGACTTGGATCCCCGGGTCTCTTGTGAGAGCTACAAAGTCTGCAATCTCTGTGTCGTTTACGCCTTTCATGAGTACCACGTTTAGCTTGATTTGTAGTTTGGCTCGGCGGGTGGCTTCGATTCCGCCTAGGACTTGGTTTAGGTCACCGCCTCTGGTGAGTGTCTCAAAGCGAACTGGATCTAAGGAGTCTAGGCTTACATTTACTCGGTCTACGCCTGCGGCATGTAGGTCCTCTGCAAAATCTGCCAATAGAATGCCGTTTGTTGTCATGCACAGCTCGTCTAGTCCGGGGATTTGGCGGATGCGGGTACAGATGTCTAAGACCTCTCCTCGCATGAGGGGTTCGCCGCCTGTGATGCGGATTTTGCTTAGTCCCAAGGATACTGCCGCTCGGGCGATGGCTTCGATCTCTGAGGCGGATAGTGCGTCCTCTGGCTCGATGCCGTCTTCCGGGGCGCAATAGGCGCAACGCAGATTGCACTCCTCGGTGATGCTGAGGCGCAGGTAGCGGATGTCTCTGCCGAATTGGTCTCTCATAGAAGCCCCCCCTCGCCGAGATCAAGCAAGTCCTCTCGGGAGATTCTTACATCTGCAAAGATCCGGGGGAGAATGAGATCGAGAGAGGTCACCCTGTGGTGCATTGCCGCGCCCGGTATGCCGATTAGAGGGATTTTATCCAGATAGGCAAGTAGGAGCATGTTCCCCGGTTGAACAGGGACACCTTGGGCTATGACTTCCGCTCCCGTCTGCCGGATTGCCGTGGGGGTGAGATCGTCAGGGTCAACACTCATACCGCCGGTAAATAAGAGGAGTTCCGCACCCTTTGCCAGGAATGTCTCTGCCGCTTGGGTGATGACTGTTATATCATCCGGGCATTTTTCTATGCCCAGTATTTCGCCTTTATACTCTGCCACTTTCTCTCGTAAAACCGGTTCGAAGCGGTCTGGGATGCGTCCCTCGTATACCTCGCTACCTGTGATGATACACGCGACTTTCTTCGGTGAGAAGGGACGCACTTCCAGGATCCCGCTCCCGAGGGTTTCCACTTGCGCCACGTTTTTCCGTACTGTGACTAGGGGTATAATCCGCACACCTGCGACGGGATCACCTGTTTTGACTACTGTGAAAGGTGGGCGGGTTGCCGCTGTGAAGTCTGGAATTTGATTGAGGGCTCTGAGCCGGGGGCGATCTATGAGAAGGAGGCCGTCCCGGGCGGCGTTTAGGCTGTATCTGCCCTCTTTGGGTGTGTCGTAGGTGATGCCTTGTCCGGCTAGGGCTTTTGCGCCAGCTAGACCGGCCTCTTCTTCGTGCACTTCATCTACAGCGGGATCCCAGACGAAGATGTGCGCTTTGCCCATGTCTAGGAGACTTGGAACATCTGCCGCTTGTATCACGTGACCGCGGGGGAACGCCACCCCTTTGAAACCGTCTGGGCGGATGGCGGTCAGGTCGTGGCAGAGACGCTCGCCGATTGCGTCTTGTACGGGGATTCGCTTCAAGGGAGGCACCTCCTGTTTTTGTATGGATTTACAATAGCAGAAATGGAGGGGGAAATCAAGCGGAGGGTATGGAAAAGCGCCGCCCGGGTGGGCGGCGCTTTTCGGATCGTTAGATGGTTTTTGTAACGCTAAGAGCCTATTTCAACCCCACGGAAGGTGATGCGCACGACGTCCTCCGGATGGATAAAGTCCATGGAGTATTGGAGTGTAGCCATATCACACCCGCCTTCTGCTCCATTGAATCTGGGTTTGACAGTTGTTCCGTCCGCAAGGTACAAGATAAGGGGATTTTCTTGGAAGATGTCGAAGTTACCAACGAATATCTCGATCTCAACATTTGTCGCACCGAGAGTCACTTGTGTACGATGTCCCTCAAAATAGCCCTTGAAGATTCCTGCTTGGAGCGCTGTATCGTTGGGTATCACAAATTCCCAGTTTCCAAGCATTGTATGCTCGGCATACTCCGTCGATAAAGAGACGCCTGAATCTTGAATGCCGCTTGCGATCATATCAAAGCGCACCAAAATATCTCCCGCTTCCGTGAGTTCAAGACCGCCATAAACGAAAAAACTCGCTCGCAGGGTGTAGTTATCCAAAAATTCCACCTCTGCCTGCCCCCAAGGATTGGTTATAGGGTCGTAGCCTAGCCATTCATCCCACCGAAGCAAAACTAGAGTATCTGATAAGCGTGCGCCTGTCGGATCATGGATTTTCAACTCCAAGTATAGACCGCCGATACGGGTATCGTCCCAAAAAGCGGCAATTAGTTCGACCTCTACCTCACCCTCATTTGCGTGTACGGTAATGTCCTCACCTGTTTGGATATAGGGCATTGCTTGTTCGTTGCTGAAAATCGACCGGAAAATTGAACCAAAGTCAATGGTTCCGGATACGGCGAGTGCTGTTGTGACAATGGCAAAGGTAAGCGTCACGATAGCGGCAGTCATAACGAAGGTTCTCTTGATGCGGCGGGGCGCAGGCCGATTCGTGCTGGTGTTTGCATTTTGGACTTTATGCATGGTGAGGGCTTTGATGCGATCAACTGACCATGTTTCATTTTGTATGTTCATTGCTTGCCTTCCTCCTCACTTAGGATTGCTTCAAGTTTTCTCCTGCCGCGCACAAGGCGTTGTTTGATGGCTGATTCTGTCATCCCAAGCTGGGCGCTGATTGCGGCGGCAGTTTGGGAACCATAATAGTAGCTCTGAAAGATCTCCCGATCCGGGCTGTCCATTCGAGTGATTGCTGATTTGACCGCCATGTGCTCTTCTTCTGTTTGGAGGACATCATCCATCTCATAAGCCTCATGTGCAATCAGTGACTCGTCAAGGGGCAGAACCGTGTGGATTCCCCGTAGTTTATTCTTTGCTTTATTCCGGGCTGTTGCGGCAAGCCAGGGTTTGAGTTTTTCTATCCTGTCTGCGTTTTCCCAGAGTGCAAAAAAGACATCAGACGCAGTTTCTTCAATGTCTTCACGGGTCAAGCGTTCCCCCGCAAGATTCCGGATGATTACACATAAGTAGACCGCGTATTTGTCCATGACTTGCTCAAGGGCACCCTCATTCCTGCGCCGGACTGCGCGGAGCAGTGTTCGGTCAAACATCGCCGCCCCCACCTCCTTGTTTTTGTATGATAACAGCTGTCACTAGTATAGACACAGAAAATCAGCGCTCAGTGACAGAAAAGGGAAAATTTTAAAACAAGCACTGTGTCACCTTCAACGCGACACAGTGCTTGTTTGGGATTTTTACAATCTACTTCCTATCCAGTCCGAACTCCACGAGCTCGCCGTTTACGTCCCACTCTTGGTGGGCGGTACAACCGCTTACATCCTCTGCGGATTCCATGGATTCCGCTAGGACTTCTCCGGCGATTTGGGCGTAGTTGTCTTTTATGACTTCCGCCACACGAGCGCTTCCCCGCATTTTCACGTGAATGCGGTCTGTGACTTCGAAGTCGGCTTCTTTGCGCATGGTTTGGATTTTGCTGATGACCTCTCGCACGAACCCTTCTTCGATCAAGGCCTCATCCAGCGTGGTGTCGATTGCCACGGTTACGCCGTGGTCAGATACGGTGTATAGCCCCTCTCTTTGGGCGGTTTCGATCAAGAGGTCTTCCTCTGTGAGAGTCGCCTCTCCGCTTGAGATGGTGAGGTGGATGGCACCTGCTCGATCTAGTTCGGCTTTTGTCTCTATGCCGTCTAGGTTTGCGAGAATCTCGCGGATTTCACCGATGTGTTTGCCGTATTTTGGGCCCAAAGTCTTGAGTTGGGGCTTGAAGGTGTAGGATACGAAGCCGGATACATCGTCCATGAGCTCTACCGCTTTGAGATTGAGCTCATCGGCGATGATGGAGATGAATTCATCTTTTAGCTCCACATTCGTCTTCACAAACATCTTACGAAGGGGTTGGCGGATTTTTAGACTTGCACTGTTTCGCGCCGAACGGCCTAGGGTGACGATTTGGAGGACTGCCTGCATACTCTCTTCCAAGGCCGGGTCTAGGAATTCTGCCTGTGCCTCCGGGAAGCGGCAGAGGTGTACGCTCTCGGGTACGTCTTTCTGGACAGAGCGGACCAGGTTTTGGTAGATAGATTCTGTCATGAAGGGAATCATGGGAGCAGCGATTTTTGCCACTGTGGTGAGACAAGTGTAGAGAGTCAGATAGGCGTTTACCTTGTCAGAATCCAGGCCGTCCGCCCAGAAGCGTTCGCGGCTTCGGCGGACGTACCAGTTGGAGAGGTCGTCTACGAAGTCTTGTAATGGACGGCAGGTTTCTACCAGTTTGTAGTTGGACATGTTTTCGTCTACGGTGCGGACGGTGTCATTTAGGCGGGATAGGATCCAGCGATCCATGACGGATAGTGTTTTCATATCCAGCTCGTGTTTCGTTGGGTCAAACTGGCTGATTTCGGCGTAGAGGACGTAGAATGCATAGGTGTTCCAGAGAGTGGAAAGTAGCTTCCGCTGGGTTTCTACCACGGCTTGACCGTGGAATTTATTGGGGATCCAGGGGGCGGAGTTGGAGAGGAAATACCAACGGATGGCATCTGCGCCGTAGGTGCGGAGGGCTTCCATGGGTTCCACTACATTGCCTCTGGATTTACTCATCTTTTGTCCGTCTTTGTCCTGTACGTGACCTAGGACGATGACATTTTTGAAGGGGGCTTTGTCAAAGAGCAGAGTGGAGATTGCCAGGAGGCTGTAGAACCAGCCCCGGGTTTGATCCACGGCTTCTGAGATGAAGTCTGCCGGGAATTCCCGTTCGAAGAGCTCCTTATTTTCAAATGGATAGTGGTGTTGGGCAAAAGGCATGGCGCCGGAGTCGTACCAGCAGTCGATGACTTCCGGGGTACGGTGCATGGTGCCTTGGCACTTGGGACAGGGCATGGTCACGGCATCGATATAGGGGCGGTGGAGTTCGATGTCTTCCGGGCAGTTGTCACTGCGCTCTTTTAGTTCCGCGATGGAGCCGATGCAGTGCCGATGTCCGCAGTCGCAGACCCAGATTGGCAGAGGGGTACCCCAGTAACGCTCCCGGCTGATGCCCCAGTCTTGGACATTTTCCAGCCAGTCGCCGAAGCGTTTTTCGCCCATGAAGTCCGGCACCCAATTGACAGTGTTGTTGTTCTTGATGAGGTTTTCCTTTACCGCTGTCATCTCAATGAACCAAGAGGCGCGGGCGTAGTATAAGAGCGGCGTATCACAACGCCAGCAATGAGGGTAGCTGTGGGTATAGTTGGGTGACGAAACCAGCAGTCCCTTTTCTTTGAGGGCTCTGATAATCAGCGGGTCTGCGTCTTTCACGAAGACCCCTTCCCAATCGGTTTCGGCGGTCATTTTTCCGGCGGCATCTACGAATTGGACGAAGGCCATACCGTATTTGCGGCAGATGCGGTTGTCGTCCTCACCGAAGGCGGGCGCCATGTGGACAACGCCTGTGCCGTCAGCAGTGGTGACGTAGTCGTCCATGGTGACGAAGAAGGATTTTTCGGCGTCTTCGGGGGATACGAAGTCAAACAGGGGCAGATAGGGTTTGCGCTCTAAGTCTTTGCCTAGAATTTCTTCTAGCACTTCATACTCGGCATCTTCACCCAGTACGTTTTTGATAAGATCTTTGGCCAGATAGTAAACCTCTTCCCCTGCACGGATTTTAGCATAGGTGATCTCCGGCCCTACGCAGAGGGCTAGGTTCGACGGCAGTGTCCAAGGGGTGGTTGTCCAGGCGAGGATATAGGTGTTTTCTTCGTCCTTCACGGGGAATTTCACATAGGCGGAACGCTCTTTGACGTCTTTATACCCTTGCGCTACCTCATGGCTGGATAAAGGTGTGCCGCAACGGGGGCAGTAGGGTACAATCTTGAAGCCTTTGTATAGTAAATTCTTATCATAGATGGTCTTGAGTGACCACCAGACAGATTCGATATAGTCGTTGTGATAGGTGACATAGGGGTGATCCATGTCCGCCCAGAAGCCCACGATGTCGGAGAATTCTTCCCACATGCCTTTGTACTTCCAGACAGATTCTTTACATTGGTCAATAAAGGGTGCAAGACCATATGCTTCGATCTGGTCTTTCCCTGAAATTTCTAGTTTTCTCTCCACCTCAAGCTCCACAGGCAGACCATGGGTATCCCAGCCGGCTTTCCGGGGGACTTGGTGGCCTTTCATGGTTTGGAAGCGGGGGACGGTGTCCTTAATGACCCGGGTCAAGACATGCCCAATGTGAGGGGTGCCGTTGGCGGTTGGGGGGCCGTCGTAGAAGATATAGGGACTGTCATGCTCGCTTTGTTCGATACTTTTTTTGAAAATGTCATGTTCTTTCCAAAATGCCAGGACTTCAGCTTCTCGCTCTGGAAAACTCATACCCGTTGGGACTTTTTGATACATGGTTCTCTACCTCCGCACTGCGTTCTGTGGACATATGTTGGTTATTATATCACCTGGAGGTGGAATTAACAAGATGTGTGATTTGGGGGTGAGAAAATTCGCAGGGGCGGAGTTTGCCCGCCCGCGCGCTTACTGCTGATGCACCAATAAACCTGCAGGCGGCCTAACGCCGCCCCTACAAAGTGCAACGATACCAGTTAGTCAATCGTTTTCCTTCGGACATTTCCCCAGGTTCATCAGCACACAACTGATCCCTGCCAAAATCGTTGCTGAGACAATCATGCGCCAATCCAGTTCCCGGAACATACCGGCTGTGCCTAGTAGGCCTGCTATCGTTTGGAGCATGGTGCGGAGCGTTCGGATGCCGATCTGTTTGAGCTTAATAGAAGCGGGCATAGTAGTCCATCCTTGTCTCTAGCCGGGCAATTCGTTTGGTTAGGTCTTGCACTCTGTCTTCCCTGTCGCTGATAGTGCTGGAGATAATGGCAAGCTCCTGCTGGATGTGGATCAGCTGGGTCTCTACGACTGCTTGGCGGGACATGAATGCACCGTAGAATCCGGCGACAGCGCCTGTGATGGTGATGATGCTGACTAGGGCGATGAGTACCACTGCCGTGATATCTTTTGTTAGGTGTTTCATGTTACTCTACACGCCTCGCTCTGTGGGCCATGATGGCGGCCTCTTCTCTTGTGACGTAACCGCCGGGGCGGGTGCCGTCTGTGATTTCCGCTTCTATGGCTAAGTCCCATTCCGGCTTTGCCCAGGGAGAGGGCTCTGTGCCTTTACCGCTTAAGAGTTCTGTTAGGGTTTGGGTGATAAGGGCTTTTATGCGGTCTTCTGTCATCTCTTCTTCCTCACTTTCTGCTTGATTTTTGATCTCGTCTAGGGGGAAAAACTGTCCGGGGCAGGCGGTTGCTTGGTGTTCTCTGTGTCCGCTGATGGGGATGTCTCCATAGATGCCCCGCAGATGGCGGAGGAGCCAGACCAGGGATTCCATTTGGGTATTCGGCATTGTGATTTTTGCCCGGTGATAGTCTCCTTGGCAGGCGATTCCGATGGATGTTGCGTTGGATCCTTGGGTGTGGGCGCCGATGGTGTCTGTGGGTCTTCCTTGCCAGATGGTACCGTCTTGATCCACTTGGAAGTGGTAACCGATGCCGATCCAGCCCCTTTGGAGATGCCAGCTGTGGACGGTTTGTACAGAGGCGTCTGCCGCTAAATGGTGTAGGATAATTCGGTTCGTTTGGGATCGGCGGCTTAGGGTGCCGGTGAAGTTTAAGTTTGGATTCTGGATGGTAGGGGTCATGGGATACCTCCTTTTGTAGGGGCGGGGTTTGCCCGCCCGTGGTTGTAATTCTGGCACATTGCCGATGGTGCACAGAAAGTTGGAGTAGGCGGGCGGCCTGACGCCGCCCCTACAATATATTACGACATGCCCTCTAGGGTGTTGAATGTCTCTGGGATTTCGAAGTCTTCGAAGGTGAAGTCTAGGACTTCGGAGAGGAACTCTGCATCTGCGTCGAATTTAGCTAGGATGCTTGAGTTGATATTGCAGTCTTTCAGGACAACTGTTTGGCGTCCCGCGCCTGATGTGGGGTCTTCGTTTGAGATTTGGATGTCGAAGTAGACGTCTTCGCCTCTCGATTTGAACTTGTACATGAGTTCTCTGAATATGCTGGTGTTGTAATGGAAGGTGGCATTCCCTTTGCCGCGCCAGCCGGTGGCTTTGTTGCCTCTGCCGGTTCTGCCCAGGATTGGTACTTCCACCTTTGTGCGGTCAATCACGGCTTCCAAGTCGATTGCTTGCATGAAATTGTAACGGTTTCCCTCAATCGTGATGTAGCATTCCGCCAGGGAAGCGCTTAGGGCGTCTCTTGCGTTCATGAAACTTTGCATAATTTACCTCCTTATCTGACCACAACGGTCATGTAGAGCTTGCTCATGGCGGTAACCGGCATGACGTAGTCTTCTACTACCACGCTTCTCTTGCTCTCGCCCCGCTCTACTGTGATATCTGCCGGGTCGAAGTTTTCGATGGCGCGGATCTGCTCCATTTGCCGGTGATGGCTCACAATGTCTGACCAAAAGCTGAGGCGTCCGGCGGTGTCGTTTGGGATGATACCCAGGTAACGGGTTCTGAATAGATTTGCGATGTCTATTGCAATCTGATCTAAGACACGAATGGTTTGATTGAGAGAGAAGTCTTCTGAGCGATCCATCTCAAAGGTACGGAGGGTGTTTCTGTCTTCTACCACCCGGATCTCTCGGCCACCTGTGCCGTGGAAGAGGAAACTACCGCCTTGTAAAAGCCGCTCCAGCTCCCGCTTTGTGTGTTTGGTGTCTACGGTAAACTCTCCCTGATAGCGGCGGTTTGTGAGGGAGCGATTGATGGGACAGCCCGCTGTCATGCCTGTTACCCAGTAGACCAGACCGGTTTCTCCTTCCGCTGTCTCGTTTTCTACGGAGATGACACCTTCATAATCCGCCTCCGGGAAACGGTGAAGTACGCATTGGATTTTGATGCCGGACTCTTCTCTCATTCGCTTGACGTGACGGGCGAAGAGGGATTTGATCGCCGGGTCTGTTGCGGCACAGCCTAGGGTATTGAAGGCATATGCTTCTGATTGGGCGAGGAAGTTTGTGTATTCGTCTGCCCGGGGTGTACCGTCTGTACCACCGGATAGATTCAGACCAGCGGTGCCTTCTAGGCCGGCTTCCCTGTTCCAAATCAGGAAGTCATTGTCTCTGAGTGCGTGGATATCTGTTACAGCTTGGTGGTCTACGGATACGCCGTCTAGGAGGGTTTCCACTGTGTATCCCTCGCTGATTTGGGTGATAACCAGCACAATCTCGTTACCCAGCACACCGGGATGACGTGCTTCGGCTAGATCACAGGCGGCATGGGTGCCGTCTCTGCCTAGGCGATATAGATGGGCAACCCGGGCGCCTCGGAAGAGTTCCCGCAAGGGAGCTAAATCCGGGTGGGTGTATTCTCTGCCGAATAAGGTGCGGGAGCGTCTGAGCAGATCCTCCCCTGTTACGGTGAAAATCTCGTCTACAGGCCCCCAGGGGAGCTCTAGTGCTAGGGCTACATATCCCCGGTTTGAGAGGGGGATGGTGTTGCTTGCCGCTGATATGAAGTTGATATATGTACCGGGTAAAATGCGGTTTTGAGTTTCAAAAGTTCCTCCGCCAATTGCCATAAAGTGTCCTTCCTTTCTAATGTCTCTGCCTTACATTTCGCGTCATATCTCCCATGAGTGCAATGGTCTCGGTTGGGATCAAACGCAGGCGATAGACAGCGTGTATATGCATGAGTCCGTCATTGATTGTACAGCGGCGGGAGAGGCCGCGGGTTGACGTCCCGTCTTCTAAGGGAATCCGCTCCAAAGCCGCCAAGGCTTTTGCGCCTATGCGCCATAGTTCGGTGTAGCTATCTTGGGTTTCAGGGAAATAGATGACCTCTGCATGTTGTTTGAGTAGCGTGAGCCCTGAGGGGAGCGGTTTTGTACTGCATTCGCCTAGACCAACAAAGAAACTGGGCGTAGGAAGTCCTTGGCGGACGCGTTTGTCACCGAAAATGACACAGTCCGGGAAGGCTTCTTTTAGGGCTTTGGAGATACCGTCTAAGATCTTATGCGTCACCAAACCACCCCCTGATTTTGGTTTCCAGATGCTCTGTCACAATCGACCCCACGGCTTCTTCCGTCTCTGCGATTGCAGTTGTGAGGAACTTCTGTCCCTCCATGAAACGGGTACCGAATTCGACGAAGGAGGCGTAATGAGCGGGGTTTTCTACGAGAGCGTTCAGCTCCCCCGTCTCCCTTGTCTCCCAGCTTTGTTTGAGGAGGCCTGTGTCGATTGGAGTGCGGATCTTTGCCTCTTCCGCTAAGTGTTCGGCTGTTTTGAGGGCTAGGCCATTTAAGACTGTTCCCGCTTGTTTCCCCATGGACTGTGCTACTTTTTTGATGGCGCTTACATCAACGCGAATCATGACTGCGCCTCTTGTGGAGGTTCCTGTCTGATCCATGTTTCGCCATCCCATTTGTCTCCGATGCCGAAACCATTGTCTAGTTCTTTCATGGCATCCGCTTCTGACCAGCATCCTTCTGTTAGGAAATTTTGGACGTCCTCTCCGGTTTGGAAGACTGCCACATCGATGCAGATGTCACCTTTTAGGATGGCGATGGTTTTGGTGGCTTCGTCATCGGAAAGCGTTGTGATTGCCCCTTGATGGCTTGTGTGTCTTCCTGGTCTGGCGTAGATATACACGATGCCATTGCCGCCTCGGCCTCCAGAGCCGGAAGGGATTCCCCCGCCGCCGCCTCCGCCGCCCGGGTGACCATCACCGCCTGTTAGGCCACCGCCGTTTCCGCCGCCCCCTCGACCGGGAGCCCCGCCTCCTCGGCCTCCATTGGCACCACCGCCGCCGCATCCATAGGCGATATTGTCATAGGGGTTTACAGGGGTGCGCCCTTGATTGCCGGAGCCTGCGGCTCCGCTCACTCCAGATCCACTGGATCCGGCAGTACCGCCGTCTCCCCCGTTGTGAGGCGCGCCGGTATTGGCGGTACTTCCCCTGCCGCCACCTGAACCCCCTGCACCGGGGGCGGTGGGTGATCCGGCGGATCCGTTTCCGCCGGGCATACTGACACCAAAGGCACTGCTTGCGCCCCCGTTGGTGCCACTGGCACCGCCATTCCCACCGGCACCAATCACAATGGGGAAAGTAGCTTGCGTCAGAATAACATCTTGCAGAAGCAGACAATGTCCGCCACCGCCGCCGTGGCTGACCGATCCTCCGCCACCTGCACCGACGATATATGCGTCCACCCTGTCACCGATGGATAGGCCATGATTTGCAATGTGGAAGGTGCCGGAAGCTGTAAATGTGGCAATGAGCTCTTTTGCACCGCTACCTGCCAATTCGTGCAGGAATGTGTCGATGATCCGATTGTTTTGGTTGAAGACCTCAATGTCATAGAAGTCGTCCAGCTCCGGCAAGGTTAAACCGAAGTTTTGGGTTTTGTTCAAGTGAAATTCACCTCATTTCTCAATTGGTAGTGGGTATATGCACCGTGGGCGCGATGCGTGGCCTGACCCAGATCTCTGTGGGTGTTCCCATTCAGCACGATGTTTAGGGCGATGTTTGCCGGGATCATTTGACGCACCAAGTGAAACACAGCTTCTTCCATCTTGCGCCAAGGGGCTTTGAGATCAAGCTTCAAGGTGAAGCCGTTCAACTCTGCTCGGAAGGCCGCTTCATCGCCTGTTAGGGTTTTGAGGACAAAAAGAAGCGTATTCCAGCAGTAAGGCGGCGTTTTGCTGATTTGCGCCGCAATGATTTGCCTTCTGCTTTCCAAATCTAGCCCGGGGCGTTTTGGAATCCCCAGGATGCGCTCCCAGTGGAGCAGACCCGGCTCACCTGCTGTTTGCAAGTAGAAATTGTCTTCGTTTTCCCGCTCTCTCTGCCAAAGGTCTCCAAACGCGCTTTGATAGACTGCCATGAGACACTGGAAGTCCCGGACGATTTGCAGTACACGGGGGAGGTAATCTAACATTTGTCTATCCATGTGTATACCTCCTTTTCTAGTGCAGGGCGAAACTGCCCAGAGTGGGGACTTCCATATCCGCAAGTGACAGGTTCCGGCTCCCGCCGTCTAGGGCTGTGTCTGCGATGTCCACCACACCCTCCAAATCCAGCAGACGTGTGTCGATCTGGCTGAGGCGGACGGTACGGCCATGGTTTGTCCCCCAAGCGGTACGGAGCTCGTGGAAATATGTTTCTACTGCTTCCAGCGCTTTGGCGCTTATCTCTTCCGGATCCGCACCCCGCTCCAATGTAAGCCTTGTCTCCACCAGAATAGGTCGGGAGACGGCAGGTGTTACGGTTACACGATGCCCGATAGGCGCCCAGGCTCTGCCCTCTCCTGTTTGGTCTCTGGGATCCAGCACCTCTTGCACGGAATCCACCAGTGTCCCTGATGGGGGCATGAAGTCTGCGCCTAGAATGCCAACTTTCACTGTACCCGGCCCGTCAAAAGCGGGGAACACTTGCACCGCACCGATGCCGGGGAGGGCGCGGACTTTCTCCCTGTACGCTGTAATGTTCCCGCCGAAGGCCTGGATACGGCGGCTTTCCATATATCTTTGCCGGAGAGACTCTGTGCTCTCTTCGTCTCGTCCCGGTAGGATAAGAGCGCGGATATTTGCACTGCGGAGCCCCGCTATGAAGTCGATGGGGATGAGTCTCCCGCCGGATTGGTTGCCAATCGTACCGATTGTCTCGGCTGTCAGAACCGGATAGCCCTCGGCACTCACTCCAGTCACTTCGTAGACGACACTCCCTGCGCGGAAGCGTCTGCCCAAGGGGAGACTTAAGTCTTCCGGCTCTACTTCCGCTTCGATCTGTGCCGGGGTTCCCGGGATGAGATGAATCCCATGTTCAGCGGCACGGCGGATGAGGAATTCCCGAGCCGCGGTGTCGGCAAAGCTCATTTCCAGAGCGAAATTCAAAGCTTCATGAACACGGTTGATCTCTATTGCCGCAGGGGCTAGGGCTGAGTAGATGAGAGAGCCCTCTCTGGTATCAAGTTCCGGGAAGTCTTTCCGGGCTTCTTCTAAAAGCCGCTCCAGAATGGCTTCAAAGTTTGTATCTTCCAAGGTATCACCTCCTAAATATCTAATGTTTGTTCGATGTCACCGAAGATTGTGTGGGCTACAAAGCGGACTGTTACACGGGTTCTGATTCGATTGAATACGAAGTCTGATGTGCCTCTTACCCTGTCGTCTGTCAGTAGCGCCTCTGTCACGCGGCGTTTGATTTCCGGGAAGAGGAAGCTGTCGCCTTTCCCCGCTAAACTCTCTAACTCTGTGCCGTATCGGAAGCTGTATATCTCATAACGAAAGCGCTCGGTGTGTAAGATGAGCCGCATGGCTTGACGGGCGGCTTCGTGACCATCTGTGCGTCCTCTGACTATGCCGCTTTCTTCGTCTAGGCGAAAGGTGCGTTCCGGCAGACGCTCTCGGGGGATGCTTGTCCTCGTATTTCTCATCACAAATACCCCAGAACCAGATAGGTCTGTCCGCCGCCAAAGCGTAAGAGGGCAAGTCTATCCCCTTCCTCCGGCGAGTCTTGGCCTCTCATGAATAAGATCCGCTCACCGGACAAGCTGAGCCTTTGGTTGAGGCGTACACGCAAGGGGGATTCCCTTGTTACAGTGCCAATGAAAGGCGCCGCTGGTTCTCCCGCTTCTACGGCTTCGATGGCCGCTTTTTTGATGGTTTGGACGAGATCAGTCAACAAAATCACCTCCTGTTAAAATGAGCTCCATCAGATGACTGCTCTCTGAGAAGCGATGGATGACCCGCTCTACGTGGAACATCTGCCCTAGGTTTAGATCACCCACATAGAGCTGAACCGGAAGCATGGATCCGCCTCTGACACGAAGATCTCCTACGGCGTCTAAAATGCGGAGACGGCGGGTCTTGCGTCCCCCTTTTCTCATGAGGGCTTCCGCTGTTTTTTGTCCGTCTGTGTCCTCCGTGAGCCGTGCGTAGTGACGTAAGGCTCCCCAGCGTCTGCGGAGATCATCTCGGCGCGCTTCGTAAAAAATAGTTTCTCCCTCTCTTGAACCTTGCCGAAAGAGGCGTACCGCTGAATAGGCATCTCGGTCGATGGTGGAGCTATAGTCGAAGTCGCTGATGCTCCCCTCGTGGATCAAAGTGTCAAGCTCCATGTTTTTTGCGTGGCTTAAACTTAACCTGCCCGCGTCATCGTAGAGCACGAAGCGTTCTTCTGTTTGCTCCTCTGTGATATCGAGGGCTGTTTGGAGCATGTCTAAAAGCGGGCGTCCGTTTTCTGTGCGTGAGGGGAGAATATAGCCGGTGTGTTCGATGTTGCCAGTTGTAAGCCCCCAGTCGCCTGCGATTTGCCGGAGGAGGTCGGAAGCTGTGATGTTTTCGTAGGCGTAGGTATCCCGGTTTTTCAAGTAACGGATTTGGTCATAGGCTGTCACCGTGATGATGCCGCCATGGTTTCGTCTTTTAGTGAAGACAAAACCCGCAAATAGTGTGACTCCGTCAAGGGTCAACCTGACATTCTCCCCTTCATGGAAGCCTCTCACACCGATGATTTCATCCTTGATGACACGAAAACTAAGCTTTCCCGGGGTACCCGCTCTGGCGGATTCTAGGGTGATGTTTCCTGCAATGATGGGAGTATAGGTGTTATGCCTGGTCTGGATTGTTATGATAGGATTTGCCATGTCACCCTCCTCTCTAGGGAAGTCTTAACACTTGACCGGGTAGGATGAGATTCGGATTCTGAAGCTGATCCCGGTTTAGCTCGAAGATCTCCCCGTAGCGGCGCCCGTCGCCCAGATGTTTTCTCGCGATTCCCCAGAGGGTATCGCCGCGGACTACAGTGTGTGTGCCGCCTCCCGGTCTGTTGTCTACTTCACGACCAAGGCCTTCGATGACGATGCGCTGTCCGTCTTCCGCTACCCTTGTTGCGGAAAATTCTTGGTACTCTCGCAGAGTGATAGAGATGGTCACGTCGTCCCCGTCTTCGGCATTTTCGATGATCTGCAAATCCTCTAGGGAGACGCGGTAGTTTGTGTCTGTCAGTAAGCGTCCCGATGGCGCCATGCGGGCGCAGATGAAGCGGAAGGGACGCCGGTCTTGTCTGAGGGCGAGCAATCGATCTAGAAATACCTCCGGCGCTAGAAAACCATGCTCGTAGCGGGCGAAGGGATAGACATGTCTCGGCAGACAGAGAGATAGGGTGCATTCCGCCCCGTCTCCTTTTCGCAGATGGGTGAGCTCGCCGCCGTCTATGAGGGCTGTCCGCTGGTTTCTGCCCTTGTGGCGGACTGTGATCCGGCTGGGGGTGACAGGCATAAGGAGACCGTCTAGAAATATGCGGTAACTCATGCGTATACCCCCTCAATGGAACTTGCCACTGCGTCACAGAGTCTCTCCTCCATCTCTCGGAGGACTGCCTCTACATCTACATCCCGAGCAATGTGGTTCTCATTTTGAACGCTTACATTTACCGTGGTCGCTTGTGGAGCGTCTACTTCTTTGGGTGACCAGTAGATCTCTGGATCCGGCAATGTGAGGGCTTCTCTGTTTGGGATACTCAGGAGGGATACGACCTCACTGCCTCCTCCGGCGGACATGAGGCGCGGTGCCGCTTGTGCGGCATTTGATACTTGGTTCGCCATGTTCATTGCGGCGCGGGCGCTACTGGTGATGGAATTCAGAGCCGCTCTCGCACTTGCCGCCATGCTTTGGAACATCCCTGTCACTTGGGCTAAGGGACCTGCGAAATGGCTTGGGATACTCCCCGCTATCTCTGCCGCGTGTCTGCCGATTCCGTCCCAGATCTCTGTAATGCCACTGCCCATGGTGCCGAAAAGATCTGTGATTTCTCCGGTGGCATACATGGCACCCTCGGTGAGGGGGGTGAAAATTTCTGCGGAGAATACTTCTAAAATCCCCTCACCGGCTGATAGGAGGGCGCTCATGATACCATAGGCGCCCTCTGCTTCTACAGCGAGGGACTCCAAGGCACCTCCGAAAAGGACGAGGCCTTCTATGTCCGGGGTGAGGCCGCCCATTTCTTCAGCGAACTGGGTGAACTGTCCACTGAAGTTGTCTAAAGACAGTGCCATCTCCGAAAGGACAGGCGAGACACCGTCATATAATTCAATGGCGCACTGGATACTTGCCAAAACACCACCTCTTTCTTTGGATTTTTCCACTCTCGGGACGCATTGCGGATGGTTTTAGGAAGAAGCGGTACATCCGCTTGGTGTGTCCTTCGCAAGGTGCGCCCCAAAAGTGGCGCCGCCTAGCCCCGGCTCTTTTCTTTGAGCTGGATAGCGGCTACAATAAATGCCCGTTCGCGCCTGTCTAATCGCAGGAAATCGGCGGGCAGGAGTTTGAATTCGTGAAGACAATAGAGGGCGAGGCAGGCCTCTCCGTTGCCTTCACGGATTAGTTTTTTGCCTCTTCCACCAGTCCGTCAAAAGGGGTATCGAAGCCGCAGATTTTCTGTACTTCCCGTAAAAAATCCGCATACTCACCCGGGGTTAACATGGCGCGGAGTAACTTGTCTGATCCCATGACACCATAGCTGTCTTGCAGGGTCTGATCGTTTAGGTCAGGGTAGACGGTACATTTTGCCGCGAGCTTCCCTAGGTATAGAGATACATCTGTCTCGGAAGTTGACTGCCCTCTCCCTCCGGCACAGCGGCGCGTGCTTTGGCGCCTGATTTCTTCATCTTCTGTGGAGGAGATACAGCGGATTTCCCATAGAATAGGTTCGCCCTCTGTCCCGGTGAAGCGTTTGGACGCCTCGAATGTGACATTCTCCACTTGCGCCGCGTTTGGGCGCAGGAATGCGCTTAGATCTCTCATATGCTTAACCCCTCTTCTTACACGAAGCGTTCTTCCCGCTCCATGCGGATTTCTTGGTGGCTTTCAAATACTGCGGGGACACCGGTGCGCTGAAGGCGGAGTTCGCTTCCATCTTCCCGCCTCAGCACAATGCGACTGCCGGGCGGTATCCTTACATCCGGTGCCAAAAATAGACGTACCACTTGCACAGACTCCATCGCCGCGTCCCCAACATCGCGGATCATACCCATGGCTTCAATTCCACGGCGAAAACTTAGGCGGCAGGGAATGTCTTGGTGTAGTCTGCGTTCCCACTCCATAGTGCGGCCTGTGATCGGGTCTTCGGTTTGTTCACTGATGTAGACATCACAGCGGTCTGTCCATAACTTGCGCAAGGTTTTTGTTCTACTCACCATCGCAGACATCTCCACTCTGTGATAAGCGCCGGAGGCGGGGTGAGGAGCCGCTGGATCAAAGCGTCTGCTGGGGAGCTTCCTTCATTCGCAGTGGCATAGGTGATGCTGGTGTCCCCCTGTGATATCCGGCGGATAGCGTGTTCGTGATCGAAACCCTCTAAACGGCCGATGCTTTTGCGAAATAGGAGGTATTCCCCTGCCGCTATGTCAATCATGGTGGGTTTTAGGGCAGACGGCAACTCGTATTGTCCGGTCTCTGCAAGAAGTCTGCGTTTTGCGCCCTTGCAGAGAGACTTGAGTAATCCCTCATCCTCGGCAGGAGGTGCAAGGCCCAGCTCCTCCAAGCGTTTGATTAGCTTGTCTTTCATTAGAGCGCCTGTAGGCCTGTGATGCTACCATGCAAGAAACCTGCACCGTGCGCCAGTCCGATTTGACCGAAGAGTTGAATCTTCTCAGAGGCACCGATTTTCGCCAGTTCTTCTGTGAACAAGACGCCTTTCCCCGGTACAACTTGGAACACCGGGGCAATATGCGCTACGTCTGCGATCAAAACCGTATCCGCCGGAACAAAACGGTTCCAGACGATGCCCATGTTGAAGAAGTCGGTTTCCACCTGTGTAATGTTTACTCCACCCACGCTCCGGCACTCTGTTACACGGGCACCCATTTGACTTGCGTAAACTTCCGTCAGCTGTTGTTTCTGATAGGCGGAGAGGAACATAACCATATTGTTGAAATAAGCCCCCGCGTCTGCCATGTCACGGTATAGTGTCCGTAGCAGATCCGCTGTCAGAGGCGCACCGCCGGCATCGATGTGGGTATTTGCCCGGGTGAGCTCCAATAGGCCTCGGGTTTTGTTCGCCTCAGATGCACTACCCGCTTTTTGATAATTGCCGTTGATGAAGCTGTGTTCTACATCTCTCGCTACTTTGATTAGTTTGTGCTGGAGTTGGAACAGTTTTTCGTCCTCATATGCCGGCTTCTGCCCCGCTGTGTTTAGTCCACTCATGCGATGTAGGTTCGAGAGGGCCACGTAGCTCAGATCAATCACCTCTTGGTGGATCTGCACCACGTTTGCCTCTTGCTCGCGGACTGCCATATGGGCTTCCGGCGCTACGGCAGATGCTCGCTCTGAGATCTCCGGCTGGTCTGCTGTCGGATAGTCATAGAGTACCGCTGTGGGGAACTCGAAGTTATCTGTCTGTCTCCCGCCGGACAGACCCCCTGTCATGCTGAGAAGGGGTGTCTGGGTGGCGTCTGCGGAAAAGAGCTCCCCTGCATAGTTTGGTAGATTCCAAGAGGTGCCGAGGCCTGTTACTTGATTTGCCATTTCTGGTTCTCCTTTATATTTGGTTTTTTACAGAAGCACTATGCCGCTTACGGCGGCTTCTTGTTTGATGCGGAGGGCGCCTAACATGTCACCTGTGTCCCGCGCTTTTCTGAGCCTTGCCTCAAAGGGCAAGAGGTCTTCCTCCGGCAGGGCGTCTCCCCCCTGTCCGGGTTCTATACCGACAAACTCTGGCGCCCTGCGGAGACCATTCAGCTCGCCCCAGATTTCTTCCAGCTCTTGCCGAATGCCGGATATATCTTCCTTTGTTTGGTTCACGTCTAAAACCTCCTTCCTGCTTGTCCTTACAAGTTTAGTTTATCGTCTTTCAGCGAACGCGCCCGAACAAGATCTTCTGCAAGCCGATCCTTCTCTTTCTCTATGTCGCTTGTCCACGGATGTTTGTAAAGGACAGACTCTTCTGATAGAATTCCTCGGCTTTTCAAACAGTTTTCAATATGCTCTGATTCGTTGATGAGCATATCCCGCTTGAAGATCACATTTGTCTTTTCCGCATCAAGCCCCGGACTACCCAGACGCTCCAGATGCTCCGCCGCAAAACAAAACAATTCACGGAAGGCGCCGCGGAACTCTGTTTCCATCATGTCCGCGTCGAGATCCATGTCTGCATACATAGACTGGATCGCCATTTGGTTTGGACTGCCTTTTAATGTGATGTCGCGGACATCGAAGCCTTTTGCGTTTTCGATTAATGCCTTCTTAAGCAGATGCAAAATCGCCTCAAAGTTCCCCGCATTCACCTCAATGTTCAGCGTATCTACTCCACCACCGTCTGAACCCTCACTGCGGACTTTGACTGCGCCGAATGTGGCAAGATTCCGCCGGAACTCGCCCAGATCCTCCCCATCGAAGTTGCGGATGACAAGGACAGTTTGATGTGCATCCTCACTCATGCGGTTTTGGAAGTCGGATAGCATGAGATTGATGCCATCCTGTAAAGATTTCACCCGGCGAATCAGAGGAATCTCCCGCGTGCTTGCCCGGAACGGGATCAGAGGAACTCCGCTCCAAACCCCTGCCCGCTCTGTATCGCCTAGCTTGCAGGTGAAATAGGGCTTGATGGAGCCCTCCGGCTTGATTTCTCCATCTTCACGGGCAAAGTGATGGAGTCCCTCCGGGGTGAAGCATTCCAGCATGGTGTCAGCTTTCTCATATCCACCCCGGGGACGTTTGTAAACGCGGAGTGCGCTCTCTAGCTCCGTGTGGGCATCGTCTGCCCAGAATGGGATGAGCTCCCAAGGCGCAATGCGGCGGAATCGAAGCTTGCCGCGTTTGTCGTAATAGGGATGGAGCCAACCGATGCCGCAGTTTAGGGCATCTTCCGCCACCAGCCGGATCTTTCGCATGAAGTCCGCCCCAAATAGAGCGTTTAGCTCAGGCAGAAGCTCCTTTTGATCGCTGTCAATGGTCAAGGGTTTGCCTAAAAGATAACTCACCTTTTGATCTACTACTCTGGCGTATTGATTGTCTACAATGCGGCTGTTTTGCAGATGTTTGCACTCTTCGATCTGCCCGCCCGGGCCTACTATGGTTTTTTTACGGTTCAAAATGTCATGCTTGCCCGCGTAATAGCGCTCGCCTGTGATCATCTCCCGCCGCTTCTCTGAGGAGAGAAAGAGATCTAGCTCCTCTCTCAGGATCGCCGCCCAATTTGTCCCGCTTGTTTGGACTTCTGGTTTCATGGATTGTCCTCCTTCACGCAAAAGCGACACCATGGCAAAGTCGCCACGGTGCCGCTTTTGTATTTGTTTACACTACTATCTTAGCATGGTTTGGCTGAACCAAGTGAACGGGATTTGTTGAGACTAAAGTAGGGGTAATCGCTCCAACAAAGGGCAATCCTCAGTCCGCTTCGCGGACAGCTCCTTTGGAAAAGGAGCCTATATAGGCCATAATCAAAAAGAAAACCGCGCACTTTGTCCTGTGTCCTCCATCGCATAGCGCATGGCGTCCATGAGATGATCCTCCGCCCGGGTGTCTGGGCGATTCGTAGTCGTATCAGAGCGCTTGTCTCTTGCCCAGGTGTAGCTTGTGATCTCTGCGAGGAAATGTCTGCACTTGGGATGTACGATGATCTCATAGTCTTGGAGTTTTAAGATGCCGTGGCGCACGGAATCCACTCCCTTTTTCACACCGCGTATTTTGGTGATGCCCTGTCTCCGTAGCTCCTCAATACTCTTCGGCTCCGCTGAGTCTGCGCGGATGACTTCTCTGGCGTAACCACGCTCTTTTAACGTCTGGGCAAGTTTTGCGTTTGTCAGGCCGCGTTCATAGAGTTCGTCCGTGACGTAGATTGTTTGGGCTGTTTGATCCACCCAGCCGCAAAATAGGGCTGTGGGATCATTGGTAAAACCGAAATCCAGGCCAAACACGGGAGATATCCCCGGCCTCTTTTTTATTTCATCCGGAGAAAACCGTTCTTGCCGCCAATTCTCGTAGATCAATCCCTCGTGGACGCCCCACTCGCCCAGACCTGCCACTTGATAACGCCGGGGGTTGCGTTCTTTCATCTGGGCAAAGAGTGCGAGATCCCGCTCATCGAGAAACTCATTGACCTGATAATTCACTGCCATGGCCAGTACATCCTCTGAAGGGGGCGGGTCAAAGAAGCGACGTTTGAGCCAGTGCCGCTCGTCCCAGGGATTGAATGTGAGGGTAATCTGCTTGAACACCCCGCTTTCACTGCGTCCTCTGATGGCTTCGTCCAGCATATCAAAATCCGCCTCCCGGCTGATTTCGAAGGCCTCTTCAATCCAAAGCCAACAGAGCTGTCCCACAGGGGCTGAGATGGAATTTATTTTCATCGGATTATCCAGTCCCCGAAAATAGATGGTCTGCCCAGTCTCTATATAGGTCGCCTCTAAGGGGGAGACGTGAAACTGCCACTTGTCCTCCACACCCAGCCGCCTCACTGCCCAGCAGAGATCAGCAAAGCAGGAGTCTTTGAGAGTACGGTATACTTTCCGCACGACTAGTAAATTTGCTTCTGGATATAGCATCAGATGAATGATAAACCAGAGTGCCGCCGTCTTCGACTTCTTGCACCCGCGAGATCCTCTAACTACACGATATCGTCCACGAAAGTACCAAAATTCTCCATATCCCCCACCAACTGCCTCAGGGATATTAGTCTGCAACATTATCATTCCCCACAAATTGTACCTGTCTCGAACTCTCTTTACTCTCTTTGAACATACCCAAGTATTTGCTCAACAACTCAGACGCTTTGAGCCGGTCTTTGAGACCTGGTGGATCTCCATCTATCGAGGGGACACCGCACATCACCTGCGTCCAAAAAATTGCTACCTCTTCTTTGCTTGCCACTTTTGTTAATTCCGGCAATTAACATGCCTCCATTTCTGCTTGTTGCATTTCTACTCGTTTAACATAACATATCTCAGCCGCACAGATCGAACAAAGCAGAAGTTGTGGTTTTCCAAAGAATTTTCACTATATATTGAGTCCCCTCAAATTATGCTTGACAATGTTATGTCCACCTGATAAACTGCAAAATACAGGAAATTGGAATGCGTGTAAAAGGGGGCTCTCACCCATGGGACGGAAGAAGAATCTGGGGCAACGGGTTGCGATTATCAAAACCGCCTATCAGCTATTTGTAGAAGAGGGATATGACAAAGTGACCACCAAACAGGTGGCAGAGGCCTGTTCCATGGCGCACTCTTTGCTTCACTATTACTATCCGACGAAAAGCGACCTGCTTGCGGACATTGTGAACACCATGATCGCAAAGCTCCACAGCTATTTGGCCAGCGAGGGGGTTGAGCTCTCTGACAAGCCATATGTCTATGGACTGTTTAACCGGCTGTTCTTTGAAGCTTTGTCAGTTAACCCGAAACTTCTCGGGATTTATCAGGCGGCACTCTCTGACGGACTTGTTGTGAGACGCTGGACAAAATATGCGGTGGATCGCCTTGGGATTATCCCGGCGGATGCGCCAGAGAAGGCAAAGATCGCGCCCTATATGCTGTCGGGCAGTATGGGTCAGATTCTCCCCCTCTATGTGGATAGTGAGATCAATCTGGATCTCAGAGAGGCTACAAATCTCGCGCTTGAGATGTATTACGCCACAAGCGGATTGACCAAGGCGTGGATTGCCGCTACCATCGGGCTCATTGACCGGCGGATGACACAAGCCTTTATCCGCGGGTTTATTGCGGACTTCTCCAGCATGATGCATGATTAGGATTCTCTGCAACTATAAGGTAATTCTAATCTTCCTTTAATCGTATTTCCCCCTTGAGTATGATACACTATGGAAAAAGATGAAGGGGAGTTTCACATGTTTTCTGGGTTTTTCGAAATTTTGTTTTTGCCGATTCGGCTTCTGTTTAATTTATTCGGCCTTATTTTCTCTTTGATTTTCGGCGCCTTTGGCATCATCGGTGCAATCATCGGATTCTTCGCTACAATCACCACGGCTTTGATGGTGTTTTTGCTGATTTATGTGCTCTGGCGGCTGTTTCGGAGGAAGAGATAACAAAACCACCTTTGGACATGTGTCCGAAGGTGGTTTTTCTTTTATAGCTTTTGACGTAAAGAGAAAATCCCCCTGATGTGCAGGGGGATTTTGTGTTTATTCGTAGGGGACGCACACTGGGCATCCCGCCTTTTCGGTTTCGGCGCACATCCGGTTGTACGGTGCGGATTTGGGGCGCGGGCGACCGATGGCGGTCGCCCCTACAGGGTGCATCGGTAATTGATCGGATGTGTAGAAGCCAAAGTTTAGCTATCAGTCTTCGCTTCCCTAAAATCCCTGCGCCACAGCAGAGGTACACTCATACAAATCACAACCGCCACAAAGACGATGATCCAGGGTACTGCGTAGAACTCTTCAAAGAGCATCCCAAAGAGCAGATATCCTAGTCCGCTGGAGAAGAAAGGGAGGGCGGAGAAGAGCGCCATTACTTTTCCAATCAGCTCTTCGGGTGTGATTTTCTGGATATAGGTGAGCGTGGCGATCATATAGAGGAGGATTACTACGGTGAAGATGAAATCTGATGCGATCAGAACTACAAAAGCCGTGAAATTCGGGATATCAAGCAAGAGCGCTAGACCAATTGGTAACATGGCTAGACCAAGTAGCACCGTAAACAGAGGCACTTTCCTGATGGTGAGCCGCTCTCCCAAATAGCTACTTATGGCAGTCCCCAGGAGCGCGCCGCCCCAGCTGATGGCTCTGCCGATCCCCATATGTTCCGCACTCATGCCCAGATGCTGGGTAATGAATACCGGAATCCCCACCATGATTACCCCAGTGGTGAGGGTCGCAATAATCAGCATCATGATTGTAATTTTGATTAAAATAGACCGCTTCTTTACAAAACGGAGTGCTTGGAGTGTGTCGCCTTTTACGATCTGCAGGATGGTTTCGTTTGTTTCTTGTCTCTTATATGGAATGCGAATCAGCAGATCCATAACGGATGTGATGGCAAAACATATGGCGCAGATCACCAAAATGGGAGTCAAGCCAAATCTGCCAAGGAAGAATCCTGCGGCGGCAGGAGCCGCGATATTTGACAATGTATTTACAACAGAAGTAGCCGAGTTTGCTTGCACCAGCTTATCTTGGGGCACCAGAAAGGGGATGCTTGACTGTACTGTGGGCATGTACATTCCTTGTATGGCATTCAGTGCCAGAAGTTTTACGATTACAATCGGCACAATCGTAGTGACTAGGCCGCTTAGTACCATATAGAGCAGGATCAAAAACGTGATAGTCGCATCCAGCCAGAACATAATCCGTTGCTTTTTGAGCCGATCCGCCATAATGCCGCCAATGGGGGAAGTTATGATAAGGGGGAGGAAGGACACCCCAAGAACTAATCCGAATAAAGCGGGTGACCCGCTTATATAGAGTATGTGGAGGGGTAGCGCAAAATTGAGTACCTGATTGCCGAAGATAGAGATGAGCTGACCGATTACCAATAGGGAAAAGTCTCTGTTCCAAAGTTTCTTTGCGATTGACTGCATGGGGTAATTGCCTCTTTCGTGTTTTATTTGTGAGGTGAGTATATCACAAGAAACCGGACAGCTGTGTGCCCTGTTTGGGATGTGGAAATTTCTCATACGGATGTAGGGCGCGACGCCCTCGGCGCGCCGTTGTCGCAAATTTGCAACGCAACATTGGGATTTACTGAAATCGGTGTCCCGGCGCGCCGAGGGCGTCGCGCCCTACGGGGGCTCCAATCGTCATGTGGGCAGATTCCCTACAAGGTGACAACGAAGGGCGTTCCAGCTATATGCCGGAACGCCCTTCGTTTCTATGCAGAATGGCTTAATACATCACACCAGCCTTCACCACTTTGTGCACCAAGTTTGAACCAAAGCGATAGAAAAGATAGCTTAAGGCATCGGTCTCCCAGATGACCAAATCCGCCCGCTTCCCTACTTCGATGCTACCCACTGTCTCCGCCCGGTCTACTGCCGCCGCCGCGTTTAGGGTTGCGGCTGTGATGGTCTCTTCCGGGGTGAGGCGGTATTTTTGACAGGCTAACATCATGGCAAATTGGAGGTTTAGGCTTGGACTGGAGCCCGGATTAAAGTCACTGGCAACTGCCACTGCCATATCCGCGTCCAGCATTTTCCGCGCCGGGGCATAGCCTTTGTCGAGATAAAAACCTGTCGCCGGGAGCAGAACTGCAACTGTCCCTGCTTTGGATAGGGCTTCTATCCCAGCATCATTGCTTGAAATCATGTGCTCTGTCGAAGTGGCACCCAGTTCCGCCGCAACTTCTGCGCCGCCTAGGGCATCGATCTCGTCGATGTGGGCTTTCAGCTTGAAGCCGTGTTCTTTCGCCGCACCTAAGACAATACGGGATTCTTCCGGGGTAAATACGCCAGTCTCGCAGAAGATGTCACAAAACTCCGCAAGCTCTGCCGCTCTTACTGCGGGTAGCATTTCCTCACAGACTAGGCGGATGAACTCTTCCCTGTTTTCCTTATATTCTTGGGGCAAAGCGTGGGCGCCAAGGAAAGTTGGGACGAGATCTACAGGCTGTGCCTCGCTCACACGGTGGATGGCGCGGAGCTGTTTTAATTCGGTTTCGGTATCCAGACCATAGCCGCTCTTTGCCTCCGCAGTTGTGACGCCGTGGGCTAGCATTTCTTTTGTGAACTGGATTCCCCGGGCTACAAGCTCGTCCTCAGAGGCCGCTCTTGTACTGCGAACGGATGACAGTATCCCGCCCCCTGCCGCTAGGATATCCAGATAGGATGCGCCTTTTAGCTTGAGATCAAGCTCATTGTGACGCCAACCGCCGAAGACTAAATGTGTATGTGCATCCACTAGGCCGGGGGTGACCAGTCTGCCGCCGGCATCGATTGTCTCTTTCGCTTCCGGGGCGTTAGCGGCTTCCCCTACATATGTGATGATGCCGTCTGTTATGCCGATTGCAGCGTTTGCTAAGGTTTTGACTTCGCTTTGGGCTTTGCCGCGGCGGGCAGTCGTGCCCTCTGGGGTGACAAGTGACCCGATATTGGTGATAAGTGTGTCTAACATAATGCGTTCCTCCTACTGCTAAAATGGAAAATCCTTATTTCTTCCTGCCAACATACATTAAATGCTCTGACCAGCTGAGCAATTCCTCACGCTCCCAAATTTTCTCACAGAAATCCAGCCATAAATTGATGATTTCTTTCGGCTGTGACATGATGTTTCCCTCGCAGGGGGACAGGATACCTTCTTGTCCGAAGAGATGTAACTTTTCAAGTTGAAATTGTGCCATGAAGGGAGAAATTTCACTCTGTTCTATGAAAAAGGCATTTGTAAAGGCCATGCCTGCCGTGCTTTTTCGCGCAATAAATCTTTCCGTAAATGCCACTTCAAAGAGATCGGCTGACGCGAGGATTTGCGGCGCTTCTTTCATGCCGTAAATGATGCCGCCCATCATACTGATAAAGGAAACGAACATCAAGCCGCCCGGCGCAAGCAAACCTAAGGCCGATTCCACAGCTTTGATCCGGTCAGATTCCTCCAGCAAGTGATACAGCGGCCCCATGAGCAAGATGTGATCAAATTGCTCGCTAAGCAAGCAATGAACCTTACGAGCATCGCCGCTTATGGTTTGAATAGACAGATTCTGCTTTGCGGCTTGTTCTCTTGCGAACTTTGTGTTTTCCTCTGATAGATCAAACAAGGTCACATGACAGCCCTTCTCTGCAAGGTAGAGAGAATACCGCCCCGGTCCGCCGCCGATGTCGAGCACCTTATCTCCCGGCTTGATGTAGCGGTCAAGCATACGACAGGTTAAGAGGAATTCCGGGCGGTCTGCGATGCGGCTCCATTCCGCTTCCACACCAGTGTCGTAATAGTCACGAACGACTTGCGTTATTTCATCCATTCATTTTGCCTCTCCGCATTTCTGGATGACCAAAAATACACTTGATTCATCCACCTCTGTGATCTCAAAGGGATAGCCTGAGGCCTTCCCAATTTGCTCTAAATCTTCCAGGGAGTGGGTCGTGGCGCGAAAGCCATCTTTCCCGACAATGACTCCGTCTTTGCTTTGCTCTGTGTCGATTTCACCAAGCAAGCCTTTTTCCGTCTGTTCATGGAACCAGGCCAGACGATGCGCCCAAAACTTTGCGCTGTAGCTACTGATGAATGCCCGGCCTCCGGGAGAGAGCAACTCCATAATCTGTTTGACGTATACAAGAGGCTCCGTCTTCATTGCAGACAAGGCGTTTTGCATACATAATACCACATCAAAAGGCTTGTCAAACTGTACGTTGTGGGCATCCATCACTAGGAGTGTTGCGTTTGGCGCATCGCACAGATATGTTTGCCCAAATTCTACATTACCCTCTGCAATGTCAATCCCGACGATTTCCATACAGCTCGGCGCCAACTCTTCCATGATGCGTCCATATCCCGCGCCAAGCTCCAGCACACGCTCTGTGCCTTTGAGCTGGTTCCGGACGAAGGTGATTTCTGCGTCGAAGTATTGCTGTACGCTTGGGTATTTTGTCTGGTAGACTTGGTACAGTTTTTGGGCATTTAAGCTTTCGGCATAATAATTGTTCTCTGCCATGCTTACCCCTCCGTTCAAACCTGTAGGGACGGCTAATAGCCGCCTGCGGGCGATTGATAATCGTCCCCTACATACGCATTGTTGTAGGGCGCGTCCCCTACGAAGGAAGGGCAGGGAGTTTTCTCCCCGCCCCCGGCTTTTAGAAGTATTTATCTACAACCGTATCAACCAAAGATTGCTCTGGGACGAAGGGTAGCGTAATATGCCCCTCACCTTTGTAGTTTTCGTTGTAGAGGGCGCTTGTCTCTACTGCGTGATCATTTCTCGCCCAGGCACGTCTGGCTACGCCGCCCATAACGTCCCACATCATGGCGCACTCGATGATGCGTCCTGCCCGCTCGGAGCCGTCTAATACCATGCCGAAGCCGCCGTTGATGGATTTACCGATGCCCACACCGCCGCCGTTGTGGAGGGCGATGAGACTCATACCTCTAGCCGCGTTCCCTGCGAAACACTGGGTAGCCATGTCTGCCATGACGTTTGATCCATCTTTGATGTTACTTGTCTCACGGAATGGGGAGTCTGTGCCGGATACGTCATGGTGGTCACGACCAAGCATAATTGGGCCGACTTCGCCTCTTGCTACCATTTCGTTGAATTTCAGGGCGATTTTGGTTCTGCCCTCTGCGTCTTGATAGAGAATCCGCGCCTGTGTACCGACAACGAGACCATTTTTCTCCGCGTCACGGATCCAGATCCAGTTGTCCCGGTCTTGACCGCGGCGGGTTGGGTCGATGCAGTCCATGGCGGCCTTGTCTGTCTTGCGAAGATCTTCCGGATCACCGGACAGACAAACCCAGCGGAAGGGGCCGTAGCCGTAGTCAAAGAGGACTGGACCCATGATGTCCTCTACATAAGATGGATAGATGAAACCGTCTTTCTCGTCTATGCCGTTTTTAGAGACTTCCATCACACCTGCATCATATACAGATTTCAGAAAGGCATTGCCATAGTCGAAGAAATAGGTGCCGCGGGATGTGAGGGTTTTGATGAGATCAAAGTGCTTGCGCAGAGTTTCGTTGACACGCTTGACGAACTCTTCTCTGTTTTCACCCAGCATTTTTGTACGCTCTTCAAAAGTGAGACCCTGGGGACAATAACCGCCGTCATAAACATTGTGGCAGGATGTTTGGTCGGATAGTAGTTCGATTTTGATATTGTGGTCTACCGCGTACTCAAGCAGGTCAACAATGTTGCCGTGGTAAGCGATGGAGTATGGCTCTTTTTTGTCCATATACTCTTGTGCCTTCGCCCAAATTTCAGCCAGATCAGAAGAAGCCATAGACACCCAGCCTTGATCCAGGCGTGTTTGGATTCTGGAGAAGTCCACTTCTGCGATGACACCGACACCGTTTGCGATCTCAATGGCTTTCGGTTGCGCGCCGGACATGCCGCCCAGACCACTGGTAACAAATAGATGACCACGGAGGTCGCCATCTTGGGGGATGCCCAGTTGTTGGCGGCCTGCGCCGAGGACTGTGTTGAAGGTGCCGTGAACAATACCTTGGGGTCCAATATACATCCAGCCGCCGGCTGTCATTTGACCGTAGTTTGCAACACCCATCTGCTGGGCGATCTCCCAGTCTTCCATGTTATCAAACATACCGACCATCAAGGCGTTTGTGATAATGACACGCGGTGCGTCCGGCTTTGATGGGAAGAGGCCTAGGGGATGGCCTGACTCGATAACCAATGTTTGGTCTTGGGTCATGACTTCCAGATACTTTTTGATCAGGAGATACTGCATCCAGTTTTGGCAGACAGAACCTGTCTCACCGTAGGTGACAAGCTCATAAGGGTAAAGGGCAATCTCAAAGTCTAGATTATTGTCAATCATGACTTGGAAGGCTCTTCCCTCCACACAAGCGGCTTTGTAGGTTTCAATGGGCTTGCCGTAGATGCGGCCTTCCGGACGGTAACGGTAACCGTAAATCCGACCGTAGGTGTTGAGCTCTTCCATGAACTCAGGTGCCAAAGTCTCGTGCAGGCTCTCCGGGATGTAACGAAGGGCGTTTTTCAGCGCGGTTTTGGTTTGCTCTTTTGTGAGTCTGAAGCCTCTGTCTGGAGCTCTGCGGATGCCCGCTTTGAACTCTGGGTAATTCGGCAATGTGTCGTCTAGTTTGATTTGCATTGCCTTTGCTGTTTTCATATTGTCTACCATGAATGATGTCCTCCTCTATGGTCATTTTGGTATATACCAAAATGATTTGCTTACATTTTTTCTTATATAATAAAGATACTATAAGAAAACCCCTGAAATCAATCCGCTATGTGGATAATCTTTCAGATGGTTTTTTATATATTCTGACGAACTTCACAGCATCTACTAGACATTTTGCTTCCTGTCGTCTATTATTTGTATATACCAATTCTCGGGAGTGCCTATATGAACTTGCAAAATTTCTCTCTTGATCGAAACCTGGATATCTCCCTCTTTCGGCAACTAGCCGCTTTTATTGAGGCGCATATCGCAGATGGCAGTCTGCCCGGAGGACATAAGCTTCCCACAGAGCGGGCGGTTTCTGAAGAAACCGGACTGTCTCGTGGCACGGTGCGGCAGGCTTTTTCTTATTTGGAACAGCAAGGTCTCACCTGTACAAGACAAGGTAGCGGCAGTTTTGTCGTATTGCGCTCTATCGGCAAGCGTTCCATTGCCATTGTGGGAAGCGGGCAGGAGACTTTAATTGATCTCAAGCGGCAACTCAGTGTATTGGCAGACATGGAAAGTACGATTTTCATCCTCGAAAGCGTCACAACCGCTCCAGATCCGGCTGGGTTTTTGGCTTCTTATGATTTGACCCTTGTTCCCGGCAGTCACTATGAAAAAATCGCGTCCCTCATCGGGGACACGACAAATAAGCTGATGGAGGTCTCCGTCTCTCCCTCGGAAGACACCTTGCGGCAGATCTTCGCCTTAGACAGAGAGGCGCGGATTGGGATTATTTGCCGGAGCAATGAGTTCCTCGCCACGGTGAAAGGGACACTTGTGACCTATGGTTTTGCCTCTGACAATATCTCCTCTTTCTTTGAGATGGATTATACCACCTCCACCTACTTCCCCGGCGGGATTGACGCTCTAATTTCCTTTTCAGACGCCCATATCTTCACCAGCGAACGTTTTCAATTTCGGAATGAGGAACTGATTCGAAAAGGGGGACAGATTATCCCCTTTGTGAGTCACTTGGAGCCCAGCCATCTTAATGAGATTGGGGATCGTCTGCGCGATGTTTCGCTTCCATCGCTCTAACGTTCGTGGTGTTCAGCGAGCGGCTGATTGCTACAACGGCAAATTGTACGACAAAGAGGACAATTACTAACACAAAAGGCAGTCTGCCGTCCAGGCTTGACATCCAGCCGGACAAGTATCCAAAGGGGATGGTTGCAAGCAAGATGGTAGATGCCAGCACACTATTAAGCCTTGCCCGCTCTTTGGGGTCAATGAAGAGCGCCTGAATGGAATCCCTCCGCGGCCAGATCAATCCGTGGGCGCAGGATTCTAGGAAGATGCACACAAGCAGTAAGCCTAAACTGCCTACAGGTGAGACAATGAGCAAGGCATAGGCGGTGATATACATCGCCACACCTACAAGGATAGGACCTTTTAGGCCGAATTTCGCAATTTTAGGCTGTATGATAAACAGAAACAGCAACATAATGACCGAACGCATGATGGGGAAATAGGCCAAGAAGGCATCGGGCATATCCAGATTTCGTGTTACGTATAGGCCGAAAAAAGTTTGGGTAACGGTACTTGTGATAATAAAGCCCGCCATAATGGTAAGGGTCAGCACCATCTGGGGTGAGGCAAAGAGTTTCCGCGCAACGGCTCCATAACCTGATAGCAGGGAGAAGAAGGACACGCCTCTTGTCTCCTTCAGCCGTACCGCACCGACTTCTGTCTCGGTGGCATACTTATTGAGGATGAGGAATTTCAGCGTCATGGACAGGAAGGAGAATATGTACAAGATCCGGACTGCAAGCACTAGATTCAAACCCTCCACAAGGAGTCCTGCCAGAGGTGCGAAGAATACCGCCAAAAGCCCGGATATATGCACCCAGGCATAGATATCTACCAAGGTGCTTTTGTCCGCGTCTTCGATAAGCAGGCAGTTCCAGGAGTTGTGGGTGACTTCAAACAGGCCGTTAAACATGGCGGCGGCAATGAACCACCAGAAATTCTGGGAAAATGCCCAAATCAAACAGGGGACAGACCAAGAGAGCGCATCAAAGATAAAAGTCGCCCGCTTGCGACCCAGTTTGTCTACGATGGCGCCGCTGAGGAAAGAGGAAATCGCACGAATCGTCATGAGTAGCGATGTGATGATGCCGATCTGTTGATCACTGACCGCCAGCGCCGCCATATACACCGATGCGAAGGGCATGTACAAGAAGAAAGGGATCCCCCATAAAGGCTCCGTGTACACACAAGCCCGAGGATTGCCCCGGAGGGATCTGAGGGTTTTGATCAGTGCATGATTTCGCATGGGCAGGTACTCCTTGACGCAGACTTGCCGAGAAGAATCAGCTCCATGGAGTTGATTCTTCTCGGCTAAATTTGTTTTCCTTGATCGTTGGGGCGGCTATTCGCCGTCCACGGGCGATTGATAATCGCCCCTGCGATGGTCATTTACAGTGTGCCTTCCACCTCTGGCTGGAAATCTACAAAGAGCTTGTAGCGTTTGGTGGTGAACTTAAGTACGCCGTAATTGGGGTCATCTGCACCGCCTGGGAAGTGATGACTTAGGCCATCATACCACATTTCCCGCTTGATGTCATCAGAAGTTAGGATTTCTACTTCGCCGACTAGATTGATGCAATGTTCCATCGTACCAAAGCAGACACTGGCGTGGTTGCAGTTTTTGGCTCTGCTTGCCTTGGGACTGTCCAGCATGATGCCGAATGTGAGGGTGTTGAGCCCGTCTGACTTCGCCGGGCTTATGACGGAAGCACTTGGGAAGCCATCTTCGTCGATCAGAGAAATTGTGCAGATGCCGAATCCGGCTTCTCCGCCGTGGGCGGTTTGTTGTTTTATAATTTCGGCGGCTTTGTTGATGATATCTTGACTCATGTTTGATCAACCTTTCTGTTTTGTTAATAGGATAAGCATATCATAGGAAACCGGACAACAGCATGTCCTGTTCTAATAATATATCTTAAAACTTCGTCGTGTTGATGTAAAAATCGGACATGTTATTTCGGTATTCTTGAGGTGTTACGCCGCACACCGACTTGAAATCACGGATGAAGTGAGACAAGTCGTGGAAACCCATGATGTCGGAGACAAAGCTCAGGCTTTTCGGCGGTTTCTTCAATAAGCGGAAAGATTTGTTGACCCGAATTAATCTGGAGAATGATTTTGCACTTACGCCCACCTGCTCCTTAAAAATCCGATTCAGTTGGCGCTCACTGTAATGGATGTCGTCTGATAAGCTTTTTACCGCAACATTGCCGGCTGAGTCCACAATACTTTGCAGTGTGGGGTTTAGCTGAGGATGGTAGGCTCCATACATATTTTTCAAAAACAAGAAGTCAAGGCTGTTTGCAAGGCCGGTAATGCTTCTCGCTTTTTCAAGGGCTTCGGAGATCAGTCTACTCAGTTTCGGATACACCGTTTCAAATTCAATGGATTGGTCAAGGAGTTCGTTTTGGCTGATGCCTGTCAGGGCGTAAAGTCCCGCTGGTTTGAATTCTATGCTTACTAATTGTTTCTCTTCTGTTCCGGCAAAGAGTTCTATGTAGGGCTTTGTGGTGGGACCATCTAGAGTAATGGAAATACCTCCATTGTCTTGCTCAATCGTCAGAGTTGCGCAAGCGGATGGGATTGTGGTAATACCTGCAGACAGGAGTTCTTTTGTTGGAAAGGTGATGTTGTAGTTTGCAATATATGCCCGCAAACCCGGATGGGGGCGCAGACAGACGAACTCCTTTGCCCGGAGCAAAATGCGAGATGTGTCTCTGAATGTGTATATCTCTTGTTTTGAAAGCATAGTTTTCGTCCTGCTTGTAGTCTGTTTGGCATTGTAGGGGCGGCCATTAGCCGTCCGCGTGTTCCCATTTTGTGCGTACATCCGATGACCGTCCAAACCGTAATATCCGTTGTAGGGCGCGACGCCCTCGGCGCGCCGGGACACCAATTTCAGTAAACCTGATGTTGCGGTGCAAATTTGGAACACGGCGCGCCGAGGGCGTCGCGCCCTACTCCATGGTACAACTAGTTCAACAGCGAAGATATCCGATCTTCGATATGGGTCAACGAAGTCCGGTCAATCCGGTATTCGAAGCGGATCAAGCGTCCGCCGGAGGCAACAAAACGCTCATTTTTGGATTTATAGATTGGATCAATATACATAGGCGCCTCATTGAAGCCGATAATCGCCACTTCTCCCCGGGCACCGTGGAGAGTTAGATTATATTCTGACTCTTGATAGGCCACGACTTTTGACTCATCAAAACCCAATGCCCGAAGCGTATCTTGTACCAGGTTTAAGAACACCGGGGTACGGTATACAATACTGATGGGCTTGTCCCTTGGCAAGTCCCCCAGCTCAATGAGGGTTCTGGTACGAGTGGCCAGGGTTACTTCGATGATCTTATGCTGATACATGGGAGTCAAAGCCACAGTATCATGGTAGTCCACAGAGGTTGCGATGATGAGGTCGTAACCTAGAAGTAGCTCAATGGGATTAGAGGAGGAGATGATGTTGTCCAGCGTTGTAAAGGACAAGGCATAGTTTACCCCATCCCGTCCGGTGAGGTAGGAGAGTTGCGCCTCTAGCTCTGACAGAATGCCGTGATTGTTGGAGAGCACCATAACGGTGATCTTCCGTCCGGCGTCTTGGGGTCTGAGTTGCAGACGCACCAAACTCCAGATCTCTTTGTCTGAAAAGCCCATATCACGGAGGCGGGAGATGGTAACAGCCAAGGCTTCCGCCGCTTCTTTTTTTTGTGTTTCTTCCAACAGACTGCCGTTTTCCCGGACATAACTACCGGAACCCTGCACTGCGGAGATAGCGCCTAGATCGCTCAGTCTGGTATAGGCACGCTTCACTGTCCCCCGGGCAATGCCCAAGTGTTCCGCTAAATCCCGCTCTGTGGGGAGTTTCTCACCGGCTTTCAGTTCCCCTGTCACAATGCGGCGGAGGAGTTCATTGGCGAGTTGTTCCGCCAGGGGCAAAGGCGCTGTTTTTTCCAACTGGATTTGCTCTATTTGCATGAGTCCAATCCTCTCAAATTGGTTCTATATGACTTCGATCCAATATAACACAAGGCCTTGGAAAAAGCAATCCGCCTTTTCTGAATATTTATTGGTAAAACCCACGGAAATTCTAGCAGTTTTTTGTCTATCTTTTTCGGGCTTCCCTCTTGCCAAATTGGTCTATCATTTGGTATCATGCAAGTATACCAATTTAGTCTTGCAAGTTTGATCCATAAAACTATCAAAATAAAAGGAGATTGAGATTCATGGCAAAAATTGTTGAGTGTATCCCGAATTTTAGCGAAGGCCGCGACATGGCAGTGGTAGAGGCACTGGTTGCAGAAGCCAAAAGCGTTCCAGGTGTTACCCTGCTTGACCATTCTTCTGACCCAAACCACAACCGCAGTGTGTTCACACTAGTCGGTGACCCGGATGGGATTGCCGAAGTGGCGTTCCGCCTCTGTAAACTTGCACAGGAGAAGATTGATCTCACCAAACATCAAGGCGAACATCCGCGCATGGGTGCAACTGATGTTATTCCCTTTGTGCCGATCAAAGATATCTCCGTGGACGAGTGTGTGGAAATCTCCAAGCAGGTTGCGGCGCGGATTAATGAAGAGCTGAACATCCCAATCTACCTTTATGAATACTCCGCCTCCCGTCCAGAGCGTGAGAACCTGGCAAAAGTCCGCAAAGGACAGTTCGAGGGCATGAATGAGAAAATGCAAGATCCCGACTGGGCGCCTGATTATGGCACAGCCCACGTTCATCCCACAGCTGGTGTGACCGCAGTGGGTGCGCGTCCGCCCTTGGTTGCCTTTAACATTAACCTTGATACCGATAATCTTGAGATTGCAAACGCCATTGCCAAGACCATCCGCGGCTCTTCCGGCGGATATAAGTACTGCAAAGGCATCGGCATCATGCTGGAAGACCGCAACATTGCACAGGTCTCCATGAACATGGTGAACTTTGAAGGAACTCCCCTCTATCGTGTCATGGAAGCTGTCCGCTTTGAGGCGAAGCGTTGGGGTGTGAATATCATCGGCAGTGAAGTGATCGGTCTTGCTCCCGCTAAGGCGCTCATCGACTGTGCGGAGTATTATCTGCAAATCGAGGACTTTGACTATGATAAGCAAGTCCTTGAAAATCATTTGTTAGGTTAGACCACACCACCGTTATACGTGGGCGGCAGAATGCCGCCCCTACAAAAGGAGAAATTATTATGAAACTAACTGAAATGACTTTACCCGCATTTGCGGAGCTCCTTGGTTCTGACGCGCCTGCTCCCGGTGGCGGCTCCTCTGCCGCTTTAACTGGGGCGCTTGGTGTGGCGCTGACCACTATGGTGGCGGCATTGACTGTGGGGAAAGAGAAATACGCGGAACATGAAGCGCTCATGCAGGAGATTCTAACTGAAGGCACCGCACTTCGTGTGCAACTTGTAGACGTGATCGACCGTGACACAGAAGCATTCAATGCTGTTTCTGCTGTCTTTTCCATGCCCCGTGATACAGATGAACAAAAAGAGGCACGGAAAGCCGCAATGCAAGAAGCTCTAAAAGGTGCAACAAAGACACCTTATGAGATGATGGAATGCTCCATCAAAGCCCTAGAGCTTACAGAAAAAGCCCTTGGACGTTCGAACTCAAATGCCTTGAGCGATCTCGGCGTGGCGGCGCTTTCTTTGAAAGCCGCGATCCAGGGCGCGTGGCTTAATGTGCTCATTAACATCGGCAGTATCCGGGATGAGGCATTTGCTACGGAATATCGCACAAACGGAGAGGCAATCCTTGCGAAGGCGCTCCCTCTGGCTGATCAAATTTACGAGACTGTTGTCTCAGAACTTTAAAGGAGGATATCACTATGTCAACAATTAAATCAGACATCGAAATTGCACAAGAGTCCACCATGCAACCCATCCACGCCATCGCGGAGAAGGCTGGGATCGATGCGAAATATCTGGAGCAATACGGCAACTACAAGGCGAAGATCGACTATAGCTATCTCACTGACCATACCGCTACACCAAACGGCAAACTTGTTTTGGTCACTGCCATCAACCCAACACCTGCGGGTGAGGGTAAGACCACTACCACTGTTGGTCTGTCTGACGCACTTCGTGCTATCGGTAAGAAGTCTGTTGTTGCGCTACGTGAGCCTTCTTTGGGGCCTGTCTTCGGCGTAAAAGGCGGCGCCGCCGGCGGCGGTTATGCACAGGTTGTGCCAATGGAAGACATTAACCTCCACTTCACAGGAGACTTCCATGCCATTGGCGCGGCAAACAATCTATTGGCGGCTCTTTTGGACAACCATATCCATCAGGGTAATGAGCTAGGAATCGACAACCGCAGAATCACTTGGAAACGCGGCATTGACATGAATGACCGCCAGCTTCGCTTCATGACAAATGGTCTGGGCGGCAAGGCCAACGGTGTACCCCGTGAAGACGGCTTTGATATCGTGGTGGCTTCCGAAGTTATGGCGGCGCTTTGTTTGGCTTCTGACATTGAAGATCTGAAAGCACGGATCGGTCGGATGATTGTGGGCTACACACGGGACGAAAAACCCATCACAGCCGCTGACCTGAAAGCCCAAGGCGCCATGGCGGCACTGCTCAAAGATGCCCTTAAGCCAAATCTAGTCCAAACATTAGAAGGCACCCCTGCTCTGATCCACGGCGGCCCATTTGCGAACATTGCCCATGGCTGTAACACTGTGACCGCTACGAAAATGGCACTGAAACTAGGTGATTACGCCGTCACAGAAGCCGGATTCGGCGCTGACCTTGGGGCAGAGAAATTCATCGACATCAAATGCCGCACAGCAGGGCTTAAGCCAGACGCAGTTGTCATCGTTGCCACTGTCCGTGCGCTGAAACATCACGGCGGCGTAGCGAAAGCTGATTTGAACACACCAAACTTGGAAGCCTTGGAAAAAGGTCTGCCCAACTTGCTCCGTCATGTGGAGAATGTGACCCAAGTCTTTGGTCTGCCTGCTGTTGTTGCCATTAACAACTTCCCCACTGATACACGGGCAGAGCTGGAACTTATCGAGACCCGCTGTAAAGAGCTGGGTGTGAATGTTGCCCAATCCGAAGTTTGGGGCCAAGGCGGCAAAGGCGGCGAGGCTTTGGCACAGGAAGTGGTACGTCTTTGTGAGACAGAGAGCACGCTCTCTTACGTTTATGAGGACAGCCTCTCTATCGAAGAGAAAATCGGTTCCATTGTGCGCCGGATTTATCGCGGCGGTGATGTGGTGCTCACCCCTGCCGCAAAGAAACAAGCGGCACAACTGGAAGAACTTGGATTTGGCAAGCTTCCCATCTGTATGGCAAAAACCCAGTACAGCTTCTCTGATGACCCGGCAAAGATTTGCGCGCCGGAAGGCTTCACTGTTACTGTACGCGGTCTCAAAGTCTCCGCAGGTGCGGGCTTCATCGTGGCACTCACCGGTGATATTATGACCATGCCAGGACTTCCGAAAGTACCTTCTGCGGAGAAGATTGATATCGACGCGAATGGTAAGATTTCTGGTTTGTTCTAAACACTAGACACAGACTTTTACTGTCCTCGGTGTAGCTTCTGTTACACCGGGGATCGTTTTTTTGCTTTGGGAACCTTTTTTGTTTCTCTGCGTCTGGTTATACTAAGTCATACAGAAGAGGTGTTTTATGAAAAAACGAATTTCACTTGCTATCTTGATCCTACTACTCATAGGTACGTTCTCCGCTTGCCGGAACGAAATCCTTGTAGAACCTACACCTGCCCCGGCAGAAGAGCCAATTGAAACCCCGGCACCTGAGCCAGAACCTGATTGTGAACCGGAGCCTATTGTGGACGAATCTGAAGAGTGGCCGAGCTGGATTGACACTGACGAGCCCCATTGGTGGAATAAGCCCGGCTGGGGAATTGCCACCACGATAGACGGAACCATGTGGACGATGAACCTCTACTTCAACGCGCCCCCTGTATTCCGGAGGATTGCGGAAGAGATGGCAATTACACATTATCTCAACTTGATTCACCCTGATATGGGCTTTTACCATCACACCTTCCCTCTCATATCCGCCGCGGCTGAGGGTGATTTGACGGTACGGTCTCGGATTGTGGAGGTGCTGGCAAGCCGGATTGTCGCTTTGCGAGAGATAGCGCCTGAGCTGTATCACACATACATGGCACATTTCTCAGATCGTAGCTTTGTATATGATGAGGTGACACGGGACATTTTCTTGGAGCTTCAAGATATGCTGACACGGGTGCCACAACCGGAAATAACTGACCTCCCGGAATTGAGTGTTTCAGATATGCTGAATATCTTTGCGGCACGCGCTTTGGAGGAACCTGTGGAAGACGAAATGCTTCCAACCCTGATTCCAGTTGAGGATATGCAACTATTCCTTGGCAGTCCGGCGGCGTTTTTAGAGGTGATTCACTCTGCGGGTGCGCCATTCTACGGCTGGGGACAATATGGTCCTACGTCTGACACACCGATTGGCACCTGGGAGCTCGATCGCTTTGCTTGGTATATTGTGTCCCTACGGTTTACTGATTCTGCACTATATGCGTTCTATCATGATTTCCTCGCCTCTGTGGCGAAGCTGGACTTGTCTGAACTTGCACAACAATCTTTTGATTTCCTCCTCGCACAGATTGAGGAAATTTATGATCAGCAACGGGAATGGCGTGACGCATAAGGAGAAGAGAGACAAGGGCTTGCCGATGATGTATCGGCAAGCCCTTGTTTTTGTGTGCGCTGTAGGGGCGATCGTCTCGATCGCCCGGGGTTTTGTTCGCTTGTGGCAAGGAGCATGGGCGCCCGGGATGGTGGTCTCTACGAAGGGAAATCCTCTTGCAAACTGGCCTCTTTCGGCAACTTCCTGGCATAAAGCCGAAACCAAATCACCAAAATACCACCCCGTATACAGGCGCCTATTGCAAGTCCCCACCAGAGGCCGGAGACGCCGAGGGCAGTTTGGCTGAGGAACCAGCTTAGAGGAATACGCAGGGTATTGCCAGTAATGGTTGCAACGGAGGGCGGGATCGTTTTCCCCAGCCCCCGAAACACACCGACTGCCCAGAACTCCAGACAGATTAAGACCTGGGATACGCTCAGTATCTGCAAAAAGCGGATGCCTTCCTCGACCACGGCTTCCTCTTGGAGAAAAATCCAAAACAGTTGCCGCCCGAAGATAAGGGGAATTGCTGTTGCCACAAGACCCCAGGCGATCATGGTGCGCATACCGAGACGCGCCCCTTGATGGATGCGGTCATAACGACCCCTGCCGTAATTTTGACCGATGAAGGCCGTTAGTGCGCTGGAGAATCCGCCGGCGATGAGCCAGGAAAGGCTCTCAATCTGGATCCCGATCCGCTGTACCGCTATGGCGTCCGCGCCGAATGCGGCAACGAAACGAGCGATGAAGAGGGAGAGGAAAGTAAAGGCCGCGGATTCCGTTGTAATGGGCAATACCCAGCGGAAGATTTGCTTGATCCGGGCAATATCCGGTTTGTGGATGAGACGCATATCCGCAAAGGGACGGATGGAGGCTTTGCGCAAAACTATGAGACTTGTAAACATAGCCATACTCTGTGCGATAACAGTCGCCAAGGCGGCTCCTGCTATGCCCATGTCAAACACGAAGATGAAGAGGGGGCTTAGGATCATGTTGACTGTAAGCGCCGCGCCATTAATGAGAAAGGGTACGCGACTGTTCCCGGAGCCGTTGAATGTACCGGATACGGCTTCATTGACGAAGACGAAGGGCATACCGAAGGCAACTATTTTGAGATAGAGCTCCGCCCCCTCGACTACGGCTGTTTCATAAATGTTGAAAAAACCAATCAGGGGAGCACGTAAAAGGATCACAAAAGTTGCATATAGAAGGCCGCTTATTACCGCTAAGAACATGGCGTTCTGTGAAAAACTCCGCGCACCCGGTCTGTTACCCCGGCCTAAGTATTGGCTGACCCCGATCTCAGCACCCATGCGTCCAATGTGTATGAATGCCAAGGAGAGCCAGATATACATGCCCGCTGTGCCGCTGGCGGCAACAGCATCGCGTCCGACGCGACCCAGCCAGAACATGTCGGTTAGATTATACGCCATAACCATAAGCTGTGTGCCCATCAGCGGCAAGGCCACTAAGAGGAGACGGCGGAGAATATTCCCCTCGGTTAGATCATACTTCCCTCTGTTCATAGTTCCCTTTCCGGACATTTCCAGATTTATTTTAGGTGTATTCCCTAGGAATCTACAAGATTCTCCAAGAAAATAGAGTATGATACAAGTATTAAAAAATTATATAACATTACATAAATTGTATCACAGCTTGGAGGAATTACAATGAACCTTGCGCATTCTCCTTGTAGCATTGTTTGTATCAGCGCCCAATCACTTTGCCCAGCATCACTCCCGCTCCATCGTGTGCAAATGGGACAGGCCATCGAGGGGGAACTGCGGGAGGCGATTAATGACGGTTTCTATCAGTTTCGTGTGGGCATGAGTCCGGGGGCGGATATCTGGGCGGCGGAACGGATGATTCGTTTGCGGGATACCCAGTTTCCCCATATCCAACTTCATTGCTATGTGCCTTACAACATACAGGCAGAGTACTTACCCGAAATTTGGCGTCCTTGGTACTTAGACTGTCTCTCTCTGGCGGATGAGGTGCATGTTCTGCAAGCGCACTACAGCAAAGGCTGTTACACCAGGCATACACGAGAGATGATACATGCTTCCACCCGGCTTCTTGCCCTACATGACAACATAGCGGACGGCCCGGTTGAGAGAGCCATCCGCTATGCTGAATCTGAAGGCATTCCTGCTCATATTGTACAGCCCCTAGAGGGGCCGCCTGTGAGACTCTCCTCCGGCGTCCGGGTTTTATCTCTTATATCGAATCAAACTGCCAATAGTTCCCAGAAGGTTTCGATGTATTCTCCCAGATGCTCGATGGGTAAATCGGACAACATCAGGGCCTGTTGGTAGAGGACAAACGAGAATTTCTCTGCTAGGTCTTTGTCTTTCTCGTATACCGCTTTCAGCTTTTCGAATACAGGATGTTCCGGGTTTAGCTCTAGCACACGCTCCGCTTTTACAGGCTCCGTACCCTGTTGCTTCGCGATGTGAGCAAAGTGTTTTTCCATCTCCAACGATATGCCGCCCTGGGTGCTGAGGCAAACGGGGTGGCTTTTTAGTTTGCTGGTGAGATGGACAGCCTGTATGTCTTCTTTTAGACTCTCTTTGATGAAGTCTAAGAGGGGACGATGTGCCGCTTCTAACTCTTCCGTCTCCTGTTTCTTCTCTTCGCCGCTGAGGCCGAGATCATCCTCATAGACGGACTTGAATGGCTTATCTTCGTATTGTCCCAGCATTTGGACGACAAATTCATCTACCTCATCTGTCATGTAGAGGATATCAAAGCCATTATCCCGCACCAACTCTAGCTGTGGGCGGGCGGCAATTTTGCCGATGCTCTCCCCACAGGCGTAATAGATGCTTGTCTGGGCCTCGGGCATGTTGTCTACGTAGGTCTTCAGTGAAATCAGCTTCTCCTCTTTTGCGCTGTAGAAGAGGATGAGGTCAGAAAGCAGGTCTTTCTTTGCACCATAGTCTTGGACGATGCCGTATTTGAGCTGGAGGCCAAAGCTCTTGAACAGGGTTTCATACTTTTCCGGCTCATGATCTCTGAGGCGGCCTAATTCAGATTTGATTTTCTTCTCCAGACTGGACGCGATTGTACGCACTTGGCGGTCTTGTTGTAGGGTCTCCCGAGAAATATTCAGGGAGAGATCCGAAGAATCCACAACCCCGCGGACGAAGCGGAAATGCTCCGGCAGGAGTGCCGCGCAGTGCTCCATGATGAGGACACCCGCGGTGTAGAGGGTAAGACCTGCTTTGAAGTCACGGGTGTAGTAGTCATATGGCGCTTTCCCCGGATAGAAGAGCATGGCACGATAACTGACCGCTGTCCCTTCTGCACTGACACGTTGGACGGCTAGGGGATCTTGGAAGTCGAAAAACTTCTCTTTATAAAAGGCATAGCAGTCCTCATCCGGGGTCTCACTCTTGGGGCGTTGCCAGATGGGTACCATGCTATTGACTGTCTCACCATCTAGTACGATGGGATAGCGGATGTAGTCAGAGTATTTTTTGATGATGCCCCGGAGGGTGCCGGGTTCTAGGTAATCTGAATATGTCTCCTCCGGGCTATCTGGACGGAGTTCGATTAACACATCTGTACCGACGGTCTCTTTGTCACAGTCGGTGATGCTGTATCCATCCGCACCTGCGCTGACCCATTTGTGGGCGATCTCGTGACCGTATGCGCGGGAGATGACCGTCACACGGCTTGCCACCATGAAGGCGGAGTAGAAACCGACGCCGAATTGCCCAATGATGTCCAGCTCCTCAGCTTCGTCCATGTCTGCTTTGAAGGCACCTGAGCCGCTTCTTGCAATGACACCTAGGTTGTCGGACAACTCCTCTTTCGTCATGCCGATGCCGGTGTCTGAAATCAGAATCGACCGCGCCTCTTTGTCGGCTGTGACTGTGATCTTCAGGTCTTCCCGGTTTAGGCCCACTTTGTCATCGGTGAGGGCAATGTAGGCCAGCTTGTCCATCGCGTCTGAGGCGTTGGAGATGATCTCTCTGAGGAAAATCTCCTTTTGGGTATAGATAGAGTGGATCATGAGGTCTAAGAGTCTTTGGCTCTCTGCTTTGAATTGTCTCTTTGCCATGTGTTGTGCCTCCTGTAAGTTTAAGAAATGTCACCTAAGGACTTGACAAGTCTGTGGGCGGCGGCAATATATGCCACGTGTACTCCTATGAATGTCACTTGCAGTACAATTGAAAGCGGTATTGATACGATTTCTATGGATGGGTCAATCCAGCCAACAAGTCTACTAATCATGCTAATCCCAAAAGAGATAATTCCGAGAGTAAGACAAGTATTTGCTTTGTTCGGTTTCTTCCAGTTTCGTATTCCCGCTATTCCCGCAATAAGGCTTGCCGTTATCGCGGATATCTCTGTGAGAAAGTGAAACCAGTTACTCCATAAGTACATCCATACGGATAGAAAGCGTAGAATGCTCAAAACAGCGAACGCATTACTGAAAGTCAACACGATGCCTGTTATGAGTAGTATTCGAGAACGCGCTTGCATGGAAATTCTCCTCTCATTACTCATCCAATTTCAGCACTGCCATAAACGCGTCTTGGGGCACTTCTACGCTACCGAGATTGCGCATCCGCTTTTTACCCTCTTTTTGTTTCTCCAAGAGTTTCTTCTTCCGCGTAATATCGCCGCCGTAACATTTTGCCAAAACGTCTTTCCGCATAGCGCGGATTGTCTCTCTGGCGATGATCTTGCCGCCGATTGCCGCTTGGACAGGTACTTCGAAGAGTTGGCGGGGGATATTGTCTTTGAGCTTTTCCACAATCTTCCGCCCACGGGCATAGGCTTTGTCCCGGTGGACGATGAAGCTGAGGGCGTCTACTACTTCGTTGTTTAAGAGAATATCCAGCTTCACAAGGTCACTGCTTCTATATTCGGAGAACTCATAGTCTAGAGAAGCGTAACCCCGGCTACGGGATTTCAGGGCATCGAAGAAGTCATAGATGATCTCATTCAGAGGCAGGTTATAGCGCATCTCTACCCGGGTATCATCGAGATAGGTCATGTCGGTATACTCACCCCGGCGGTCTTGGCAGAGCTCCATGATATTTCCCACATATTCTGTTGGACAGAGGATGCTTGCCTTTACAAAAGGCTCTTCCGCTGTTTTGATCGTGTTGACAGGAGGGAAATTGAGTGGATTATCCACCATACTCTCCCCGCCGTCCATTGTGGTGATGCGGTAAACGACGCTGGGGGCTGTCGCAATGAGATCCAGGTCAAATTCCCGCTCCAAACGTTCCTGGATGATCTCCATATGGAGGAGTCCCAAAAATCCGCAACGGAATCCGAAGCCTAGGGCAATGGAGCTCTCCGGCTCAAAGGTGAGGGCCGCGTCGTTTAGTTTTAATTTTTCTAAGGCATCTCGCAAAGCCGGATACTCGTCCCCTATGGTTGGATATAGGCCGGAGAATACCATGGGCTGGACGGGGCGATAGCCGGGGAGGGCTTCCTCAGCCGAATTGTCTTTGCTTGTAACAGTATCGCCCACTTGGGTATCTGATACGTTCTTGATGCTGGCTGTGAAATAGCCTACATCCCCCGCTTGGAGCTTGTCACACGACTGCATCCCAATTGGCAAAAGATGTCCCACATCTACCAGCTTATACTGGGCGCCGGACTCCATCATGCGGATTTCCATATCCTTGCGGATTTCGCCTTCTACCACACGGATATAGACGATAACGCCTTTGTAGCTGTCATACTGGCTGTCGAAGATCAAGGCTTTGAGAGGCGCCTTTGTATCCCCTTTGGGCGCGGGGATGTTTTTGATGATGTCTTCTAAAACAGCTTCGATATTCAGACCTCTCTTAGCTGAAATCTCCGGTGCGTCCATAGCAGGAATGCCGATCACATCCTCGATCTCTGTCTTGACACGCTTGGGATCCGCGGCGGGAAGGTCGATTTTGTTGATGACCGGCAGAATCTCTAGGTTGTGATCCAGTGCGAGATAGGTGTTTGCCAAAGTCTGAGCTTCAATCCCCTGGGCGGCATCTACAACCAAAATCGCCCCCTCACAGGCGGCTAGAGAGCGGGAGACTTCGTAGTTGAAGTCTACGTGTCCCGGTGTATCGATGAGGTTGAGCAGATAGGTCTCGCCGTCTTTGGCTTTGTAGGCAATGCGAACAGCCCGGGCTTTGATGGTGATGCCCCGCTCTTTCTCCAAATCCATATTATCCAAAAGCTGGCTTTCCATATCCCGGCTTTCCACCGCACCGCTTTGCTCCAGCAGTCTGTCTGCCAAAGTGCTTTTGCCGTGGTCAATGTGGGCGATGATGGAAAAGTTTCTTGTTCTCTCCTGCTGGGTCATACTGTTTCCTCCAGGTGTCTGCTCATCTGATTGTCGAGGGCGGCTAGTAAGGTTTCCAGTCCCTCGGGTAAAATATGTTCGGATGACGCTTCCGTGTGTTTCTCTAAAACATCTAGAAGTTGCATCTCTCCTTGATAGAAGACCATATCTGAAAGACCAGCTACACGGTTTAGCGGCACTTTGAACGTATCTGTATCCACCTGTGTATCCAGGCTTGCCATATGGCGGAGTAGTCTATAGGAAATGGCTCCATAACATTGGAGCAGTCCCCCTGATATGGCTTTGTCTTCCAGACTTTCTACTGTTTGGAGCAGTCTACACAAGCTCTCGGCACTTGGTTTGCCGTCTGCGGCTTCTTCCTCCAGATTCCCACCAAAAGGACTGCGGCCTAGTAGGAAATCCGCTGTTACGTCATAATATTCACAAACGCGATCGACGAAGTCCAGCCCCGGTTCCCGGATGCCGTTCTCGTAGTGTGACAGAAGCGCTTGTGAGATGTACAGATCAGAAGCAACCTGGCGCTGGCTGACGCGCCGTTTCTTTCTGAGCTGACTGAGTATCTGATGAAATGAGCCCTTCATGGATCTTGTCCCCCCTAGATGAATACAAAGAGTATATATTATATCCAATGGCAGGAATTTTGTAAATGGGTCTTTGGAAATCTCTTGCCAATCAGACGTAAAAGTGGTAAATTGATACATAGTCAACTATTCAATTTACGGAGGGTTTAGCGAAATGGCAGAAAATCGTATTATCATTGAAGGCTCTGGGCGGCATATCCACTTGAGCCAAGCAGATCTGGAAACACTGTTCGGCAAGGGTTTTGAGCTTGAGGTTAAAAAATATCTCTCTCAACCAGGTGAGTTCGCCTCTAACAGCCGGGTAAATGTGGTGGGTCCAAAAGGTGAAATCGAGGGTGTTATGATCCTCGGTCCCACCAGACCGCAAACACAGGTAGAAATCAGCTTTACAGACGCACGGATTTTAGGCGTCAACGCGCCCATTCGGGAGAGCGGCAAACTAGCGGGTTCCGCACCTTGCACTCTTGTGGGTCCTGCTGGCAAGGTTGATCTTCCAGAAGGTGTGATCATCGCAAAGCGTCACGTTCACTTGACACCAGAAGATGCAGAGCGTTTTGGTGTTGTGGATCAAGAAATTGTCATGGTGAAAACCGAGGGCGACCGGGCTTTGATCTTTGACGAGGTTGTCGTACGGGTTAGCCCGAAATACGCTTCTTTCATGCATGTGGATTACGATGAGATCAATGCAGGCGCGCTCTTCGGCGAGGTTGTTGGAACAATCATGAAGAAGTAGTGATCCCGCACCATCCCCTCCCTCTTTGCATAGAGTAGAGAGAAAGGGAGGAGATTTCTTATGGATCATGCTGAACCCCACAGAGGCTCTGCCTTGCCTTTAGATGGGATACAGGGCTTACTTAAAAACCTGCCTTTTGGCGCTGATTTTTTAGGAAGCAACTGGCTACTGATACTTGTCCTCATTGTAGCCGCTGTCTTATATTTTTGGCTGGGACGATCCCAGCTTCCGCTGTTTGATCTCTTAGGCGGGTTTTTCAAGTAAAGAAGGAGTGCTTTTCCGATGAAAATGCAAGAGTCGGCTGAGAATTACTTAGAGGCGATCTATACCCTGAAAAAAAATCGGGGTATGGTGCGTTCCATTGATATCGCACGAGATCTTGGCTACTCAAAACCCAGCGTAAGCCGGGCAATGAAACTTCTCAGGGAAAATCACTATATCATCATGGATGAAGACGGCACCATCTCACTGACGGAGTCCGGACTTGCCATCGCGGAAAACATCTATGAGCGGCACAGGCTATTGACCCAGTTTCTGCAGTCCATCGGTGTGAGCGACACGGTTGCTTTTGAGGACGCTTGCCGGATCGAACATGCGATTAGTCAGGAGACCTTCGAACGGCTCCGGGCTTTTGTGGAAATGAAATGATTTGTAGGGGCGGCATTCTGCCGCCTGCGGGCGACCACAGGTCGCCCCTGCGATGTAACCCCCATCTTTCGGAATAATCCGAGAGATGGGGCTTTTCTTTGCCCAGAGAGTCATACCATCTCTTGGACATGCATAGGAATGAGACATCAACAAAAGAGGTGAGAAGGATGGAAAAAACAATTCGGCTCATTAGCCGCTATGACGAGGCGGTGGAACTGCTTCCCTATCACTTGCGCGCGCCTGCACGATTGATTGATGAGATGGACAAGGCAAACGCGGAGGAGTTTCGCCTCCGTGTTGGTTATGTACCAACGGTATTACTCCCAGAGGGGGAGCGACCCATGGCACGGACACCGGTGACGACACAGGATCTCTCGGCGGTTTTGGAAATCGCCTCTCTGGCCTCTGTACATACGGTACGAGATAGTTTGAAACAGGGATACATCAGTGCGAAAGGCGGCTTCCGGGTTGGCCTGGGCGGACAGGCCTCGGTCAGGGATTCTGAGGTGACGGGCTTTTTGCATTTGGGCTCTGCCGCCATTCGGATCACCAAGGAAATTCGCGGTGTGGCAGACTCTCTTTTGCCCCAGATCAAAGAGCGGGGGCTGATTTTATCTACCCTTATCCTCTCTCCCCCCGGGGGCGGGAAGACAACGGTTCTGCGGGACTTAATCCGCCTCGCCTCTGACAGCGGACGCCGCGTCTCTGTGGCGGACGAACGGGGTGAGATTGCGGCTTTGAAAGAGGGGATTCCCCAGATGGACGTGGGTTCCCGGACAGATGTGCTCTCCGGCTGTGCCAAAGATCGGGCTGTGATGATGCTTCTCCGGACAATGAATCCGGAGATTATCGCCATGGATGAAATTACAGCGGAGGAAGATGCCCGCGCTTTGGAACGTGCGGCATCTTGTGGTGTGACTTTATTTGCTACTGTGCATGGGTATGACTTGGATGGCTTGCTGAAAAAAAACCTCTATCGCGGGATGATGGAGAAAGGGCTCTTTGAGCGCCTTGTTATCATCAGCAGAGAGGCCAGTAGCCGAGCTTATGTGGTCAAGGAGATCGGAGGGGCTGTATGTTCCGTTTAATGGGTGCTCTCCTCGTGATCTCTGCGGCGGGATCCTTTGGGATCAACAGCATGTGGCGCATGAGCGTCCGAGTGCGGGCACTCAGAGGGCTGATTACGGCACTGGAGACCATGAAAAGCGAAATCTGTGACCGCATGACGCCCTTGCCGGAGCTAGTTGATCTGCTCTGTACCGAGACAAGCCCTCCTACAAACCAGCTCTTCCTGCGGCTCCGACACGCCATGGGTGAGCTTGGGATCCAACGTTTTTCCTCCCTCTGGAGTGATGTTGTAAGTCATGCTTATGAGCTGGAACTGCAAGAGGGAGAACGGCAGGTGCTGTCCGATCTGGGAAAAAGCCTTGGTCGGTATGATGTGGAAGATCAGGGGCATGTAATCGGCTATACCCTACGGCGGTTAGAGGGGTATTTGGAGCAAGCGGAAGAGACAAGGCGTACCCAGGGGAAGGTACATGCGGTGCTGTCGCTGGCGGTCGGGGTGTTTGTGGTGTTGATTTTGTTGTAGGGGCGCGCATTGCGCGTCCGCATGTTTTAGCATTTCATGTACTACCAATCATGCGGCAGAAACCACAGGCCACGGGCGATCGGGACGATCGCCCCTACGATGCGATATCCTTTACAAGATACCAAACACGATACCAAAGAGGTGATATTACATGATAGATGTAGATCTAATTTTCCGAATCGCGGCGGTTGGTATTTTAGTCGCAGTCTTACATTCCCTCCTCTCCCGGGCTGGGCGGGATGATCAGGCATTGATGATTACCATCACAGGGCTGGTTGTCGTCCTGGTGATCGTGGTACAGGAGATTTATAGTTTGTTTGAGCTTATCCGCCAGCTGTTTGGGTTTTAGCTGTGGATATTATCATACGTGTCGCAATTGCCGGCATTGTGGGGTCTGTCCTCAGTTTGGTGCTAAAGCGGGGGGCGCCGGAGATTGGGCTGATCCTTGCAATTGCCGCCTCCCTCTTGATTTTGATCGTCGGGATGGAACTGGTATCTACCATCTTAGGCTTCGCCCGGGTACTACAGAATGCCGCTTCCCTCTCTCCCGCTTTACTCACACCTGTGTTTCAGACTGTGGGCATCGGGATTCTCACCAAACTCTCTGCCGATGTCTGCCGAGATGCCGGACAAGGCGCCATCGCGGGGGCGGTTGAACTCTCTGGGACAGTTGCCGCCATTTATATCGCACTCCCCCTGATGCAGACAGTGTTCGAGATGATTGGGAGGCTTTTATGAGATATCTTTTTCTGCTTCTCTTATTTCTAGCCCTTCTCCACGGATCCGCTCAGGCGCTCACAGAGCAAGAGCTTTTAGACTACCACACGGAGGCTCTGGATACGCAACAATTGGAAGCCTATCTGCCGGAGGGTATTTCCATGGGGACAAGCTTTGAGGATGGACTGTCTCGGATTCTGGACTTCACACTCTCTCAGCTTGGTGGTGTCTTTCGTGAGGCGGCGCGGAGTGGAGCGATTGTCATGGTGGTGGCACTTCTGATGTCTCTGGTGGGAAGTATTTACATCGGGAGCGGCGGTGACCTGCCGGATTTTGTCCCCTTGGTTGGGGTGCTTGCGGTAGCCGGTGTGGCAGTTGGATCCTCCAGCGCTTTTATCGGCCTTGGGGCAGATACTTTGGCAAGGCTGGATCAATTTTCCTCCGCTCTCCTCCCTGCCATGGCGGCGGCAGGGACGGTTAGCGGGGCGCTTACTTCCGCCGCTGTGAAATATGCAGGAACTGTGCTCTTTATGGATATTCTCATGAGCGTATCCGCCCGGGTGGTCATGCCCCTGATCTATGCCTTTATCGCAAGCTCTATCGGGGCGGCGGCTTTGGACTCTGATGGACTAAGGGGCACGGCAAAACTACTCAAGTGGATCACAGGGGTATTAATCACAACGATTATGCTCAGCTTCGTGGGTTATCTCACTGTGACCGGCGTGGTCTCCGGTTCCGCCGATGTGGTAACGACCCGGATTGCGAAGACGACGATCTCCGCTGTCCTCCCTGTTGTGGGCTCTATTGTAGCGGACGCGGCAGAGACTGTGCTTGCAGGGGCGGCTTTGGTGCGCAATGGGATAGGAGTCGTGGGGCTTTTGGCGGTACTTTCGGTTTGTTTGATTCCCATTTTGCAGTTGGGCGCCCATTATCTGATGTTCAAAGCGGCTTCCGGACTTTCCAGCAGTCTCACCGATAAACGCATCGGGGGACTCATCGGGGATCTTGGTACAGCTTTCGGCATGGTGATGGGGCTTACGGGGGCTGGGGCGATGATGCTCTTTTTCTCCATACTTTCTACCATGAGGATGGTGATTCGCTAGTGACAGAACTCATACGAAATTGGGTACTGGGCATCACGGCGGCGGCTTTTATTACTGCCATCGCCATGGCTCTCACGCCCAAGGGACGTACTCGGGCAGCGGTGGCTTTGGTGGCGGGACTTGTTACCATTGTGGTACTCATCTCACCCATCCTAGAGTTTGACTACGCCGCCCACGGGGTGCATCTCTCAGATTTTCAAGCTTCTCTTGACCTGCGCCAAGAAGAGATGGAGACGGCTTCAAAAAGTCTTCAGGCTCGTATCATAAGCCAGCGGAGCTTGGCATATATATTGGACAAAGCCGAATCGGTGGGACTTCCCGATCTAGACATTCGCATCCAGACAAAGGCCGGGTTAGATGGCTTTGTTGTTCCCTATTCCATCTATCTGACAGGCGCGTACAGCGAAGAACAAAGACGTACTTTAGAGGCATATTTGACCGGGACATTTGGCATCCCGATCGAACGGCAGATTTGGAGTGTGGCCGATGCGTGAGAGACAATTTCCATTGGGAAAAATCAAAAACCTTGCAGAGAAACATAAATATGTGCTGATCGTGCTCTTAGCAGGACTGCTCATCATCCTCTGGCCCGGTGCCCGGGGGGCTACTCCTGAGCCTGTGTCTGCCCAGGAACAGACGGAAAGTCCCCTGAGCTTTTCCCTGGAGGAGAAAGAACAGCGGATTGCCCATGCCCTTTCTCAGATTGAGGGGGCGGGGGATGTGATTGTGGTGCTGAGTCTTCGGACTTCATTCGAACAGGAGGTGGCTGTGGATGAGGATTCTGCCGGGCGGCGGGAGACGGTTACCATCTCCACGGGTGCGGGCACCCAGTCTGAGGTGACTCTGCGCTATTGGTATCCGGAGTTCCGGGGCGCGCTGGTCGTGTCAGAGGGGGCAGAGGATGCCACGGTGCGTCTCCAGATCACACAGGCAGTGGCGGCGCTTACGGGACTTGGGACGGATCGCATTACCGTGACAAGAATGCAAAGACAATAATCGAAGGTGATAAAAAGAGGAGGAAGGATTTGGTATGAAAGCTTTCAAACGCAATGCAGTCATCATTACCGTGCTCTTATTCGTGGGGGTGGCGGTATATCTCAACTGGTCCTACAACAGAGGCGAAGATCTAGCGGCGAATCAGCCCATCGAGACGGCACAGCCCCAAACCGGAGACACAGCAGAGACCAATCAAACAGAGGGTGAAGCCCAGGATAAGAGTGAGGAAGATCGTGATCTTGCAAGTCTCTACTTCGGTCAAGCGGCAACGCCCACACTCTCTGCCGCCGCCATCAGCTATTTTGACTCAGCCCGCCTAACGAGAGAACAGGCGCGGGATTCCGCGGCAACCTTGCTCCAAGACGCCGCCGCCATCGGCACGGCTTCTCAGGAGGAGATCGACTCCGCTCTGGCCTCCATCACCGCCATGGCAACCTTTGCCCTGCAAGAAGCACAGCTGGAGAATATCCTCATGGCAAAAGATTTCGCACAGGCTGTGGTCTTCATCCGCAACGAAGGCGTAAGTGTAATCGTGAGCGCCTCTCCCGCGGGACTCAGCGAGGTGGAAGTGGCACGGATCACTGAGGCTGTGATCGCAGAGCTGGGTGTGGGGATGGATGCAATTACGATTATCCCGGTGAATTAGGGATAGGGCTGTAGGGGCGACCGACCCCGGTCGCCCGCGCCCTTACTGGTACACGATATCCGCACCACGGGCGATCGGGTCGATCGCCCCTACAATGACCGCGTAGGTTGCAACGTTCGTTGTAGGGGACGCACACCCGGGCGTCCCGCGTCCCAAATCCGCACCGTACAACCAGATGTGCACCGAAACTGAAAAGACGGGACGCCCAGTGTGCGTCCCCTACGAATAAGCAAAGAAGCACCTCTGCCTAGGCAGAGGTGCTTCTTTACGTCACATTCATCTCACCCTGTTCCATTCGCTTGACCACATTTTGAATCCGCTTTTTGGCATCTACACCGGAAGTGCATCCTTGGACATACTGGATGGCCTCTCTTTTTTGCGCCACGCTCATCTTACCAAATGTGGCGGCGGCTTCTGGATGCATGGTGAGTTCCATACTGAGACCTAGAGGAAGTTCAATGCCGTCGGGGGCTTTCCCCATGCCGATGAAGGAATTTTGCATATGCTTCACACTCCTTTTGGGCTAGGATTACCAAATTTGGGTGTTTTATGTGTCGGTTTCCTCCGACGGTGCTGGGGTTGGATTCATGTGTACCATACAGTGCTTGATGGCGGGAAAGGTTTCTTCTACGATGTTATGGACAGCCTGGGCAATGTCATGGGCTTCGTGGAGGGGTGCATCCCGGTCAATGGAGATTTCAATGTCTACATAGATGCGGTCACCAAAGACGCGGGTCTGGAGTAAATCCAGATTCTCAACACCGGGCTGAGCCAGAACGATTGTCTCAATCTCAGCCGCTGTCTCCGGATCTGCCGCCCGATCTGTCATTTTGCCGACAGCATCGAGGAATACATCTACGGCGGCTTTTAGGATGAAGAGGCAGATCACCACACCCGCAAGGGGGTCTAAGATGGGGAAGCCCAGTCTTGCTCCTAGAATCCCGGCGAAACTGCCGATAGAACTGAGGGAGTCGGAACGGTTATGCCAGGCGTCCGCCATGAGGGCGCTGGAGTTGAGTTTTTTCGCCCAGCGGCGTGTCCGCCAGTACATGGCCTCTTTGAACCCAATCCCAACTACAGCGGCAATCAGTGCCAAGATGCCAGGGGTAACGAAGTCGTAGGGACTGTGCTCCAAAATGTTTTGCACGCCCGCAATTCCGATCAACGCACCTGTAACGGCGAGGACAGCGGACAATAGAATCGCGGCTACACATTCAAAACGCTCGTGTCCATATTGGTGGCTCCGATCCGGCTTCTTCGCGGCGAGACGGATCCCGGCGATGACTAAGAGTGTGCTCAATGCATCCGATAGGGTATGGACGGCATCTGAAATCATCGCGGCGGAGTGGCCGAAGATACCGGCTAGGAGCTTGAGGAAGGCGAGTATGAAATTCAGGATGATATTCGAGACAGAAACACGAATGGCATCGCGCTCACGGGTCTGGGTCATGTTGGACATAGAGCACCTCCTGGGGGGTGATTTTGGGTATTCTGAAGACTATAACACAGGAGGCTTGGCAATTGCAAGAAAGTTAGCTACCGCTAAGAAAAATTAGGGATGGCTAACCGATTTACTTCATTTTTTCGATGAGTGCTTTTATCTCATCTGAGGCAATAATTTTCCCACGCACGATCACTTTTCCAACGGTTTTCTCGAAGAGCTCAGGGCTAATATCTTTCGGTACAATAAAGACACCAACTGCACTGATGTTCATCTTCTCATTGCCCTCAGCCAGCCACTCTTCCTGCGCGGATTTCTCAATTCCACCGATGCCGATCATCCACTCCCACGTCTTTTTGCTCCCAATGGGTGTAAGTTGCCGCTCGATTTTGTCTCTGTGTAGCTCTAAGTCTTTTCTGATGGCGGTTCTGATGCAGTCAGAGCGGTTGGAATACATACCCTGTTCTACCAAAACATCTATTTGAGCTAATTCTACCACGCCTAGGTTAATCGTGAGTTTTTCTGTGTCGTTCGACATATTATAACCTCCGTTTTCCATCCGCACGGATGGTATATGGATGCATTTTAGCATGGTGCACGTCTACTGTCAATACTTGGAATGTCGATAGATAATGGGTAAAACCCACCTTTTTGTGCAAACTAAGGCAGGAGATGGGGGTGTGGATAGATGAAACAGAAGCGCTTTATCAGCTTATTGCTTTGCTTGCAATTTGCTGTTTTGCTCCTCTTCGGCGGGTTCTTGCATCAGAAATATGCCGCCTTGCTACATCGTGTGGAGGCGCTTTATACCTTGATGCAAGATACAAAAACAGAGGTGGATGTTCTGCTTTGCGACCTGCCGGTTTTTGCGCCTATAGAGACAATCGGTGTAGAGGCGGCGCATGAGCGAGCGGTTTATTTCATGGGTTTTGGGAAACAGATTTTCTCCCATGTGGATTATGCAATGCACACACCAAAAGCCTATCAATTCCACGCTCGAGTAGATGGCGGAGATCTCCTGGTTGCAGTCTGTCAAGGAAGTGGCCTGATCCTCCACGCTGAAAATCCGCGAGAGGTACAACGATCCCACCTGACTGCCGATGAGGGATTAGAAGCCGCCGCAGATGCGCTCTCCCGAGGGGGATATGAGGTGATGGAGCTGACACATTACGAAACAGATACCAACAGGGTCATAGCCACCTTCGCTCCGGGATGTGAGGACACAGCACAGGTTGAGATCATCATTGGACTGGACAACGGACGGGTTATGGGTCTTTTTACCAAGCCTGATGAGGCATAGCAGAGATGGAAAGCGCAAATAGTATGGGAAATCAATGGGTTTTGGAGGGTATGCCACGTGCCGAACAGGAGACTTGGAAAACATACAATCGCCTTTGAGACGCCGCCTCGGATTATCGGTCATGCCGCTGTGGCTGGTAAGCGTGAGGGCGAGGGGCCGCTTCGGAATAGCTTTGACCATATCAGCATCGACTCTTACTGGGGTGAGGCAACTTGGGAAAAAGCGGAAAGCCAGATGCAGAAAATGGCCTTCTCTCTCGCTACGGATAAGGCTGGAATTCCGCAGAAACAGGTGCAGTTTCTCTTTGCGGGGGATCTCTTGAATCAATGCATCGGCTCCACCTTCGGGAACCGGGATTCGGATATCCCCTTTTTCGGCATATTCGGCGCCTGCTCTACCATGGGGGAAGGTTTAGCCCTCGCCGCTATGGCAATTGCGGGCGGATTTGCGGAAATCACGGCGGCGGTGACTTCTTCTCACTTCTGCACAGCCGAGCGGCAATTTCGCTTTCCCTTGGAATACGGCGGACAGCGCACACCCACCAATCAGTGGACGGTGACAGGTGCCGGGGCAACCATTTTGGCAAAGTCTGGCACAGGCCCCCAGGTGACCCATATCACACCGGGCAGGATCGTTGACGCGGGGATCAAAGACGCCAACAACATGGGTGCCGCTATGGCGCCTGCCGCTTATGAGACGATCCGTCAACATTTCGAAGACACGGGGCAGAGACCGGAGGACTATGACCTCATTCTCACCGGCGATCTCGGCGCTTTGGGACATGCTGTGGTGATGGATCTCTTTCAGAAAGATGGTATCACTCTACGGAACTATCAAGATGCGGGGCTGATGATCTTTGACCGAGATGTGCAACAAGTGGACGCGGGGGCTTCCGGTTGCGGTTGTTCCGCCGCTGTTTTAAATGGTCATATTTTAAACGCCATGGGCGAAGGCAAATGGAATCGGGTTCTGTTTTGCCCCACAGGGGCGCTGATGAGTACCACCTCCGCCCAGCAGGGGGAGAGTATTCCTGGCATCTGCCATGTTGTGGCGATTTCGACAATCGGGTAAGGAGATAAGTTATGTTACAACTATTACTACCCTTCGGCAAAGCCTTTTTAGTCGGCGGAATACTCTGTGCTATTGGTCAGATCCTCATTGACCGTACAAAGCTGACGGCGGCGAAGATTCTGGTGATCTATGTGGTCGCCGGTGTAGTTTTGGGGGCGCTTGGCTTGTATGATCGGCTGGTCACCTGGGCAGGCGCCGGGGCAACGGTGCCCCTTACCGGATTTGGCAATGTGTTGGCTGAAGGGATGCGGCGGGCGATTGAGGAACAGGGTGTGATTGGTGTGTTCAGCGGTGCGTTCACCGCCGGAGCCGCCGGGATTGGGGCGGCTGTGGTATTTGGGTATTTGGTTGCTGTGGCCTTTCGTCCAGGGGATAAGTCGTAGGGGGTTATAGGAGGCGCTGAGCAAAAGGCACGGACGGCCAGTGGCCGCCCCTACAAAGGACAATCCTCAGTCCGCTTTGCGGACAGCTCCTTTGGGAAAGGAGCCTTGGTGCCGCATAAGCATATGGCTTGCGAAAATACAAAAGCCTGTTATCACTCAGATAACAGGCCTCGTCTTATTCATACCTTGTCCGTTCCCCACCGATTAGCTTTGGCCTTGTCCTTGCCGCCACAATTGTTGCTTTACCGACCTGCCTCACCTTGAGTCTTACAGGTACCGCTACGCGGGCTAGGTGCATCCCGATCAGAGTGCCACCGATATCTATACCAGCCTCTGCGCGGATTGTCTCTGCCAAAACAGGATCTGCAAACTGATTCCAAGCTATGGTCGCCAAGGATCCGCCTGCTTTTTCATGGGGGATGGCACAGACGATTTCTAAGCCTCTCGCTTTGGCAAGTTCCCGCTCCACTACGAGGGCGCGGTTTAGGTGTTCACAACATTGCACCGCTAGATATAGACCCTGGTCTTGGAGGATTGGATAGAGTCCCTGAAAAATCGCTTCTGCGATTTCTAAACTCCCGCCTTTCCCTATGTGGGTACCTGCAACTTCGCTGGTGGAACAGCCTACCACGAAGACATCGCCGGAAGCTAAATTCGCGCTTTGCAAAAGCTCGGCTACGGCATCTGCTGTGTTTTTTTTGATTTGATCAAGCATGGTTTATCCTCCCTTTTGGCAGGTATTTGCGCTTTGTTTATTGTACTATACATCTCTGTGTATGGCAAATTTTTCACAAAGTCAAATAGAAAAGCTTGCAATATTTTAAAAAAGTGGTATAATCTTAAGGATTGAATTTGCTTAAAAGCTGTACCTTTGGACATACTGAACGTAAGTATTCCACGAAGAAGAGGGTGACTTTTTGGATCGTTATCTGATTAAAGGCGGAAATCCACTTAAAGGCGAGGTCGAGATCAGCGGCGCGAAGAATGCTGTTGTGGCGATTATCCCTGCAACGCTCATGGTTGAGGGTGTCTGTCGTCTTGAAAATGTGCCGCAGATTAGTGATGTGTCTCTGCTCCTCCAAATTTTAGAGCAGATGGGCGCTACGGTGCGGCGGATTAATCGCAACACCATAGACATTGACTGTAGCAAAGTCGAGCGTCCGGCTGAGGCTTCTGAGCTGATGCGGAAAATCCGTGCTTCTTACTACCTAATCGGGGCGGCGCTTGGTCGTTTCGGTCATGCGGAAGTTTCCATGCCCGGCGGTTGTGACCTTGGCGCACGTCCTATCGACCAACACATCAAAGGTTTCCACGCCATGGGCGGTAAAGTTGAGGTTGCAAACGGCATCATCTATGCCGATGCGCCGAATGGTCTCACTGGTGGGGCTGTGTACCTAGACGTTGTGAGTGTGGGCGCTACCATGAACATCATGATGGCGGCGACTTTGGCTCAGGGTAAAACAACCATCGAAAACGCGGCAAAAGAGCCTCATATTGTTGATTTGGCTAACTTCTTGAACTCCATGGGTGCTGATATCCGGGGTGCGGGTACCAGTGTGATCCGTGTATACGGCACGAAGAAACTGACAGGCGGGGCTTACTCCATTATCCCCGACCAGATTGAAGCAGGAACATACATGGCGGCGGCCGCGGCAACCGGCGGCGAGGTACTGATCAAGAATGTGATCCCAAAACACTTGGATTGTATTACCTCAAAGCTCCAAGAAATGGGCGTCACCGTAAGAGACTTGGGCGAGGCGGTACTTGTGAAGTGTGATAAGCCGCTGACTCGGGCGAATATTAAGACCATGCCTTATCCTGGCTTCCCTACGGATATGCAACCCCAACTTGGCGCGGCGCTTTGCCTAGCCAGTGGGACGAGCATTATCACAGAGAGCATTTGGGACAATCGCTATCGTTATCTGGATGAGCTGAAGAAAATGGGCGCTCAGGTTCAGGTAGACGGAAAAACCGCTGTGATTGAAGGTGTTTCCTCCTTCACCGGCGCACCTGTCTCCTGTTGCGATCTCCGTGCCGGGGCGGCGCTTGTGATCGCGGGACTTGCCGCAAAAGGTGAGACGATTGTGGAACAGATTCATTATATCGAACGCGGGTATGAGAATTTAGTCGAAAAAATGCGAAGCCTTGGGGCGGATATCGAATATTTGAAGGCGCCGATTGATCCGGAGCAGGATTCG